>VFQN01003793.1_pt1 | contig 20894 bp, 34 predicted proteins | sample 3512371 | NCBI WGS metagenome assembly VFQN01 (sample SAMN10412370, study PRJNA504923) | tailings metagenome | isolation source: Replicate 2 from Balatoc abandoned mine | place: Philippines: Itogon, Benguet | collected 2017-08-28
AGACCACATGAAACTCATCCTCAGGCTTGCCAGCACTGCACTTTCTACACACACGTTCGCTACGCGCGCGCGCAGTGTTTCGATACACCTCCAAAGGCCAATTGCAAACACGTAACCAGCTCCGTCAAAGCTGCCTGCCTGCCAACCAGCGTATACCGTAGTACCACCACATATGCAGTTCTGCAATGTGCACCCCAGCAACTCCTCCTCAGTACCACGGTAGCCTCCCACTCTACGTGTCAGTCACTTGCCAAATGCTCCTACCCACACCCTGATGGTCACGCCAACCAACGCAAACAGAACCGGCCTTTCCATTCCGCCCGTCGCCCACAATCACCACCAACAACGCACGCATCTCTCACAGCGCGCCTCCTGACACACAGCCACGCTCCTGCCTTGTACCCCGCCCCATTCCCATAGCACCCGGCAGCCGACACACGTCGCTCACAATCTCAATACGCTACCAACAATACGCTACCAACAACACATGCATTGCGCCTTGCGGCGCGCTCCCTAATACACAGTCCTCGCCCCTCTCCTCCCCCGCATAGCCCTTCCAGCACCAGCGCATCACGGCACCGGCACCGGCACGGGCCACCCGTTCCACCCGTCCAGCGCCCCCTCCGCCACTCGTGGCGGCGACGGCCTCCGCCCCTCCGCCCGCCGCACCCTCAGCGGCACCTGATCAACAGCCCTGGGCTCCGAAACCGGCTTCCTGCGCTTGTCCACGAACGCCTGCTGCTTCGCCCGAACGACCCGCGGATCAATGGCCGTGACCGGCCGGTCAACGTTCGGCCGGTCAAACGGCGCGCCGCCGGGCCTTCCCACGTCGCCGCCTCGCCCCGCCGCCGCAGCTGCCGCCGCCGCCACCCTCCCACCCGCAGTCGCTGGTCTGCGCGGTCGCCCACCCGGACTTCCAGCCCCGTAGCCAACAGCGTTGTAGTCCTGTGGATGCCCTGGCACGAAATGCCTGCTGACATTGACGTCGTTTACCGCCTGCCTGTACCGCTCGCGCTCCCGTTCGCGGGCCAATGCGTCCATGGCCGCTGTTACGGAGCCGGCGGAGGCGGGCCGGGCGTACCCCGGTACGGCACGCGACGGCTGAAAGTACTGCTGGTCCTCCCGCAGTACGGATCCGTACCCGTAGGCGTCATGGTACTGCCGTACAGGGTCGGCTGGGTCCTCCCAGGCGTTGCGGGCCAGGGCGCGGTGCGCGTGTGCCGCCTGAACCTGCCGTACAGTGGTGGCGGTGGTAGTGTACCGTGAGGGTGTGAGTAAAGACCATGTGCGACAATGGTATGGAAAGCGTACGCCATGCATGCAAATAGGGATGCATGTCAGGTGGCCGATTGCGGCCGTTGGACCTGGGAACGCTGCAAGCATGCAGCCGAACGCGTCTGGTGCCTGGTACCGCGTGGTGGCTTCACCCGAGAGCGTGCCCGAGGACAGCGTGAGCTGCCCGGCCCCGCCCCTACCTGTTCCCTCCTCCGCCGGTCGTACTCGTCCTCGCCCCCCAGCGGCCCCGCCAGCCCCCCAGCCGCCTTGGCCGCCTGCAGCTGCTCCCACTCCTGCAACATGGCGGTTTGGTGTTTTGGAATTAGGCATATTGGCATTTCAGCATTTGGCAGTTTCGTTGTACCCAGCTGGTGTGGCCAGCCACACACCAGCTGAATAGACCAGCCGACTTCCGCGAAGCTGAGCATCCTCGTCTTGCGTGTCAGGGGATCCCTGAGCCCCTGATTACATGTCAATCATGCAAGGGAGGAGCAAGAGCGCAAGGCGGTGCAGTCTGCCCAACCGCGTGCACTGTAACATGCGCTCTCACCAGGTAGTACCTCCGCTGCCGGTCATCCTGCCGCGCCAACCGCTCCCGCTCTAGGTCGTTGGCGTACGACTGACGGTCGTTGCGCCCAACCACATGCTGCCGGTGCTTCTCCAGAGCCTCCTGCATCGCGTACCGGAAGGACACATACTTGTCAGTCTTTGACGTCCCTTGGCGTCCCTTGTTGCAAGGTGCATTAGAGCATGACTCGACCGTCTCCTCCTGGTAATCGGCATCCCGCAACAGGGCGGCGGTGCGCTGGTGCCCCCGTCCACAGTCCCGTCCACACACCCCTTACACAGTCGCACACAGCGTCACCAACCCACCATGGCTGCCGCCACCGCCACCTGCTTCTGCTCCACCAGCTCCGCCTCACGGGCTGCTGCCGCGCGCCGCCGTCGGACCTCCATGGCCTGCAGATGGAGTACAACAGCAGGGGGTGAGCCACAACTACCGTGGCTAGCAAAGGTACTGCCCTCCTTGTTGGCGGTGTGTCATCCATTCATACCACTTCGTGCCAGTGGCGCGGGCATTGCAAGCTGTGCGTAGGGCAGCACTGCGTACGTATGCCGGCAATCGCAACTGGGTGGGGCTGGCAGCACTGGAGGCCAGTTTTGACTGGTGCCATACACGGTGACCAAGTGGTAGTCACACGGACAAGGTTGGATTCCCGCAGCTTCCCACCTGTGCCGCAAGCTCCGCCCGGTAGCCCTCGGGGGACATGGGCATGGAGGGGCCTGCAGCAGCGGGCAGTGAGAAAAGGGCGTAGTGAGGTACAAGGACGCATTGCAAGGTTGTGGTGAAGGAGGGCATTATGACATCGGTTGTCAGCCCACCCAAAGCCCCAAGCCTAAGCACGCCGAACCCTTCCGAGCGCATGCGCCATATTGGCATTCCACACTCCACACTCTCCGCTCGCCTTCCTGCGCCTCTCAAGCCCGACCCAAACCTCACACTACCCCTCCCCTTCCCGCGGCATCCTCTCCCCGGGCCCCCCGACATGTTCCACTCCCCGCGTACCTACTGCCCTCCGCGGGTTCAGCGCATGTGGCGCCCGCCCTGCTGCACCGCCCGCCGCCACCGGGCCCTCTCCCCCGGCCCCCGCCGGCCGCCCCGGGGCCCGCAGCCGCCGCGCAGGGGAGCCCTCCGGCCCCGCCCCAGAGCCGCCCGGTCCCGGGCCCGCCGCCCCCGGCCGCAGCAGCGCCCCCACCACGTCCCCGGCGGGCACCTGCCGTACAGCCAGCTCGGACTGGCGGGCAACGGCCTTGGCGGCAGCCTGCTGCCTGGGGGGTGGTGTAATCGCCACCGAGAAAATGCACGAGGGTGCTTCGGGAGAGAGAATGTAGGCTGTGGTACGGCACATCGGGGCAGCTACGAAGTGGCGGCAGTCCCGCTGTAGCTCCACACCTGTCAACAACTCCAGCCCAGCTTATCGCACGGAGCCGGCAGCAGCATATGATGGGCTCCTACGTGCCGTTTGTCCATACGGCACAATGCACCTTTCTCCTGCCCATCCCTGCACCCTGCTAGCTCTCCGCCCCGTGCCTCACGCACACACAGGTCGTCGTCCGCCTGCAACTCGCACCGCTTGCGTTTGGTCACAAGTAAGACACGTGCTGCCTGCCCACCTGTGCACCCGTGCCAGCAGCTGCGTGATGTGCTGCCGCAGCTCATGGTTGTCCGCCTGGCCCGGCAGCGCCAGCACGCGCTGGTAGGCGTCGGCAGCTTCCGCCAGCTGTCCGCAGTCCTCCAGCCGGTACGCGCGGTGCATCAGCGCCTCGCACTGCAGCGTGGCAGCAGCAGGGGCGTATGGGGTGTTGACGCAGGGACAGGGGCGGGGACAAGGTAGCATTCTGTAGAGGGAAGCAAGTGTATGGCGTGTTGGTGCTAGGACAGGGGCGGGGATAAGGTGTGGACAAGAAGGTATTTGCGAGGGAGCAAGCCGCGTTGCAGGCAGTGCCGGGCATGGCGAGGGGAAGCGACGCCGGACCCGCACAAGCTGCTGACGGATGCGGTGCTGGTAGGACTAGGAGTGGGGATGTGGGTGCAGGCTGGTGCGGGGGAAACAGTACCATCTGGGCTTGATACAAGGGGTGTTGTTGACATGCATACTTGAGTGCTTCCCGCAGCGGCAGGTGCGTCATTGTAGCCAGGGCCAGGTGCACGGGCCCACACGTGCCTTGAGCGACTCACCCCGGGCGGTGGCGACTTGCCCTTGAGGATTTCGCGGATGCGGCGCTCATTCTCCGCACGGTCATGGAGTATCTTGCGCTGCTCAAGAGCTATGCCTATCTGTTTATGGTAGGTCTTGACCTCCGTCCGGAACAGTTCATCCACGGCGTCTCCTCGGCTTCCTTTCTTACGCCCAGCCATCGCGGATTGCGGCTCGGCTCTATAACCATCACATGTATGTCTATAGGGTGTTACTGGACACCGAAAGGCCCGTGAGACTCCCGTAAGCGTAAAAGTCTTCACGCAAGGTGTTTGCGTGCCTCGTCTGGGCTGCAGGCCTCTTATCCGTGTGACTTATGGGAAGTGTATTGAGTGAAAAGCGTCGCAGATTGTGGGTCACCTGGCGAAGCTGATAACACTTTGGCTGAGTCAGGTTGCTCTACCTCAAGGAATACCGAGCGCAGTCAATTGGACGTAATACCCACTAGAACTATATACTGTATCCGTGTTGCGCAGGGGCTAATGGCACATCGGGAGTCTGTGACAGACACTCTCATGCAGCCCTCATTCGCATTTCCGGGCTGGTGCCCGGCCCGGCTGGTGCACCGAGCCCTCATGTGCGTTCATCGTGCACTTGTGCTTCCCTTTCCACACACCCTTCTTCTCCAACTGAGACTTAACGTGGTGGCGTCCTTCCACTTGGGCAATTTCTAGTGTCGAACTCCCTCGCGCTGGAGCCATGACGAACCAGCACATGAACCACATGCAACAATGATCTGAAGACATATTCACGTCTCATAGCGCTCGGGTCCAACTCTGCGCCGAAAGGCGCGCACACCCGGGCACCATGTTCTATTACTTGACCCTCAAGAAAACCATAGACATACAGCCTCGTTATTTCGGCCCGAGGCTAAGAGAGGTCATCATGGAGAAGCTGATCGCTGAGGTCAGTCGCGTGCAGCGGGCGCGGGGCCGTGGCACCGGGGGGGGGGGGAATGCCTCCTTCCTGGCTGCGTCAACACACAAGCCACATTACGGCGCTTGCAACAGCACATCGCACCTGCGGAGTTTGGATAGAACCGCTCTTCAACAGCAGGGGACTTAGCACTTACGGCGGTAACAAGCAGCAGGGCCGCACAGCTGCGCACGCAGTACTGGTGCAGAGGCCAGTATCGTGAGGCCCTCCCCTCGGCCCCATCCTGCGTCTCCCTGCCTCCGTGGCCCGCACACTACGCTACGTGCACCATTATCCTTGTATCCCAAGAGCTAACATGGGGCCCCAGCGCGCCTCTCACTGGCGGTCGAGGCGTGGCGCACTGCATGTGTTGTCCCAGCCCACGTCAAACCCTCTCCCCTCGTGCTTAGGCCCCACCGCACCCAGGGCGGCTGCAGCCCTAAGCACCCGTACTGTCAGCCAGGGCCGCAAAAACCATCCGTACCGCACTCAGCATCATGCATCATCCCGTGGCCCTTGAGCTACCGTCCGAGGCATAAGCTGGCGGCGAAGTACCTTGCCCCCTGCCCTAGCACCCGGGGTCCTGCCCTCCCTGGCACGTGCTAGCCTGGTGCGAAGGCACGTGCCCTTAGGACCGGAAAGCGGCAAAGCAATCGAACCAGAAACAATCGGCCCTTGGGGGGAGGGGGCAGCCCTGTGGCTCTCCTGTCAGCCCATGCTACCCCACGCTGCCTAGCCGCATGCCGAATGCACCTCCCCCCCCCCAATCCCCTGCCTAACCCGCCACACCCCTTCCTTCGGTCCCCAGACCGAGGGCACCTGCACGGGCAAGTACGGGTACGTGGTGGCAGTGACCAAGGTGGTGGACGTCCGGAAGGTGGGTTAGCAGGGTGGGGTGTGGGGGACGGGAACGTGGGGGAAGGGGAGGGGAACTATGAACCAGGGAAGGGACGGCCGGTGAAAAAGGGAGTAGAGGTGAACCTGGGATGGGGTGCGGGTGTGAGGCGCTGCACCTTGTGGCAGATATGGCGCGGTGTGGGTTAGCTCACGTCCCCGAAAGTGGGCGGCATCGGCGGCTAGGGCTTCTGGTCCTGGGTGAACCGCGGTGAGGCTCCCAGTTAGGGGCCGGAGTCTTGGCGGGGTACCTCTGGGTAGGTGCTGCATAGGCATCACAGGAGCAAGACCGTTCTGCGTGGGGGACTGTCAGCGCGGCGAACGGATCCTGCAGGCTGCAGCATATGTAGCTTGGGGTGGGGAGAGGCGATCTACCTGGGACGATGTGTGGAGGGCTGTCGCGGGGGCAAGACAAGTGAACAGGATGCAGCACGACAAGAGATTGGAAGCACGAGGGAGTGCTGCGGCCTCGGCTGGGGGCCGGGTCCTCGCGTGCATTGCAGGGGTCGAGGAGTACAAAGACACGGTAGCAGCGGTGCAAGCGTTAGTACACGCCACGCGCAACGCCCCCCACCTGCTTTCTTCCTCCATCCCAACAACCCCAGGGCCGCATCCGGCAGGACCAGTCGGGCTGCGCCGCCTTCGAAGTGGAGTACACCTGCATCGTGTGCCGCCCCTACAAGCACGAGGTGCTGGACGCGGTGGTCACCAGCGTCAACAAGGTGCGTGGCAGCACCAGCAGTACCATTAGCAGTACCAATTCACAACCCTTTACAGGCCAAACAGGCACGTCTGTGCCATATTAGCCTGTGTTTGGGGGACAAGCACCAGGTGCTGGATACAGTGACCAGTATCATGACATGGTGGATGCTCGCGGAGGACCTGACTAAGTGTGCCCACCGCCACCATGAAGGCATGCATGCTCATGTACTGTGCATATTTTATTGCATGCTGCATGCGGGGAGTCGTGCGGTTCGTCCCGTGTTGGACTGCAAGGGCCCTTCAATTGCAGAGGCGTGAGGCGTGGAGAGGCTGTATCATCACGTGGCAGTGATATGTGCCGCTCCTCCCTCACTGCTAAACGTTCGCTCCCACCTCCTGTCCTCAGATGGGCTTCTTCGCCCAGGCGGGGCCACTGCAGCTCTTCATCACACAGCACGTAGGTGCAACGTGGGAAAAAGGGGGCCATGTCGACTACGCTGTCAACCGTGTTGAAAGGCGTTGCCCACCTCCTGCCTTGGGTACTACATGCCCGCACAGCCCTGTCCTGCTGCTTTGGACCGCATGAAACATCCTCGTTACGCTTCACCACAACCCCTTGCAGCTCATCCCCGAGGAGTTTGAGTTCGACACGTTGGACGACAACAGCTGGATCTCCTCCGACCAGATGACCCGCATCCAGATGGGCACGCACGTGCGGGTGCGCATCGTGGGCATCAAGTACGACCCCACGGAGGTGGTGAGTGGCTTGGAATGTATAAATGGCGAATCAACGCAGCGAGGGCATCTGTAACATACGGTATGACAGTGAGGTGGGGGAGCGGAGGGGATACGGCACTTGCAGCGTGAGCGATAGTGGCCAACACCGTAGGCCTACACCGTACAGGCTGTTAGCACAGTGACGTCTAACGGATGGTGGACGGGTACGTTTATCTCTGAAAGGTTCGTGTTATTGCGTTGTTGTTGCTTTGCCCCACAGTTCTGCATCGCCACCATGAAGGACGACTACCTGGGCGTCATCGGCAACGACTGAGCAGGAGGGCCTCTGGTAGTGAGCGAGCGCTGCAGCATATAATGATCCATCGGACGGGGGGCCCTAAGGCAGCGAGGGCGCACGAGGCATGGCTAGCGGGCTGCCGGGCGTTAGCTGCACGCTGGTGAGATGCAGGCACGGGAGGCACGGGAGCCCGTTGCATAGGCAGGGCAGCTGGCCAGTGTCCAACGAAGGACCCAGCGCTGATGCTGCTGGCCGGGTGCAGCTAGCGGTGGGGGCGGTGGGCAGCCAACAACGGTGCTGGGACTGGCAGACGGATCACGTGCCAGTGCCAATCCACGTGCGGTGTGTTGTTGTCCGGCGAGCATGCGCGTGGGTCGGGCGCGAGGATGCGATGTGGGATGCTTGCGAAGTTTAATGGGGTGGCAGCAGTAGGGCAGGCGGCGCCGTTCGTTTAGTTTGGGAGGAAGGGCAGCGGGCTGTGGCAGCGGACCGAGACTATGCTGGGGGTGGCCCGTTGCGCCCTTGCCCAGGAGGCTTGCAACTGTATGTTATGGTGCGCACCATGCTGAGTCCTAGCGGTAAGCAGTACGCCTACATATGGTGTAGTGCGCATGTGGCTTATGAGCATAGAGCACAGGCCGTCAACTGACCGTCGGGCTGTCAGCCTGTCACCTGCTCAACCGTTGTAACCGTGGCAACGTCCGGGGCCCTGCAGCAACCGCAATACTCTCCGCTATACTGCTAGTTGGGAATTAAACGTTGGCAGGCAACGCGGGGTCGGCAACGGTGTGGGGGCCACTGACAGGCTCTGTGGATGCAGATTACGTCGGGGCAACATGCCGGTCCCTCTCCACAAAACCCTAGCGCAGGGGCGGTTTTTCAAACCTAGCTGCACAGCCGCTGCCAGCTGCTGCGAGCACCAGGCTAGTCCTAGCTTGTGGACGGCTCCGGCCGTCCGGCATATACTCGGTTAGCCCTGCCTTGGGTCCTTCCGTGACACGGTTAACCGGTAATCGGTATTGCGCGACGTGCTCGCACGACACGTGCCACGTGCTACCGTACGGCCGAGGGGCTATCCTGGTGTGCTGGCCTGTGGCCATAAGGCCCTGCATGCCAGTCGCCTCTGCATCAGCACGTGCTGCTGGGACTGTCCTCAATGACCATCCTAACATGCGGTAATTTGCTCCCACTTCCACCCCACCCCGCCCCAACAGTTCGGTTCGCCTAGCCACGCCATGCAATACAGTGCAGCTGGACCTTCCGCCGGCTGTGACCCGCTTCCCGCCCAACACGGATAAGGTGCCCTGGCGAATGGTGGTAAGATGGAAGGCGGCGCAACGAACGCCGTAGGGTGGCCAATGCTACAAAGTTTGTGAAGTAGTCAAGATGGTAGTAAGGAGGTATGGCGCAACTGGGTGGCGAGTGTGGCGGGGTTTGCAGTGGGAAACGAGTACGGAGCGGCCGGAGGAGCAGTCCAGCGCATACTGTAAGCTTAGCCGCGTGCAACATGCGAACCTGGCAACCAAATCCCAATTCCCAAGTGTCATACTTACACTTTCTGTTCATATTTAACATAATGCTGACATGAAATTTGTGTGCTTTAGCGTGCAGACACGATCCTGGTACTTTGTGCCTAGGTGGCGCGCTGACGTATAGGAATGTGACCCATGGGTCCGTGCATTGCGCCCTTGTGCCCGAGTGTTGCCGCACGGTCGCGGGGTGCAAACGCGCACGGACCAGCAGCAGTGTTGTTCTGATTCCACTTATTACGACTGTCAAAGATGAGGCTTACGCCCTTCTTGCAGCCTCACGTTTCACGTCTTTTCGCGCGCCCTTTGGTGGCCGCCACCACCCCGCCGATCTCAGCTACATATGCTTCCAGGCCTCTTATACAATGCACCAACGTCCCAAGCCGGTGCTGCATTCTGCCTGTCCGGTGCAGCAGCTCTCAAGCCTCGAAGAAGAAGCCCGCGAAGCAGCGGGTGCCACAGCTGGTAATAAAAACTGCGCACGAGAACATCCAGTTATGCGAGGAGATACGGGTAAGTTTTAAGGAGTCGGACGACTTGGCTTTCCGGCTGAAGGCCGTGCCGGGGAGTGCCGGGTGAATTCCAATGCCGCGTGCGAGCGAGACCAACGAATAACAAGCGTACGGTAGACAACCTGACACGGTTGAAGCTCCGTTGCAGCATGCCTGCCTCAGGCTAGGTCACGTCCCCAGGGCTTGCTGTGCACCTTTCGCAGGACCTGTCGATGGAAGTGTACGCCCGCATGGAGCAGGGGAAGCAAGACGGGGCAACGCAGCAGCGGGAGCGACACCGACAGCAGGAGCGGTTTGAGGAACAGCTGCTGGACGTGCAGGAGGAGATGGAGGAAGACCGCTTTGTCGTGGAGGCAGTTAAGGGGCAGTGGAAGAGGGAGTGGCGAAACGCGCTGCCAAGCATTCGGGCGCTTCGAGGGTCTCTGCGGCGGATGGCAGGCAGATATCGCCGGTACATGGCGGTACTCATCAGCATGCAGCAGCGCACGGTAAGTACCGGTACCGGTAGTGGGGCGAACGCCGAGCGGTGGGACGGAGTAGCAGATAGGTGAAGGCGGTCGCAATAATATTGTCAGCGGCGTGCACGGAGCGAGGGCACTGCCAGGGGCTGCTGTCGGTGCTGCTGGTGCTGCCGCCGGTGCTGCTGGTGAAGTCGCAGCTGCCTCTGACTACGTATGTTGACTAGATGTTCACATCGCACGCAGGATGAAGAGCTGTCGACTGTGGACGTGGAAGCGCATGCTGCCTCCCAAGTCCAGCCCGAGCAGCAGCCGTGCCAACAGCATCACCAGCCCGAGCCGCAGCAGCAGGGGCAGCAGCAGGGGCAGCAGCAGGTGCGGCAGCAGCAGGAGCGTCAGGAGGTGGAGCCCAGGCTGATGGACTACGTGCGTGTCAAGGAGGGTGGGGTGTGCTGCGGGAGCAGCGAGGAGGGCATGCCCCCGGGGACGGAGGGGGTGGTGCTGGGGTCCGCATCCAAAGGCACGCGGCTCAAGGTGCGGGGGCTTGCTACCATGGCAGGAAACTTGTACAGCATGGCAGGCAGACAGGCTTTGTCAACACTAGCTGCCACAACCGACCGTCAACCTACCGTATGGGTCAGGCAGAAGGCGTGGGCCTAAACCTGTGAGCAAGAGACCTGGACTGCAAAAGCCGTCGCGTTACTTTGTGCCCACGTGTCCGTAGATGTGGTCCCTGGACGACCCCTCCCGGTGCTGCTGGTACGAGAGGGCCCAGCTGGAGCGAGTGCCTGGCGGCAGCTACCTCGAGACCACCAACAGGCTCGTGCAGGTGCGGCGGGCAGGAACACGTGCCGTGTAGGCACTGGAAGTAGATTACGCAACCCGAAAAGCACCCGCTCATGGTGTACGGGTGCCGTGTCCACCGGTTTGCCTGCCTGCTCCTGCAGTGATTGATGATCACGGTGTGTACATGGTCCTAGTTGGTTCGGTTGGGTGGAGGCAGTCCCATGTAGACTGTACATGTCGTCATGACAGGCTTACGGGACCTGCGTGCACTGCTTACCGTACGCAGTGGGTGTTCAGTTGCCCTGGTTCCTACCCGCCCGCTATCCTCTTTGGTAGCTAGCTGCTAACGTGAGCGCCCCCCACGGGGGAAGCGGTACCCGCCATGCTCTCAGCAACGATCGTCAAACATATATCGTCTGCAGTGTCATTTGATCCAATCGCTCGCCCCTTTCCAACCCTCCCTGGAGTGAGCATGTGCAGTACTTCCACAAAACCGCGGCGGAACGCCGGGGCGTCCCTGTGACCCGCTTCACCGCCGCCCCGGGCATGCTGGTTCGCGACTGGGACGAGAGCGTTCCGCGGATGCGTACTCTGGGGGTACGTGGGCGGCGCCGTGGTCAGTAAAATTACCGTAGACGGGAAGCTGCGTCACTCCAGCATGGTAGCGCCACTTGCTCATGGACTTGAATGGTGCTCAGTCCGCAGATGCCATCACCCTGCCACGGCCTGCCAACACCCTGCAGTAACCCGTGCCGTGCGCGCACCCTGCCAGTACACCTTGCCATACACCCTGCAGTATACCGGTAACCTGCCGTACATGTGCCAACACCCTGCTGCATACCCTGCCGCACATCCCGCCGCACACCCTGCCGCGCACCCTGCCGTACACCCTGCCGACACCTACACCACCGTCGTTGCTGGCTATGGACCGCAGCATATTGGCGTCATCCAGCCCTCCCCCTTCACGACGGGCGACACGTGCCGTGTGGCGTGGGCTTGTGGCCTCGAGCTCACGTACGACACGGGCAAGGACAACCGCTTTAAGCTGAGGCACGTGGAGGTGTCGCCCACCAGCGGGGCACCGGTGGTGGCGGGGGACGCCTGGGGCTCGGAGGACGACGAGGAGGAGCACGAGGTGCAGCAGCAGGGGGAGGGCACAGTGGACGGAGCGGCGCTGCAGCGGCCCGTGCACCTGCTGCTGCCATCAAGCGGTCTTTCCGTGGGTAGCGGTGTGGCTGTGGAGCGCGGCACCCACTGGACGTACGGCAGGGTGGACCCCGGGGTGGGCATCCTGCAGGGGGAGGGCGGCAGCACGCAGCTGCGGCAGCGGGGTAAGCACGTACGGTATGGCATGCCTGCTGAGCGCTTGCCCACCCCGACCCTGGGCTCGCCTGTGTACAAGATACTATAGGAGAGGGCTGATGCAGGGACAGCATGACACGGTGCTCGAAGCCAACGGTTTGGTGCCTGCATTCGTTGCCGTACAGAAAGGACAGCCGGTACAGTGGCCCGTGCTCCGCGCTCCTGCCCACAACCGGTTTCACACTCCCATTTCGAGATGCTGTGCGGCTGCGTACGCCATCTACTGACTGCGTAGTTGTATGGTGGTCCACATTGTAAAGACATCAGTGTTGGTTGCTCCAACCTTTCCGCAGGCTGGCTGGCTGCGCAGTGGCCCAACCAGCAGCCCCACCCGTACCGCGCCTCGCCCGCCCACGGTTACGACCTGTCCTACTCGGCACGGCCCGGGGACCCCGTCACCCTGTTCACGGCGCGGCAGGGGCTGAGGGTGGACCTGGGGCAGGACATCAGGGGCGTGCTGGACGTGCCCCTGGAGCTCCGAGGCGACGGTGTGGTGTGGAGTGTATCAGTGAAGAGCGGCCCCCACGTCGGCGGCCGTGTGCGCTACCTAGTAGCGCGCTCCCGGTCCACACCCCTCAAGGACATCAGCGACGGCTCGCTGGCTGCCCCGCCGCCAACAGAGGAGCCCCTGCGGGTAAGCTGGTGTGGGGCCTGGGGTGCAAATGCATGTCTGGTTTCAGGGCGGGCAAGTGGTTGCCCTTCGCACACGTAGGTCTGAGGAGGTTAAGCAGCTTGACAGATACGATGGGATCCCGGGACTTGAGCCCCCGAGCACGGCCTGCGCCGCACACGTCATGTGGGTCAGCAGCCGGCCCAGCCATTGACATTTGTGCGTGCCCCTCCCTTGCCGCACGCACCTGCCCCCTGCCGCAGTTCGCCTAGCCGCGTGGGTTGCTGGCCTCCTGCCTGGACACCCACCCCCATCGTGTGCTCGCACTCAACAGCGCCCGGCGAGGCGCCTGCGGGGAGCTGTGGCCGCTGCTTGGGTGCAAGGGTGACACCTCAGCAGGCACACGACGTACCACATGCGGCGGCGCGGGGCATCCTGAGGCGGGCGCCAGGGGACCTGCCTAGAGCACGTTGAACAGCGAACAGCTCACTTTCAGCGGCAGGCGGCAGCCGTGTGGATTAGGGGGCTTCTCCCCTAGGTTAGTAGCGGTATGCCGGCGGTGTGAAGGATACGTAAAAGCGCAATTGCGCGCTGGACAGGCCGAGTGACGCGGAGGGAAGTAAGGACGGACTGGGCGGGCGGGGTGCGTTGAATGTAGTGGAACGGGTACGGTGTGCACGCGTTGCGCAGCAGGGTGCTTTATCTCTGGGCCTGGAGCAATCCCGGGTGGGGAGTTGGCGCGTTGGGTAGGGTACAGCATGGCATGCCGTTCAGGGCACTCTCATTGTTGGAGAAGGGAGCTGCGGCATACGGAAGGTGGTGCGAAGACGTGGATCCTACAGTGCGTCTGCCTTGCATGAGTGTCATGACTGACTGGTTCTGGCCACGTCTGGGTGCTGGTCTGTGCCCGCAACCGCGTGTGGGCGCCATGGCTCCATGCCCCACATGCAGCATCCACTCGGCCGTTGCCACGCTGCCGCTTCCTGCTGCAGCAGTCCACAGGCCGTACCAGTGACGAAGCGCGTGGTGGAACGCAGGGTAAGGGATGGCGCCTGTGGCGGGTGCGGGGGGCGATGCAGGGCAGGGGAGCTAGCTGCATGGATGTCGTGCCCGTCGCGTGGGCTAGCACTGCGACTAGGACGCTCCGAGGGTGCGGCGCTAGCTTTCCGTCAGGGGTATGACGTGCTGCTGCTAAGGTGGAGGATGTGGTGATCAAGGGGCAGCCGTGCTGGCGCAGGGACTTCGCTGGCGGGCGCTGCGGCAACTGCAGCGCCCATGTGGAGGTAGCACACGCTGCCGTGCATGTTGCTGCTCTGCCATGAGCCACTGCATCTTGCTGTTGGTGTCGGCTGCGGTTTGTGATTTGGCTGCTGCTCCAACGAGCTCTTGTCCCTGAGCTCGGAGTGAAGCCAGCCACTGCGTGGGCGTGTGGCCGTGCAGTGAGTGACGCGGAGGCAGGTGCATCAGGAGGCAGCTGTGAAGTGCTGATTGCAAAAGTGCCACCATGTCTCTTACGGCAGCGGTACAAAATGATTAAAAGCTGAGCACGTTATCCCGTGAGAATGTACTGGGCGTTGTGAAAAACACATCTTCATAGCGGTTGCTTACGTCCCGCCGGAAGCGCTGACGCAACTGTTTTGCGCCTTGTGCAGCCTTATTGCCACCGACTTTGCACATTATACCTATGCGTACGCGCCTTAATCATGAGGCTTTCGCCCTTCTCACAGCCTCACGCAGCGGCCTGCAGTCGTGGCGCTTTGGGCCATGGGCTTCCGGTCGCGCGACAAAGGGCCACCTGCATTCCCAGGCAACAGCTTCAGCCCGCAATTAACAGCAACAGCAGATGCCGCCTGGTGGCACCGCTGCGATGCATCAGCAGCGGCGACAAGGAGGGCGGCAGTCGGCCGAAAGAAGCCGGGGACAGCCCCGTCCCGCGGGCGTCCCGGCAGCAGCAGGCGGTAGACCACATTTCGTTACTACTACAGGAGGCGCTTATATCCCAACAGCAGACCCAGGTAAGCTAGCGAGACCCGCAGAGGAGTCTAGGGTTTTTCCTGGCGTGGCAACCAGCGTGCGGCAGCGCCACCAGCGAGCCACAGGCAAGAACGTCGCCTGTGCACACAACTACGGCGTGTCTACGCTCCTGTTGCGTAAGCGCGCATGTTCACAACCCTACGCAGGCCCTAGTGAGGACGTTGCTGGAGCGGCAGGCCCAGGCCCAGGGGCAGGAGCCAGCGGCGCACCAGCCGGACCAGCTGCAGACCGTGATCGAGGCGGCCCTGGCGGGGCAGCACAAGGGCCTGGCGGAGGCCCTCCGCGACCTTGCGGGTGCATTGGGGGAGCAACAGGTGCGGCATCAAGAGGCTGTGGGGCAGGAGCTGCGGCGGCAGGCCGACGCCGTACGGCAGCTGGTCAGGCAGCAGCAGGAGCAGTTGGAGGCGGCCGTGCAGTGGCAGCAGGAGCAGCTGGGGGGCACCATGCAGCAGCTGCTGGAGACGCAACGGGAGTGGTGCGAGGAGCAGCGCGTGCAGCAGGAGGCGGCCATGCAGCGGCAGGAGCAGCTGCTGCGGCAGGTGCTGGCCGCTGTGCAGGGTTCAGCCGGGCAGAGCACGAGAGGGTACGGGCGGCAGGGGGCTGGTGGCACAGGGGAGGCGGGCAAGGGGGACGTGCTGCCCGAGGAGGTGAAGGCACCGGGTGGTATGGCGACGGCAGCGGTCATGCGTGAGCCGCAGCAGCAGCAGCAGCAGGAGCTGCCCGATCTGCTGGACTATGTGCGTGTCAAGGAGAAGGCTTACTGGGCTATGCAACCGGGAACGGAGGGGGTGGTGCTCGGGTCGGACCATTATGGCTTAAAATTGAAGGTGAGCACTGATTAGCGCACATGTAGGATCACGCTGCTGCTGGCAACACTGGGCTGGAAACCTGTATGAGTCCCGCTTTGAGAACAGTATATGCCAGCCACGCATGCATCAAGATCGACGGTAAATTGCGGCAATAGGGTGTATTCCATATTCATGGGCTTTGCTTGGGCCCTTCTTCCGTACAAGGTGACTCACATGCTGGCCGCATGCCCGCCTGTGACTGAACCGTTGCTTTGCCACCCACGTGTTCCCAGGTGTGGTCCTTGGACGACCCGTCCCGGTGCTTCTGGTACAAGCAGGCCCAGCTGGAGACGATACCTGGCGAGGAGTCCCTCACGGTCGCCGGGAGGCGTATGCAGGTGTGTAGTGACCGGCTTACGACCGTACGTACGGCGCAGGGGTACGTATGGTCAAGGCAGAGCGGCAAATGAAGGAAATGGAAGCCGTGAGGACCTGCGGACGGTGTGCAACAGATGCTGAGCTGACCGTGGCCGTACGAGTATGGCCATACGGGCTGTCTAGCTCTCACCGTGAAACCATCGCCCTGCCGTCCTTGCTGTTGTGATGAGAGTGCCCCTTGTGGGATAACCACCCGCTTAGCAACGCCAGGCACTGTGCAAGCAAGCCCACAGGTTGTGTGGCGTTGGCACAGTATCTTCACTGTTTCCGCCACTCTGCCCTCCTCTCCTCTCCGAATGAAACAGTACCTGCCGTACGATCCCAAGCGCAAGGGAGTCCCCGTGACCCGCTTCACCGCCGCCCCCGGCATGCTGGTGCGCCGGGGGTACGACGTCAGGGAGGGGGAGGAGCGCAGGGCTGCGGCTGGCGAGGTGCGTGGGGTTCCGGGGTACACCGCTGCCGTACTCCAAGCAGGACCAATATGCATTTAGCAAAGGAGCCTTCCACACCGGGCTCGTGGTCATGCAACTATGCTGCTGGTGCTTGTTACGCGCCCGGCGTTTCAAGTAGTGCACAGTAAGACGCGTTGGCCGTCAAGCATCTACTGCGCGCAAGGCAGCCGACCTCCTGGCGTGTGGATGTAGACGCTTGTGAATTTTTGCCAGTTCCCAACCACATGGCATGAAGGGCACCATAAGCTCTCGGCCACCGTGCCATCCCAACGACATGCGCACAGGTTGGCGTCATCCAGAGCCCTTACGAATTGTCGGATCATATATGCTTAGTGCAGTGGGAGGGTGGCTTAAGCTGGAAGTACGACATTGGCACGGGCGGGCGCTTCGAGCTGGTGCACCTGGAGGTGTCGCCCACCAGCGGGGCCCCCGTGGTGCGGGACTGGCCGTTGCACACGGGGATGAGCAAGTGGCGGGGGGGAACAATGGAGGATGTCAACCGGCCTTCCTACCTGCTGGGACCGCCATGGGGCATGGGGGGCAGCGGCGGCGTGTCGGTGGAGCGCGGGACCCATTGGACGTACGGCGGGGCGGACCCCGGGGTGGGCGCCGTCCGCCCGTACAGTGCGCAGGAGCAGGAGGAGCAGGAGTGGCGTGAAGAAGGTGAGCTGGACAGCTTGTGCAACACGAGGGGTGGTGTGGCTGTTGCTTTGCGGTTGGGCACTCAAAGGTGCTTTTATGGCCAGCATGTCAGCCGTGTGCGACGCACACGCTTATACCACGCGACATGCTGCCACATGCGCCAGCAAGCACCCCAAACTGCGCACTGACGGTTGCCGCCCACGCCACAGGTTTGCTACCGGTGCACTGGCCCAGCGGCCAGCTGCTGCCCCACCGCGCCTCCCCCATCGACGGCTACGACCTGTGCTACTCGGCACGGCCAGGCGACCCCGTCACCCTGTTTACGGCGCGGCAGGGGTTGAGGGTGGAGCTGGGGCAGGGCATCAGGGGCGTGCTGGTCGTGCCCCTGGAGCTCCACGACGACGGCGTGGTGTGGAGGGTGATCGCCGACGACAGACCTGTCGGCCCCTACCAACGCTACCTGGTCATGAGCAAACGCTCCGAGCGCACCATCCGCCTCAGTGTGCCGGGCGGCCTGCCGTTGTCGGGGACGCTGGAGGTAAGAGCTAGGCGGTGGCGATGGATGGGCTGTTTGTAATGGGCAGAGGGGTTTAGTGCTTGCGCAGTGGCAATGGACGGGCAGATAGGCGTGATGCGTGCGCCCGACAACGCGCTGCGGTGGACGCACTGTGTGCAGTCGATACATAGGAACGCCTCGTGGGCAATAGCGTGCCGAGTACCGGTGCACAGATTGCGGTGTGAGCAACGCCAAGGCCACTGTGGGAGCAGCTCCCACATGGGGCACATGCGGCCCATCTTCGATCAGTGCCTAGAGCGGACTGCTGTGCTCCATGCCGGCATTGGAGCTCCAAACAACCTGTTGCCGCAGTCCTGCACATGGCGTGTGCGGGTGCTCGCCAGGCGCCACCCTTGCCAAGCAACTACAACAATCTCACACTGTCCACCCGTAACTCCCCGTTCGCTACCCTTGCCAACAGTTCGTGTAGCCGCAACGAGGCGGCTCCCAGAGGCCACAGGCGCTGCCTGGCAAATTGACGAGTATCGCGGTCCAGAGGAGGCGGGTGTTACGGAGGAGGCAAGGGGCGTTGGAAGCGGGAGCGGCAACAACAGTAGCATCAGCGGGCAAGTAAGTGGACGTTTGCGTCCATTTAGGATCAGGGAGGCAGCCCAAGGAGGCAAGGTAGGGTGCGGTGCTGTGGATACTCTGTTCGCGTGGCAGAAGGGGGCTGGAACTTATCACATGCGTCACGGCATGCAGTCACATAGCACTAGCCTTGCTAAACCCAAACGTGGACCTGAATGGGTGTCGAGGTAGTGATACTTGCCGCACGAAAGTGGTGCCGATGAGCCCGGGTGCTGCAGAGTAGCTGCTCTCCTTGATGTTGGCATGGCCCCAAGTGCGGTCGTGCTTCAGTGCAGTCTTGCTTCACAAAAGTGGTGCCGATGCCTGAGGCTGAGTGCTGCAGGGTAGCTGCTGCTTCTTGATGTGGACATGGACACCAGGTGCAGCTGCGGGCTCACGCATGACTGTTGGACCCGTAGTTGTGTGCCGCTGGGACGTCGACCCAAGCCACATGTTGTGCCGCCTCCCAGGCCACAAGGGCTGGCTTTTTAGGACAATGGTGGTGGCCATGACAGGCAAGTGGCATGGCACGATGCATGACAGGTAGCATGCCTGCGATCAGCAAGCCTGGATACGCACATGCTTAGCATGTTTGCATGTGCATGCCGCGCACGTGGTAACCCTGCGCATACAGTTCCTGGAACGTGTTACATCGCCTGTCAGCCATCAGACCCGTGGGTCGTGGGACTGCTGATGACCAAGCCGCATTGGACCGTCCGAACAGGACACAAGAGCACGAGTTTACCACTGAACTAAATTAGTACCAGTCGGGATTGGAGAGCAGTGTTACAGCCTATGCCATTGCTGGATTCGCGTATCAAGCCGCGCGCCTCGTGTGCCGCGGCCAGTCGTTTGGCCTCGCGATGCCGAATGGCTGTGCTGCCCCGGCGTGCAGGCGCAGCTACCCCTACTGCGCCGATGTATGCTTCCAGGCATTGGATGCAGCAGCTGCAGCAGGGCACCGGACGCAGCCGACCAGCTTCAAGCAGGCTTGTAACGGCGAGGTGTTCCGGTATTGGTTCCGGCGGTCCCGCCAGCGCCAACTCTGGCCCTGAGGGAGAAGCGCGCAGCAAGAGAGACCTGCCGCAGCCTGCTGGCGACGAGAATGCGGCCGACGGCGGCGGCAGCAGCCCCAAGCAGCCCCCCGACGCAGACGCCTGTCCGGCGGACGCCAAGCCCTCCCGGCCGCAGCAGGCGGCTGAGGTGATGCTGCCGCTGCTGCAGGAGGCGCTGAAGCCACTGGTGGAGGGGCAGGTGGGGGGGGATGGGGGTTGGGGTTGAAGCGGGCTTGGGTGGTACACGTGCTATGCTGGCAGGGGATGTGGGCATATGGTGACAGTGCTGTGCGTGTACAGGCCTACACTTGCGCACATGCCGCCTTGTTCATACCCTAGTTTGCGAGGGAGCGTACGATGTGTATAACACCGTACGGTATGCGTGCTTGTTGTCCTGCACACAGGCCGACCTGCTGGCGGCTTTCGAGGCGTCGCAGCAGCAGCAGCACGCTGCCGCACAGAGGCAGGAGGAGCTGCTGCGCCAGCTGCTGGCAACGGCCTCCGCAACGTCCGGGGTGCCCAGCCATGCGGTCGCCGGTCCATCGGCCATAGGGGTGGCGCGATTTCAGGTTGTACGACAGGCACCGAGGCTGCTCGACTACGTTCGCATCAACTCGGAGAAGGATGGAATCGTGCTTTTCACAGCCAACTGGGGCGCGCGCGTCAAGGTGTGGATGTGGCTGTGGGCGTGTACGGTACAGCAGTGCAGGAGCCCTGGTAAACTGTCAGTGTCGTGTTTGTGCTGGCACACATGTGCGGGGGCTTCGCATGGCCGTCTTTGGCGAGCCAAGCAAGCAGCGGCCCGTACCGAAGCACCTAACCCTGGTGTCTCCTTCCTCCGCCCTCTCGCTTGCACGCCATCCCACGTGATGCTGCGCACTGCACGCTGTGCTATCCACACTGTGCGGTAGTCGCAATCGCGGTCGTGTGCGTTGGCGGTTGGCATAGCATCCCCACCAACGAATGCCCCCCTGTACATGCGCCCTGCAGGTTCGGTGTCTTACTGGAACCGATATGGACCGCGTTTTCGATGACCACCTGATGGAGGTCATTGCGGAGTGCGATCTGCTCAGCAGCTCGGACCGCGTGCAGGTGTAGTAGGAAGTGGTGCAGGGATGTACAAGCAAGAGACAAGGGCGAAGTAGACAAGGGACGCGTGCAGGTGTCCGCCTGGATGACGGTATCCACGCACGCATGTCTCCCATTTGCATGCACCGTCGCCTGTTCCTGCACATACGAGATGAACGCAAATCCGTCAATAATGCTCAACTGCGTTCTGATAAGAACATTTTTGCGCAGACGTTGGAAACAAGAGCTCTTGTTGGGGTTGCATGTTCAAAGCGCAGCATGGATTTGTACGAAAACGACTAGCTGAATAGCAAGCTTGTGCGTGTGGAGTAATAAGGCCAACAGGGCACTGATCTCGTGACCACGCACACACCCCAACCAACCCTTGCTCAATCGCCAGTACCCGCCATACGACCCCGACTGCAAGGGAGTCCCCGTGACCCGCTTCACCGCCGCCCCCGGCATGCTGGTGCGCCG
>VFQN01003794.1_pt1 | contig 20888 bp, 24 predicted proteins | sample 3512371 | NCBI WGS metagenome assembly VFQN01 (sample SAMN10412370, study PRJNA504923) | tailings metagenome | isolation source: Replicate 2 from Balatoc abandoned mine | place: Philippines: Itogon, Benguet | collected 2017-08-28
CTGAGACCTACAAGCTCTACATCTACAAGGTGCTGAAGCAGGTGCACCCCGACACGGGCATCAGCTCCAAGGCCATGTCCATCATGAACAGCTTCATCAACGACATCTTCGAGAAGGTGGCCACCGAGGCCTCCAAGCTCAGCCGCTACAACAAGAAGCCCACCGTGACCAGCCGCGAGATCCAGACCGCCGTGCGCCTGGTGCTGCCCGGCGAGCTGGCCAAGCACGCCGTGTCTGAGGGCACAAAGGCCGTCACCAAGTTCACCTCGGGCTGAGCTGCGTTCATCGTCTTAATCCGGCGTTTATCAACGCCATCATGTGCAGGATGCAACCCAAGCGTGCAACATAAGGACGTGCAGGATGCCGGATGGAGCAAATGTGTGGGTCTAGTGGGGCAAGTGCCTTATTGCGGTCGCCCACGTCCGGGCTGGAGGCTGTAGTGCTCTAGGCCACGTATTAGTGCGTCGTCTTTAGCGAGGTTAGGACGTGCACCGGTGCGGAGAGGACGCGTGAGGATAGAATGAATTGGACTGAGGCCCCAACGCGGTCCACTTTTGATATGGTGAAGGTGTTGTGCCGTGCACCCTGTATGGGCGTGTTCTGCGAAGGTAGCAACTCGGCCTTAAAGACGTCGCACTGTGCAGGAATGTTGTGGGCAGCAGCTGGGCCGCGTGGCGTGTAGGTGGGACAGCATATATAGATGGGGAGCCCCACCAGGGACTGGGGGCAACCATAGTCCCGGCTGGGCCTATTGTTCCTGTCTCCCTGCCTGGTGCACGTGGGCTGCGCAGGTACCCTCCATTAATGGTTCAGCTCTGACGTGGGTTCAGATGCAGAGCAGTGTTTAATCAGATAGGACCCATGGCGTTCAAGCACATCCAGTTTTGGGTGAGCATGTTGGCTCTTAGCATGTGATGCCCCCCGGAGTCCGGAACCGGAGCTGCCATGTGTTGAGTTGCCGATACTGGGTGTGCTGTGGCAACGGTTGTGGACGCGTAAGCGGGGACCTGATGTAAGGCTTGAGGATTGTTGCTTGTGTGAAGCCACCACATGATACCGGTATGTGGCCTACAGCAGGATGTACGTGCAGCTATCGTCAGCGGTTGACAGCGTGCGGAGAGCAGGGCACAAGTGCGAGAGCCTCTGAAGGCATCACGGTGATCTCTGGGTCGCGGGACGATTACAACACGTTGCGGGTGCAGGTGGTCGCAGGTAGGGTGCAGGTTGTCCCCAATAACTCGCAGGCCCTGGAAGCCTGTCAACAGCATGCACCGGCAGCCGATCCATGAGCCCGGCACCCAAGCGGTGCTGCACCAAAGGCTACACAGCATTTTGCACATCTCTGCACGGACGAGTGGTGCAAGCACGGAGACACTGGGACACGTGACTCAGCGTGACTTGAACACATGACGCTGGTTTTCCTTGTAGGAGGAGGTTTTTGAGGGACTGAAGGACACCCCTAGGGCTTCCACAGAAAAAAAAAAAAAGCAACTGTGCCACCAGTGCATACGCGGGCTCCACATGCGCACTTTCTTTAACGCTTTCCAGGCTGGCCAGGGGTGTGGCAGTGTCGCTCTAAGGGGCTCAGAGGACCCTGATTGGTTGCAAACATCCGGCAAAGTCAGAACCGCAGCACGATCTTACACCTGCACAAACACTTGTGTCCTGCCTTACACCGGTACCTCACACAACACCAGACCGCATACCGTATGCGGACGGTTGGTGGTTCCACAGCAAGCTTCTCGGCTGGCCCAGGGCCCCAAAGGACGGAGATGTAGTGGCTCCCCTCCCTTATAAACGCTACACCGCCGAACTGTATTGCGCCAGCAGCTCCGCAGCAGCGGCCTGTTGCAGACACGTCTCAAAGCATGCACCCTTTCTCATGGCATGTGGCGCCGTCACGAAGCCAGCAACTGCCGTGCGACCTACAAGCCCCTGTCCATGATCACGCCAGGGCACGCCGTCCTTCCTACTCCGCCAAATAGCGCGACACCTACCAGCGGGCAAAGCAAGCAATACACGGAACGGTATGACGGTGTCTTACTACCTGCTGCACCACACCCCACAAGAACGGACTAAGGCCGCCGCAACCAGGGCCCATGCCCCGCGGCCCCCCTCCTCTTGCGTTCAGGCCCTGCAGGCCAGCAGAACCGAGCGAGCAGCTCAAGTTTCACACGCCACATTGTATCCACACTCCAAGAGCCGGGCGTTGTGTGCAAGGCTGCGACAAGACGCGTGTAGGACAGACAAGTGCTCTGATGTCCAAGGTCCCGGCCATACCCCAGGCATCATCATGCCCGCCTCCCTCAACGCAGGCCTCCTCTTCCTCTCATTTTCGACCATCTCTCGCGCCCTCCTCGCAGTCTCCCTAGTCGGACAGCCTGGCCCAGTTGCACGGCGTGCACCGAAGCGTGTCCACGCCCAACTCACCCACGCACTGCGTACAAAGCCGCCACACTTCTCCAGCCTGGACAACATGCTGGGAAGGACGCTGTTGCTAAGCCAGGCAAGGAGTCGTGGTCGGCTCATGTGTCACGGTCCGCCTCTGGACGCTGGCCTGTCCCTGGAGTGGGCTTCCGGTCCCCAGCCCACATCAGGTCCGCTTGTACTCCCAAGGCTGGCGGCACATAGGACATTTCTGCTCGGAGCTTGATGCTAGCCATTTCTGGATGCACTGGAGGTGGAAGGCGTGCTGGCACGCGCCCCAGACCACTGGACTGTCGTCGCCAGGGTACTTGCACTCAGGGGGGCACCCGTCAAAGGCCGCTCTGCAAATGCCGCACACGTCGTCCGCCTCCCAGGTCCAGGCTGCAACAGCGTGCCACTTCTTGATTTTGATCTCAAAAGCCATTCGAGCCGACGTGGTCAGGCCGAGAATCCAGACGGTTGGCGGGAAAGGCTGCCTCGTCAGGCATTTATGTCATACAAGCCACATGCTGGAAAGGTAGTAGCTCATAACTACGTTTTGAAGGTGAGGGGAACAAGTTGTGGGCAGGGCTGATTGAGTATTGGGACGGAGCTGTGAAATTAAGTGTAGATACTTGTGGTGCAGGAGCTATCAGAACGGGCAGGACTGGAAGCGTGCAAAGCAGAGAAGGCTGTTGGCAAATTTGTGAACTCTCAACTGTCCTGCAAATCGCACTGCAAATCGTCCTGCGTTTTGGTTGAGGGTGCACGGACAGCCAAACGCACTGGCGACACACATCACCTGTAAAAAATACTTCAATACCTCTCCTATGCAACGGTGGCATTATGACAGGGCTAACCCTCGCGTCTCGGCGCAAAGGAAGGGGACGTGTCTGGGTTTTGCTGGACCTGGAGGAGAAAATGCAGTATAGCAGGACCAATATAAGCTGGTGTATGATGCAGTAGGTTTGGATTTGGGATACGGAGCTTCTCCGTCGCAGCCATGTCCCGCGAGCTTCCGTCCCCGTGCCCGGAGGACGAGTACACCTTCCGTGGCGGTCTCGTTGGGGGCAAGTTGGACATCGCAGCTTTGCTGGAGGAGCACCTCATGCCCGATGGCTTTGACCCGGATGACATACAGGCCCTGGAGAATTTGGTAGGATATTTGGCACCACTTACTCTGCGGCGCGTGTCACTTTCCTGCACCTAAAGAACCTAGACATGTCGACTGAGCGGAAGCCTAGCAGCTAGGCGGCAAGGAGGGGCTAGGGGACTGTGCCTCCTGTTATGCAAGATACTTGCATTCCGACTCCGACACCTTTATGCACGAACGCCCTGCACTGCGTTTATGCTGAAATTTAAGGATTGCTAGTGTAAGCCTTTGAGGGCATGCTTCCTGGTAAGGTCCCCAGGCCAGGTTGTGGGAGCCCAACTTTGCAACCACCCCTGACGCTCCCGACAGGAACAACTCTTTGACAATGCCCGGGCCCAGTCGGAGCCGCTGCTCGGCGCACAGGTCAGGCCCTGCCGCGACCCCACCACGGACCACCTGCTGGCAGCGCTCAACGTGCTCGAAGTGTCACGGCCGCGCAGCTTTACGCTGCTGCTGGACGGCTTGCTGCTCATCAGCGGGCTCCTCTTCGCAGCCACCCTGGCGCTCAATGCAGCAACCGCATGGGTGGGTCCCAATGGTGCACGGAGGAACCATGGTCAGGCGCTTTCACTTCCATACACACGTGCTGTCACCTTATCCGTTGCGTTGTCGCCGCCTGAGCACTGCCGCACGCCTGTTCTTGCCCCTACCCTTACCACTGCCCTTACCACTCGCTTTCTTTGGCCAGGCTCTGCTGACCCACGGCAGCCTGGGCACAGGGTTGGCCTGCCTGGTACTGCTGTTGGCGCAATACCCAACCACCGCGGCCCTGCTGGCGGTGCAGTTGAGGGGCCACCACTGGGCCTCCGCGTGGTTTGCCGTACCCGCGTACGACGCCGCATGCCTCTTCGTCCTTCCGTACCTGCAGGCAAGTGCTTGCCATGCGGCTGTGACGCATCAGCGATCGCAGACGCATACACTTTGCTGTCGTATGTCCTACCACCACAAGCCACTCGCTTGAGCCCGTGTCGGCTTTGGGTTCCAGTTCCTTGCCGCACCCGACGCCAAACGTCCACAACTCCTCGCCTTTGACAATTGCCTTTCCTCCGCTTTCAACCCGCCCCGACCCTCCCTGCCCCGCAGCGCACCAGCCTTGCCGACCGCAAGCGGCTGTGCCGGCAGCGGCCGTGGCTGCAGGACGCGGAGCAGTGGCTGTGGCAGTACCGCTGCATGCGGCATCTGCTGGCGGCCGTGCTGCTGTCGCTGCCCGCAGCCATCGTGGACGTGGCGGCGGCGGCGGAGCACGCCACGGGCTCGCCGCTGCCGCCGTCGGGTCTTGGGCTGGTGGTGGCGGCGGCGGTGGTGTCGGCGCTGCACGCGGTGCAGGCGCTGGCGGAGGCCGCGGTGAACGCGCGGTGGAGCGGGCAGATGAGCTGGTGCAGCTATGTGGGGCTGGCGCTGCAGCTGAGGGGCAGCAGGAAGCTGCCGCTGGAGTGGCAGGTGGGGGCGCGGGGAGGGCTCCGGGGTCGCTGTGGCACGATGAGAGGCACCGTCAACGGAGGAGCTGCGGCGTGGAAGTATCGTGAAGGGAGATCGCAGGGCATTCCAGTAGTGAGCGTAGCATCCTGCTGACCGGTTTTGCCTGCAGGGCGGGCGCTGCAGTGACGTTTGCACCGAAGAATGTGTACTTTTAGGACTTTGAGTGTTCTTGGACCACTTGCTCCGTCCCCCCACCGCAGTCCTCCCTATCGGACGTGAAGCTGGTCATAAAGCCGGACGCGCCGGACTTCTGTGAACTGACGCGGCCGCAGCAATGCCAGGTGCGTGTGCTGCACTGCTCAGCTATGGCACAGCAGCGCGACTGCTGTCCTGAAAGCGCCTGCACTCCTTGGGTGCCACGGAGTCACGTCGCCGGGGCGTCTGCTCACACGCAGTACATGCCCCTTTGCGTAAACGTGCATGATGTCGTTTTCGTTGCAGGTGTTGCGGCTGGCGCTGCAGCGGCCGCACTTCGCTGTGTCCAACGTCGTCACGCACCCACGGCCCCCGCCCAAGGGGGCGCCAGGGATATCAGCATCAGCGGCAGCTGCTGCAGCTGCAGGGACGGGGGCTGAGTCGGGCACGGACGTGGAGGCGCAGCAGGGGGCGGGTTGTGGGCTGGGGTGCGGCGCGGTATCACAGGCTGCCGCGGCGGCGGGCGCCAAGTGCATAGAGCTGCCGGGTTGCAGGTGAGGGCGTCCGAAGGTCAGGCAGGTCGTCCTTCTGCACGCTGGACAGTGGACTTGTGTACCTTTCTTTACGGCTGTAAGTGACGCGCCCTCTTGCTGCGACGTACGTTGCTGGCCATCCCAGTCGTACCGATACCCGCTCTTCCGTTTGCCTCCGCCCTCCACACTCCCCAGCGCCCTCGCCGCCCGGTGGGCCCAGCGGCAGCGGCGCCGCCACCGCGGCTCCTCTGATGATTCGGACGACGGCCGGCCGGCGCCGCCGCCGTCGGCGTGCCTGCTGCTGCAGAGCAAGGCGGCGGTGAAGACGGCGGTGGGGCTGCTGCCGGGGCCGCTGGCGGCGGCGCGCCACACGCTGGCCAACACCGAGTTCCTGGTCAACCTGGTGTCCTTTAGCGACGCAGCGTCTTGCAAGTGGGTGCGGCGGCAGCGTGTTGTACTGCATACTCTCTGCCCGTTACCCAAGAGGGCCGTACCATGCCACAGTCTCTTGCCGGCACCTGGATGGGACGCCCCCGCCTTCCTTCCACCTGCCCCTACCGCCAGGCACTGCGTCAAGCTGTTGGAGCTGGTGGTACGGCAGGGGCTGAGGGCGTTGGTCATATGCGACGCCAAGCTGCCGGTGGGTGGCATGTGGGTAACATGTGGGAACATGTCGGGCAGGGTTAATGATCGGTTCAACTTGCCGGGATGCACCTGGCATTGGGCTTTCATATTGCTCGCACGACGATGTACCTGAACGTACGATGGGGTTTTATGGTCGTTTTCAATCCGCTGGCAATGGACTCGTGTGCCTCTACCACTCTCGGGCAGCACGCACGCCACCCTCATTGTGTTCTCCTTGCTGGCTGTCCCTCCTCTGTCTCTTTCCGCGCAGGCGGACTTCTTCGGCGTGCTGTCCTCCTACCTGCCCTCCCGCACGTGCCGGCTGCAGCGGCTGGTGCTCAAGGACGTCTTGTCCAGCGGAAGTGAGTGCTGACTACCTAGTGCTGCTGGGATGAATGGGGGCACGCCCCCCAGCACTCCCAGCGCTCACCGCATGAAGCCACCGCCCTGCAATCAGTATCCAGGCCCCCCATCCAAGGACTTCATCCTTGTTCGCAACGCTTACGAGCTGGTGATTTTCGCCGAGCGGGCCAGTCAACAACACGACAACCTCGCCAGCAAACCCGATCGGCCTCGTCCGTGCCCCTACCCCTATCTACGACCTGTACGGCTATTTTGCGCCCCGCCCCTGCCCCTGGCCGCTGTCCCCCCCCAGTCGGCACGCTATGCATGCTGTGCGACGCTCTGGCCGCCAACAGCAGCGTGACGCACCTGGACCTGTCCAACAACCAGCTGTGGGGCATGCGGGGCGCGCGGGCGCTGAGGGGCGCGCTGCGCACGGCGGGCGGGCTCAAGGTGCTGTTGCTGCCCTACTGCAACATAGCCTCGCCAGGTGAGGACGTGGGAGGGAGCGTGACAGCGTGTCATCTGGGCTCGAGCAACACAAGCCGCCTTGTCCGAGCCGGTGGCGGTCTGCCGCACAGCCATTACCTGGAACGTTTGTTTGCTTTCACAGTCTGCAGCTGAGCTTACCGGGTACGCTGTACTGCATCCCGTGCCCATGTAACCTGTGCGCGCAATGTAGGCCGTCGAGGACGCCTTGGGTTCCGCATGCCTGCGTATGATGCACGATGCTTGTGGCCCGCCCCGCTGCCGCCCCCCTACAGGTGCCATCGAGATCCTCAAAGGCGCAGTGGAGAGCCGGACGCTGGAGCAGATCGACCTCAGCCAGAACCGCATCGGGGACGATGTGCCGTGCTGGGCGGACGCGACGCCGTGCAACAGGGCCATGCGGGAGGTCGACATGAGCTTTAACTGGATACAGGTGGGTGGGGAGGCCAGCTGCGCGTGTATCAAATTGCCATTGCCACCCGAGCGTATGGAGATCCGGGCTAAACGTTTCTGACCAGCCTGCACGTTTGCTAGCCGTCTTGCTACGCCCCAAGCCTTCCTGGCCAACCAGATGATACACCGCGACTGGATGCTGTGCACGCTGCCCAGCCAGGTTACCTGACCGCCAGTGTCTGTGCCTGTGCCCTGCAGGACTCCCTGGCTGCCTGGGCTGCGGCCCTGCTGGAGGGCTTCCCCACCCTCACCCGCCTGCACCTCAACCACAACAGCGACGCGGCGGCATCGCGCGTGGCCTCGCGGGCAGTCACGCCCAGGTGGGCTGTCCCATCCTGCCCTACCGCCCGGACGGTGCACGCCAGCGCAGTGCACCATACGGGAACGCCGCTCAGTCTTCACCCGACCCCCACCGCATCGCACGGCATTAGACCAGCCGTTGCGCGCGTGGGTGTCCCTGCATAGGTGATCACAACAACTGACACAACCCATAACGTACAGACACTTCAAGGACGCTATTGGCCAACCGAAACGAGCAACCCCTGCTTGTCCCTGGCCTCCTCTTCCTTCCTCCGCAGGTACATGACCCCCCGGTCGCTCACGCCCCGCACTCTGACCCCGTCGCACCTCCGCGTGGCGTCCTACAGCCAGGTGCCCCCCTCGCTCACCCCCAGCACAGCCCCCACGCCGCCCACGTCGGACAAGCTGGAAGCGGTTGCCTCACCAGCACAGGACAAGGCGGTCTCCCCTCCACCCCAGGGCCCGCATCCCAGCAGCGCCACGGGCTTTGCTCACGCCACCTCCAGCGCGCTTGGGGCGGCGACGGGGTCAGGGCCCGCGCCAACCAGTGGTGGCTTGACGGGCGGGGGCATGCCGTGGTCCCACAGCCGGCCCGTGCAAGGGGTGTCTGGGGCGGGCGGCCTGAGGCACCAACACGTCAGTGGCGCCAGCGCGCACGACTGGGCTGTAAGTCGGGGAAGGGGACCTGGGACACCACCCTCGCCCCATTATATGCGCCGCCGACTGCTACGTTGCAACGGCTACGTAGGCACGTTTTCCTCGCCTTGTTCTTGCTTTCACTGTCGCTCGTGGCCCCGTTGTGCCAGGGTGCTGCCCATCACAGTGCGGCGGGCGCCGCTGGCGGCGCCGAAGCGCACGCCCCCGGGGCCGGCCCCAGCCGCAGCCGCGGCCAGCAGATCATCGCCCACCTGGAGCTGTACATCCTGCGTGCCGTACACGGGTCGCACGGCACGTCCACGGGCCTCGCGGTTCCGCCCGGCGGCGGCGGCAGCGGCAGCGGCGGCACGGGGCCCCTGGACATGCTGACCGGAGAGAGGACCTCCCCTAGCGATTTGCCCACCCTGTCGGGGCGGGGCGGGGGCGGTGGGGGAGGGGGCCTGCCCTCGACCTCGGGCATGCACAACAGGCCCGCCTCAGGCGCTTCCTCGACGCAGTACGGTCTGGCAACACGCAGCCGGCCGGTATCGGCGAGCGTAGCTGCGGCTGCTGCGGCGGCATTGGCGGGCGCAGCGCCCTCTGGCGGCAGGGCCCACCCTGCCGCCTGCCGTACACCTGGCAGCCTCATCTCGGCGGTGTGCGGCATGGAGTTACTGGACTTGCGGGGGATACCGTTCCCGTCGTGGTGGGCGCGGGGGCAGTTGTACAGGCCGCCCTGCGTCATGGTGGACAACGCACAGGTGTACGACGAGCCGCCGGCTGGGGCGGCGGCGGGGGCGGGCGGCGGACGCGGCGGTATGGAGCTGCCGCCGCACGTGGCACGCACGCTGGAGGCGGGGCTGTCCCAGGGGCTGGTCGTCCTCGACCTAAACGTGAGTGGGATACCGGTATCGGCACGTGGGTGGTGCGGCATTGCGGCAGCCATGCTGGGCGCAGGTTCTGGGTGACTGATGGGAAGCGCCTTTTCCGGCATGTCACAGTGAAGCCGGCTTGCACTTACAGCAACCCCACGAGGTAACCCCCTATCGGCACCACTGTGCTATCCTGCTGCATTATCACCTCGCGCTCTCCCCGCCCTCCGCCCGCCCGCCGACCTCTCAGGCCCCGGAGTACAAGCACCTGTCGCGCTGCCAGCAGCTAGCCGCCATCTACGTCGCCTTCGCACACGCCACCCACATCACCATTTCCAATACCCCCATCCGCGCCGGCTCCGCCCTCTCCGGCGGGCCCCCCGGCATGGCCGGACTCCTGACCGGCACCAACATAGGCGCCATCCGCTCCTCCTCCTCCTTTGCCCACGCCCACTCCGGCGCCATGGCCTACGGCACGCCCGTCCCCGGCGGCCTCGCTGCCGCCATGACCGCAGCCCCAGGCCTTGCCGGCTGGCGCTACGACTCCGAAACAGGCATCGTCCCCGGCTCACCGCGCGGCGGCGGTGCAGCCGCCGCCAGCGGCGGCCACGCGGCACCCTGTGGTCCCGGCGGCGTGCATGGCACCTACCGGCCGCACCTGTCCGCCTCGCTGCGCTACGCCGCCGGCTCCCTCTCCATGCCGTCCAACGCCCGCACGCGGTCCTCCCGCAGCGGCGGAACGACGCCCGCCGCCGGCGCCATCGCCGTGCCGCATGTGCCGTCGGTGCCCACCCTCCCCGGCGCCACGTCCAACTCGCCCCCGGAGCTCAGCACCGTAAGCCTGCAATCCTCCGCCGCGGCCGCCGCCGCCGTCGCCGTCGCGGCGCTGGTCCACCCCGCGGCCGCCGACGGCAGCAACGGCGGGCCGATGATGGCGGCGGCAGCGCGCGGCGGCCTGCAGGCGGCGCGGCGGGCGCCGTCGGCCGCCGCTGGCGGCTCGGACAGCCTCCACCGCCTGGCGGTGCACCGCAGCAGCGCCAGTCACACCGTGGGCAGCGGCAGCCTGACCGTGGCGGCCGCCGCCGCCCCCACCTCGGCCGGGAGCCCAGGAGGGGGCAGTGTGCGCTCCCTGCCCACGGCTGCTCAAGCGAGCAATGCTGCAGGACGGGAAAGTGCGGTCCGAGGGCAGCCGGCGGCCGAGGCAGCTGTGAAGGCAGGGACCGCTGCGTCCGCCGTCACAGGTTGCTGCACCAGCAACCTGAGCCCGGAGGGCAGCAATGCCAGCACCGACCGGGAGAGGCTGGTCAAACAGCAGGCGACTCCACGGCAGGCGGCGCGGACCGTTTCGTCGACGCTGAACCCCGACGTGCTGTACGTGTTCCGTCGGGGCCTCAGCGGCACGGCGTCCGAGGGCGTGGAGGAGGACAGCCGCGCCACCGAGGAAGGGGATGCTGAGTCGGGTAATGCGAGGGTGGTGGCGACGGCGGCGGTGTTGGGGTCGGTCGGCGGGGTGACAGCGGTGAGGCAGGTCGTCAGCGACCGCGGTGGCGGCGGCGGCGAGCCGCACGGCCCGCCGCGGCCGTCACGTGCTGGCGGCGCCAGCGGCGCTGCCTCTAGGGACAACGCCTTGGCACCGGTGCATGTGATGCATAACATGGGGCCACCTGCCGAGGGGACTGACGATATGGAGCTGGTGCCGCCGTCAGGCGCCACCCTGGCGTCCTCGCCGCCGGACCTGTCCTCGGTCCCCCCCTCCGTCGGCGCCTCCACGCTGGCGACGCCGGCGCGGCAGCTCTCCGCCGTCGACGGCGGCGGCATAGAGCACCCCAGCGGCAGCAAAGGCCGCTTGCCGCCTCCCCCACCCCCAGTGTCCCTCTCCCTTGCCGCCGCTGCGGCATGCAAGGCCCGCCAGGCCGCAAGGCTGGGCTCGCCCGGAAGCGCCACCAAAGGAGCGGACTCGGCTGAGCCCTCGCCAGCTGCGCCGCGGACGCACACCCTTCCTGGCGATGCCGCCCCGACCTCCGCCGAGCGCCCGGCTCCCACTTCCTCCCTGCTATCCACTGTGGGTATGGAGGGCAGCCTCCTGGCCGCCGGCATCGCTGCTCTCACGCATGCAGCCGCAGCAGACACGACTGCTCCGGCCGGCCCAGCAGCCCCCGCTGCACCGACCCTAACGGTGGCGATGGTCGTCCCCGGCCCCGACAGCAACGGCTCCGGAACGCTTACGCCCTCCTCGGCGCAGCCCGCAAACCCGACCAGCGGTTCCTCGCATTGTGCGGACGCGCCGGGAAACTCCTTCTCCTTCTCGCCCATGCTGCCGTCCGCCCTGCCGCCCCAACAGCACCCGCAACACCCACCGCAGCTGCAGCAGCAGGCACCCTGCGCCATGTCCCCGGACCCAACCGCCGAACGTCGGGCGTACGGGCTAGAAGACAGCGCGCACGTGCCGCCCCATGCACCCGCGACGGCGGCGGCTGCAGCGGCAGCAGCAGCCCGGCTGGCAATCCACACCCGTGGCTTGGGACCTTGCCGGCCGGCCTCTTTGCGCTCTGCTCCTCCGGGCCGCCTGGGCAGCATACGTGAACCGCGGGTCAGCGGCGACGGTGACGAGGGCACGGAACTGGAAGTGTCGTTGCGGACGGAGGACAGGATGAACAGCGGCCTCGAGCCCGCGGCGGCAGCGGCAGCGGCGGGGGCGGAGGGTAGGGCCGTGTTTGGCGGCCGGCGGGTTCCCGGCATGAGCGGCGGGGGAGGCAATGTGGCGGCGGCGGGGGCACCTGAAGGCGCGGCGCTGGCTGATGGCATCCGCTTCCGCAGCGACAACGGGGATGCGCAACGGGCACTGGTGCAGCAGCAGCAGCACCAGCAGCAGCTGGGCGTGCGTCAAGTGAGTGTCGGGGGCATCGCCTCCCCTCTGGCGCATGCGCGCCCCGCGCACCACCGCACGGGGCTGCTGCCCGCGTCCCAGTCCCTCCGCCGCAACGCCGGGCCGACCTCCGCCCCGGCACCTGCCTTCCTCGCCCGGCCTGCATCTGCAATGGCGGGCCCCCACGTGTCTGCTACCCCCCTGGCGGAGGGTGCCCGCCGGGCCAGCAACCGCCGCGCCAGCCTGAATTCGCAGTCCCAGCAGGGCAGCTACCTGCTGTACGGCAATCCCACCCCTGGGCACCCTCTCGTGGCGCACGGGGCGCCCCGCCTGCACCACGCCGTCAGCCGCCCGGCCTCTGCCCAGGGCCCGGCCTCCTCGGCCCAGCACCTGCAGTACGGCAGGGCCCGCAGCGCCTTTGTTGGCGGCCAGGGGCATGGTCAGCTGCACGCACCGCAGCAGGTGTACGACAGCGCGGCCGTTGTGGCAATGGGCCTGGCGAGCAACACAGGCATCGCCTCTGCAGCAGCGGCAGGCGGCGGTCCCGACGTGCTGGACTCGTTCGACCAGGACCTGGTCTCCCCAGGGCTGGCCATGGCCTTGCACGAGGCGGGCGGCATGGGCGGGGGGCCAGGAGGTGGCGGGGGCCTGCGCGGGCTGGCGGCCGGCGTGGAGGCCACCAACGCGGTGGCGGTTGTGGTGGTTGTGGGGCAGGAGGGCCAGCTGCGCGTGCCGCTGCGCTGCCTGGAGCTGCCGCTAAAGGGCGCGCTGGCGAGGCGCGAGGGCACCACGGTGTCGTTCCGCGTGTCGGGGCTGAGCCACGAGGGCATGCGGCAGCTGCGGGCGCTCATGGCAGTAGCCAAGGTGGGCGCTGACCCCTCGTTCCCCCGCGCGCCCGCTTCTGCTGCAGCCAGCACCATAGCCCTCTGTTTGTCCGTGATTCCAGCTAATGCGCAACGTTCCAGGCTGCGTAGTGCACCCAGCGCCATGATGATTGCGGCTGATGGTGAAGTGTGCACCGTTGCTGCCCCTGCCCGCAGGTTCCCGTGCCGGACCGCTCCTACGCCTGGCTGCTGCCCTCCCACAGCAACGTGGGCCACGCGATGAGCGTCACCGGCTCCCTGCCGCCCACGCCCTCGCTGCACGCCCTGCAAGCGGCGGCAGCCGCCAGCCGCCAGCACGCGCTGCAGCGCAACGCCAACGGGCTCTTCTCCCTGGGCAGCGGCGCCGTCAGCGTGGGCGGCCCCGGGCCCGGCAGCACCGCCACCGGTGGGCTCATGAGCCGGGCGGACACGGGTGCCCTGGAGGTCGGCGGCGTCACCTCCCCTTTCTACTTTGACGCCAAGGGCCAGCCGGTAGACCTGGGCTACATCCTGCCGCCCATGGACTCGTGCGACAACCCGTCCGGCTATTTTGCCTCCGCCGCCTACCTGCCCATGCTCAACAACGCGGGATCCGGTGCTGGCGGCGGCGCCGCTGGCAGCGCGTACGGCGCCGCAGCCGGCGGCGGGCTGGGGCCCGCTATGCGGTTCCACCGCGCCGGCAGCCTCGGCACGGCACGGCCGGAGCTGGATGCGCAGCTGGCGTCCATGGGGAGCTACCGGGGGCCCGGCGGACCCATGGGTCACTTTGGGCAGGACCGACCCATGGGTCTGTCGGGTCAGCCGCAGCTGGCGGCTGGGCACGTGCTGATGAGCCAGCTGCAGCAGGAGCCAAGCGACAAGCAGACACAGCTGCTGCAGCAGGCGGCGGCATGGGCGGGCGTGGGGCCGGCGGCGGCGGCGGCCGCAGCGCAGTCCGTGAGCCGTACGATTACGCCGTCGAGCGAGCAGCTGACGGCGGGCGGCAGCCTCGCTTCGGCGTCAACGTCGCGCCTTCCACGCCAGGGCTCCTCCTCCAAGGAGCCCTGCCCGCACCCCAACCAGCAGCAGCAGCAGCTGTTTCGCCAGCGCACCGGCTCCGAGTCCATCGGCACCATGGGCTCGGGCCGGCTAGGGGCCTTCCCGCTGGTCAGGTCCCCGTCCGCGTCCATCGGCCGGCGGCACCCCAGGCCCGTGCAGTTACCCGCAGCGGTGGCGGAGGAGCCCCTGGGGTCGCCCACCCTGGGCAGGCCCCCCGTGGCCGCACCCGGCGCTACCGCCTTTGAGCCCGTCGGCGCGCCGTCGCCCGAGGCTGCCCTGGCCGCCGCCGCCGCGCTGGTGTGTCTTAGGGACGGCTCCAGCGGCAGCAACGTGCTGCCGTCGCCCTTCATGACCCCGCGCCTGCAGACGGGCCCGGCGTCCGCGTCACCGGAGGCGGTGGACGCCAGCACGCGCAACGCCGCGCCGCCGCCGGGCACCAAGCGCAAGCTCAAGGGCGTCGGCCAGCTGCAGCAGCAGCAGCGGCCCAGCTCTACCCCACAGGCCGCGGCCCTGGAGGACCTGGACCCGGGGGAGTCCTTCACCGGCACCCTGGAGCGCACCAGCGCCAGCAGCCTGCCGCCCTCCCACACGCGCACCCCCATGCACATGCTGCACAGCCCCCCCTTCGCCCACGCCCACACCGGCCTCAGCGGCAGCGCTGCCACCGGGGGCACGCACGCGGGTACCGCCGGGTCCTCCGCCCCGGGCGTGCTGCAGCCGGCCGTGGCCGCCAACAGCAACAACGACAGCACCGGCACCGCCGGGACCCCGCGCAGCTCCGTCCGTGCCTTTGCGGCCGCGGGCAACGCGTCCGGCAGCACGGGCAGCACCACGCCCGGCGGCAGCCCGCTGCACGCGTTCATAACGGCGGCAGGGCCCATGGACGCGGTGTCCGGGGAGAACTTGGCGGCGGCGGAGCGGTGCCTGATGGCGGCGTACGCTGCGGGCAGTCTGGGGACCGTGGACCGCGGACTGCTGCAGTACAATGCTTTTGGCAGCCAGTTCGACGTTGCGCCGTCGTCGGGCCATACGGCGGCGGCGGCGGCGGCCAGCGCGCTGCTGGCGGCGAGCCTCGCCAGTGGCGGCGACATGGCGGCGGCGGCGGCGGCGCTGGCGGGGGACGGAAGCAGCGGCGTGGCGTACTGGACGGGACCAGGTTCAGGGGAGCCTTCGGGTGTACAGACGCTGGGGCTGGCGGGGCTTGCAGGGCGGCGGGTCGGTGGCGGCAGCGGCAGCGGCGGCCAGAGCCCCACCGTTGCGTCGGGTCAGATGTTGCAGCAGCTCCCTGCGCTGGTGGCGCTGCTGGCGGAGCGCAAGAGGCACAGCGGGAGCAACCTGGCGGGCGTAGGGGGCGTGCAGGGGCGCCCTGTGGCGCACAGGACGAGGGCCGGGAGCAGCTGCGGTTCCTTGATGGAGGGGGAGGCAAGCGGTGGCATGGCAGCTGCTGACGGCAGCGGCAGTGGAGGGCCTGGCCGGGTGGTGGCACACGTTGGCGGAGGAGCAGCAGGCGGGGCGGTGCCGTACGGGGCAGCGGTTGGGGGCCCCATGGCGCGCATCTCCGAGTCGCAGCCGTACCCTCGGGTCGCGCTGCGAGAGCACGTGTCGGGTGTGGGTTCGGAGGCGGAGGGCGAGTGGAGCTCGGGGCGCATTGCCAGTGGGGCGGGGGCGGGGAGTGGCGCGGGCACGGGCGGGGGCAGGGGGTCGGGGGCGGGCGGGGGCAGCAGCGCGGGTGGGGACGGGGGCAGCAGCGGCCTAAAGCGACTGCCGCGCAGTTCAGCTGTGGCGGTTGCGGGCGTGGGGCCGATGGGTTTGGGGAGCATGGGTGCGACCACCAGCTGCGCGGGTGTTGCACAGGGGAGCAACGGCGCTGGGTCTGGGTTGCTCATGGAGATGGAGGCCGTAGATGCGCAGCAGCCCCTAGGGGTTGGCGATGGGGGCGGCAAGGAGCGGAGCAGCAGGTAGGGGGCAGGCGGGGGTGGAGGGCAGCATTGGCGCGGGATGGTGGGGTGCTGGGGGAGTGCTGGTAAGGCGGAGTCGCCGAGGAGGCGGCGCTTGGTGCGTCATTATTACGCTGCTGAGATTGGGGTGTGGTCCGCAGCAGTGTCAGGTGTGTAGGGATGCTGTTGCGGGAATCGGGATGCAAAACCCGAATGCAGGCAAGCAGCGTCGGGTGTACGAGTGAGGTGGTTTATGGACGCATGCGGCATGGTTGAGGGTGGTTTGTGGATTCATGCAGGTGGGCTGGTGCCCCACGATTGGGCCCATGGCGGCTACTGGGGTCGCATCGGTGCTGGATTGTATTTAAGGGGCAGCTCGCACTTGGCGTCTAATTATCTTGAGCCGCGGTTTGCGGCGGGTTTGTGGTGGGGTCCAGTGCGCGAGCCGTACGATGCATGTAGGTTGTGCTTTCGGTACCTTGTCGGTATGCATTCTTGTAGTTTATACGCTCTGCTGCCGTAATAGTATGTATGATGGCGCGGCCGCGGGTGTGCATTAAACACGCACGCGCCAGCTACAGAACGGTACATGGAGATACCGGTACCGTTCGCCACGATATGCCAGCATATCCTGAACAGCGGCATATCGCACATCTATTTGTTCACCGCTTCGTGCGCCTATAAAGGTACCCACCCTGTAATGTGGTTGGTCTGTTGTTACCGTTGTTGGTGTGGCTAGTCTTGGGCCTGTGGCTCTTGCTGCTGTATGTGCCACGTGTGCCATGTGGCACTTAGCACTCCCTGGTACGGTCCGTTATCCGGTCGTCGAGCGGTGGTGTACAAGGCAGGAGGAGACAGGGTGCACGAGCAGCTCTGTGCTATTTGCAGAGGGCTCGATTGTCATGTGCCCATGGTCGCGGGAAGGGAAGTGGTGTCAAGGGAGCTATTCCGATCGGTGTGGTGTTACGGTGTGGAGGGCACGGTAGGGCCCTGGGTGCTGTGGCAAACGTGAGACCTGTCGTCGCTTTGGCCTATGGTGGTACTGGGACTCCCTACCGAGCTTGTGATTGCTGGGATACGGCTACCCAGTCTGGGTACTGCCATATACGCTACGGGCAAGTGTGTGAAAGATAACTACATGTGGTCTGGGTTTGTGGCGGCAGGCGCGCCGCTGTGCAGCTGGCAAGGCCACAGTCACTGTTCGGTTATTCCCAGTATGCTGCTTCATTCAGGAGAAGCCTCGGACATTTTCCATTGCAGAAACGCCGATGTTGCGTGTGGCAGGGGCGGATGGCTGCACATGGCTGAGCTGGCCAGGGCGCGTATTGGCGCCTGGGGCTTGGCCGCAGCCTCCCGAATGGCCCTTGGCTGGGGCTTCGCGTCAGCACGTGACGCACGGATGGACATGGGAGGCCTCAAACGGCGGCGGTTCAGTCGCCGCTTGCGTCGATGGCCGTACTTGCGTGCTGCTGCACCGTCGTCGATCAAATGTGGTCTAAAGCCAAGGACACAGGGCGCTTAGTAGAGCGGAATGACGGATGGGGGTGAGCCCAGGCGGTGTGGATGCCTGTGGCTGGTGAGCTGCACCTCATGCAGGGGGCCGTAATGTTGTAAACAAACAGCCTCTGACCAGCTCTGACCTTACGACGCCAATCCATGTCTGGCTTGCCCCAAAGTTCCCGTCCCGGGCTGGGCTTGTGCCAACCTGTCACGGTACTGAGCTACTGACCCGCTTGAACGCTCTGCTCTTACTCTGCACTGGCGTGATTGCTCCGTGGTTGTGTGGGCTGGGGGAGAGAGGGAAGGCAGTCAGAGGCTGGGTCCAGTTTCCCCGCTGCTGGGCGTCCCGGGGCAGCAGCTGGCCGCCAGTGCACACGGTGTCCCTGGGTGTACATGGCGCCCTTCGCGCCGATGCATCCGCTTCCCTGCCGCCGACAAGGTACAGCGTACAGATTCAAATTTCAAAAGACATGAGGTGCGGGCGTGTCCAAAATGCCGGGTTGCCGCTTGCCGGCATCCGGGTGCGGACAGCGGACTGTTCCCTTGAACCGTTGTCCGCCCACCATAACTTCAGGTAACAGCAGTCAGTCAGTGTTACACGGCGAGGGTTCTTCCCTCCGCAAGTGCAACGACCCGTGTACGAGCCGGGGGCTCAAGGGCCTCCATACATAAAGCCAGGGCGTACAAATGGTGATTGTGCATTCATACAAAGCAACGCCTTCAGCACCCAAATGCTATCTGCTTTTGTGACTTTCACGCGCAACCCACCACAGCAGATGCGTTACACTACAGACCTAAGTCGCCCAGGCGGTACCGTACGTGCTGCCAGCCAATCGGTTGTTGGAGGAGCCGTAATGAAGCATACCAAAACGGTGCCAGAAGCACCATGAAACCCTGGTCTGAAACTGGGTGTTGTAGCACCCCAGGGCTCGGCTGCTCGCTGCTGCTGGCAAGTGCTGCCTTATTTATGGCATACGCCAAAACCCGCCATCCACAGACCGTTGTACCGTGTTGCACATCAATACCGGTACTGCACATCTCACAAGTAACTTTTTCCAGGAAATACTGCTCAACAACATGCCCCCTTAACTGCCAGGCGTTCAACCCATACCTCATACCCCAAACCTCATTCTTGTAGCAAAAAAGCAACACACCTTCCAAACTGGCAACCGACTCCAGATAGCTGCACCCACCAACCCCCCTTCAACTGACCTTCAGTTCCAAACAGTTGAAGTTCATTGGCAGCTCACGCGCGATACCCCTGAAATTACAGCCCCAGACACAGTTGAAGTTGGTTTCCACCGCAGTAAGCGAACGTTCCGTTATCGTCGACATACCAACCATGATCAGTGCACTGCGAAAACGACAACAACGACACTGCGACGCTAACGCACCCGCATACCGTACACACAACCGTGACCACGCAACTGCATCGCTACACACCGTGGGATTGCGACGACTGAACGACCTGCTACAAGGCCAGAGCTGAACCATACGCAATCTGTGCAACTGTGCCTTCTAATCTTGAGGAGCCAGTATGCACCGGCTTATGCTCATGCGCTTGCACAGCGTGCGTCAACAACCTGGTGCCATGGTGCCTCGTGGCCTAACCTGCAACCCCAGTCAAGGGCGCTGGACCCGGACCAAACCCGGCCGTCCTGGGCCCCCGAGCAACTCGCTACACACCACCTCTGTTGCTGTTTCAATGATCACGTCTGTTTATCGGTAATGCAAAACAGTTTAGGACCTTGCCTCCCACCACATTAGGCAACGTGACCTGTACCTTCGTAGCTCCACAATGCCTCCGGTAGCTAATGGTTTACTGGGCACAAGCACAAAGCGCCCCCGGGTGCTCCAGCTCACACGAACCCAGCCACGGCCCTGATCCCCTGGCCCGCCTCCCGCTCCCGCTCCTGCTCCTGCTCCTGCGCCTCCTTCCTTGCGTCCTTGACCCTCCACAGCCACCCACCCGACAGGTGCGCCGTCAGGCCGTACGTGCTAACAGTGGCGGGCGGGCTGGGGGGAGCTGGCCGCTCCTGTTGCTGCTCCTGTCCCTGTTGCTGCTCCGCGGGGCTCCCTGGCCCCGCCGAACCAGCTCTTCCGACTGCGTCCAGGGCACGCGATGGGCCCGGAGCGGGCCCACGTGGCGACTGTGCCGGCGATGGCGACGAATGCACTTCCGGGGTAAGGTAGAGGGTGAGGGAGCCGGACTGCTCGCTGGGAGGCGGGTGCTGGCCGGGCGAGGGCATGGGTTGGGCTGGCAGCGCTGTGCCTCGAGATGAGGTGGAGCCCGAGGCCGACGGCGGCAGCGGAGCGCTCGAGATCAGCTGCCGAGGGGGTCAGGGTAGTGTGGTAAGAGGTCAAATGACGCGTGGGAGCATTGCTAACACCATGCGGTTTGGGCACTCACATAGCTTAGCGCAGGCGGGCGAAGCAACAGGATTCGACCCAGTGCGCGCCGCAGCACGCCTGGGCGTGGTGCCATGGCCTTCCTTCTAACCCAGTTGTGTCACGTTACGCCGTGCTGCTTGGAAGGCGCTACCGGGACTTGCCTGTTCCTTGACCACTGCGAGCTCCTTGGCCGCCTCCGCCGCCGCCGGCCGCCGCCGCGCGTCGTGTTCCCAGCACTGCTGCACCAGCCGCCGCAGCGCGGGCGGGCAGCGGTCGTCGGGCACGTGTTGCAGGGGAGGCCTCAGCCGCTGGCTGCTGACGGCGTGGGCTATGGCCACCATGTGGCGGCCGGCCCAAGGGCGGCTGGGGGGAGTATGTAACGGGCAGTGACAGGGCGATGTGGCGGTGGTCAGTTTGTTGGCAGCAGTCATGTGTTGGCGGCGCCGAGTGATCGATGGCATGGCGGCACCTCATAGTTTGCAAGCCAGCTGCTTGATGGCACCCTTCGATTAGCAAGGGAGCTGCTGTGTCGCTTGAAACGGAGCAATGCATAAACCAAAGTGGAAGCAAACACGCCGCAAAGACAGGTAGTTGCCCGGGCCAGGACAGCAGCTGGTTGGCGGTTGGCGACGACGGACGGGCGCTGGTCGGGGCACCCGCACATGAGCGCCCACACACGACCTTGAGGGTCGCAGTAGCGGTTGCATGCGAGCCATGACCGGTCAGTGACAACGGCGCGGATGCCTCTGTGAGTACCGGTACCCCCGACCCCCGACAACCCCACTGGACTAGACACAGGTAGCACACGTGCTCAACCACCCACCTTCCCGACAGCATCTCGTACAGCAGGCACCCGAACGAGTACATGTCC
>VFQN01003795.1_pt1 | contig 20888 bp, 13 predicted proteins | sample 3512371 | NCBI WGS metagenome assembly VFQN01 (sample SAMN10412370, study PRJNA504923) | tailings metagenome | isolation source: Replicate 2 from Balatoc abandoned mine | place: Philippines: Itogon, Benguet | collected 2017-08-28
ATCTGTTAGATATTTCACACTGTTCCTTGGACAAAGATTCAACACCAACAATTTCTTCTTGATGTCTTGGAAGGAAGTCTGACTTGTATTAAGAAGATAATGAAAGTCGTCATGAGTCGAAAAGGATGCAATAATTCTGAAGATGTCTAGAGGGTGATTCGCAATCATTTTTGTCAAATCGTTTGCCTTGTAGAAAAGTACGGCGTCATATCACTATCGTAATTTATCGAAGTGTCAATTCTCCTTTCATTAATCGAATCATAGCTCTAGAAAGCTGTCTATAGATTTCTCGATAGTTCTTGTAGAAAAATATGTGAGATGGAGCATTTATTATTTTTCCTTCTTAGAAAGAAGAAAAATCAATTAAAAGGCTTATTTTCTGGTTCCTTACATAAATCCTTTCTTTTTCTCGTATTTTATCCGGAAATATCGCGGTTTTTGGAAGGTAAAAAAAGGTTCGTTACTTTTGCTAAAGTTTTCAATTAATTCCATTAATTTTATCATTAACACGCTTTGATCAGGTCCAAAATCAGCTTGGAGCTCAGCTAAAATTATTTTTAATATGTTGTTGCAAAGGGAGTCGGAACCTTCCGTTCCTCCTGATGAATATACTTTCCTCAAATCCGTTATTGATCTTGCGCTTGCTCGCCGTCCTCCTTCACAAAGTCGAGGGAGGAGAGGTGATGAAGATGAATATTTACCTTTAAGTTCAATTATATCAACTCATAATGAACTTGCGCATCAATTGAAGATTTCACCGGCTTTAGAAGAACGTACTTACCAGCTGCTCCTATTAATGAGTGCCGAGGAAAAATTAACTTGGTGGGAAAAGGTTCAAAAGATTCCACAGTATCTGAAAGCCTTATCAAAGAAGCAGAACAAATCATCAATGCGTCTCGGTACTTCCTCGATATCTCCCGATAAATCGCGGTTAGCAGACCGCTCCAATACCTCGTACTCTTTAGGAGGCAACAAGACAGTAACAGATGGTTTCCTACGTGTCAGCAATAAGCAAAAAAAGGACCTAATCGGAAAAATTAGTACAACCGCCCCTTCTGACCTAGAGGAAGGAGCTGAGCTCTCGTTCCTTCTCAATCAACGTATTCGACCAAAAGTTCAACCAGCTCAGCCCTCTGGACCTGCCTCTTCAGCCACAGATCTGGCAACATCTTATGCTCTTATGACTACACCAATTCGCGATACCACATCTCACAACATCGAAGAGAAGATCTCTAGCATCGAGAAAGAGACGAAAGTCACTCAAGGTCTGCTGTCTAACCTCCTTCATCGGTTCGATCAAGTCGGACAACCAAATTTTAAACCGCCTGATTCCGCTGGAAAAGATCAACCTTTGGCTACTTTAGATCATACAATGATGGCAAATCATAATCCTCTGCTTTCTCCTGTTCCAAAGATGATGCAAAGTGGTGCTTTCGCTGATACTTTAAAACTTGGTTCTCCTGAGTTATCAGTTGTTGGTGGTAAGTTTATTCTTTTTTCATCTCTTTTGGTTTTTATTACAATCATATTTTTTTCCGATAGAGGATACTGGGTTATCTACCATCAGAAGGTTGGAGGCAAGACGATTTGCTGCTAATCCAACTGTGCAAGACTTCTCAAAGTCTCTAAAAAGAAGCACTGTGATGAGTAAATATCTAAACAGTCAAAAGAAAAAGTTGAATCGATCTCAAGATGATGGTGATAAGGAAGAGAATGTTGAAACTGGCATTCGAAGAACATCTGAAGATCTCACATTGCGTGATATCAATCCTTCAAAACAAGGAACTTTCACCGCCTCCCAGTTACATTCTTCTCCAAGCAAAGGAATGACAAAAACTCAAAGAAATATCACATTTGCTGATTTTGATGATGAAAAAGAAGGTTTGCCTGTAGATTTTCAGCAAGAAACAGGAAACAACACCGCAGAACCTTTCTCTTCACCGAAGGGAAGACAATCTTCTATTGACATTATTAGCTCCCTTCAGTCGCCTAATAGTCAAAGAAAGAAATTTGGTAAGATTTATCGCTTTCTAATCATCTTTTCTTCATTCTTATGGATTATTACTGTGTAATAAAGAGATGAACGCCTTCCTCAAAGAACTAACAATTGATCCATCTTACCTGCCACTAGAAGAACAAGACCCTTCCTACCATCAACATCATCCATTATCTGATGGGACAAAATCTTCCATTAAGCTGTTGATCCTCTTTCAACAATATGTGCTCGCCCACTCTCCTAACCCTCTCAATCACTCCCAACCTTCCAAACACCGTCATGACCACCACCTGAGCAGTCGAATCTTACCATTACAATTTTATCATCATTTAACAGATCTTTCACCATTCGTTTCATCTTTATTTGGTTTAGAACAATGGATACGTGATAAAATGAAAGAATTTGTTAGTCGAGAAGCATTACGACAAATTTTCGTCTTTTGGTCACTTGATTCTGGTGTGAATACCATTGGGCGTCAATATTATCGTAAATCATTATTAAGAAAAGGATTAGAATATTTTATGGAATATAATGTGAAATCACGATTACGTCGAAAGAGTATTCTTAAATTATATATGTGGCGAAGAATACAACTAACTGGCGGAGAAGGTGGGAGTCATAATTCTTCTGTAACGAAGGGTTTAAGTACAGGCATGGCATTGTTTACATCGTCAGAGAATCGTAGTTATCGCAATATGATGGCGAATATGTCACCTTCCTTGCACAAGAGCAAGCACTCAGCGAACTTTAGTAACATGAGTCGCTTCGGCGCATCCAGTCGGAAGAATGTATTTTACTATCAAGATGATGAGGTAGATGCAGAAAAGACGAAAGGAGATTTTCATTCATTCGATAAAAGTGACTTTCTTGTGGATAATATTACAATGCTGAGTCCGAGTAAAAAGCGCTTATCTACCTCAGACTTAGGAATGACATCAGTAGGCCAGAACCCTCCCACCGCACATGCGCAGCGTTATAGTACATCATTATCATTACGTCACTTATTACATCAAGCGCAGTATTCCCATCATACCCTTTATCGAGATATGATTAATGTTGGTGTCACAGGAGGCGGGAATCAGCAAAACATTGGACATGTCCGTCATGCTGATTATCTTTATGCACAAGATTTAATTGCATTATTATTTTCCTTTCGACGATTTTATCGTCGTACTATCGATCTAAAACATTATCGTCGTATTCGTCAACTTCATAATACTCGTACAGAATTAGGGATTTTTCAATTATGGCATGAATATTATCAAAAGAGGAAAGTCAATCAACAAGTATTTGAACCTTTCATTATACAATTACAACATGAGTCCTATGAAAGAAGGAAAAAAGAAGCTTTTTATACTTTATTAAGAAATGTGACAATTAATAAACAACGTCAAACATTATATAAACAATTGAAAGAAAAAATATATAAAAAGAAAATATTTATACAAGCAGCAATGATGATGGGTTATCCATATTATATACGTTGTTTCTTACGTTGGAAGAGAACCTATGATGGATTAGGTGGTATTACACGTCAGCGGCAAGAGATGATTAATGATTTTTATTATATCTATAAAAGGCGACGTTATTTAATGATGTGGCATGATCGTATTGTTTCATTAAAAAGGAAAAATCTTCTTCATATTATGAGAATGAAAGATTTAAAGATTGTTACATCGTTACATTATCTTTATGTTCCTTCTTTCCTTCTTCTTTCTCAACATAAAGAACATCAGCGAAGAGGCAGTCGCACCAAGGAAGGGGGAGGCGGTGGTGCACAAAGTGGGGTGTTGGATCATCACCATGGATCCGTTGAAACGAAGCATTTACGTAGTCATTTGATTAAATATGGCATACAATTAAGTTATATGAAACGTTTCTTATTAAGATGGAAGAAAAGAGTATTATTAACAAAATTATGGTATCCTTCATTCATTGAAATGAAATTTCATTATCTATATATGAGATATAGTAATGATCTATTATCAACATCAGAGAAGTTGCAATATCGCAAATTAATTAATAAAATGAGATCGGTAATGTTTTTACGTCAGATTGATTATTTCTCTCATCGGTTTGATTCACAACAACAGGCTCTAGTTCCTTCAAATTCTTTATTACCTCCATCTGATGGGAGTATAGCCACTGATAATTATAGTAATAGTATGGTGGCTGCTAAAGAGAAGGAGAAGGAGTATTATTTGCTGATGAATCATTATTTCCATCGTCAAGAGATTGAACAAAGGAGAATTAGGGAAGGGGAGAATGACGAGGAGGAATCAGTGAGATCTACTTCACAACGTCAATGGATGATGTTTACTTCATCTGCGTTAACCTCCTCACCTTTACTCTATACGAGTGAATATGATGTGGCCGTGGCAATGAGTGGTGGTGACATCAGTATTAGTAAAAGTCACCAGCATCAACATCATAGTATGAAATATATTCACTACTTCCTCTCCTATTACTATCAAAAGCTCTATTTATACCATTATAATCCTCATTATACCAATTATTACAACACTATATTACAACCACAACTACGAGAAAGAGAAAGATTAAAAGAACAAGAGAAAGAAAGAGCGCAGATGAGATTAGCGACTGTTGGATTAAAGAGCGAACCTAATACTATTAGTAGCTCTTCATCTGAGTCATCGCAAGTTCCTGCACCCTCTACGAAGAATCAGCAGCATCTCCCGTTTGGGGAATACCTTTCCATGTTCTCTCAACCTGCCTCTCATCGAAACCTGACCATTGACACCTCTTCCACCAAAAACTCGACCTTTGCCACATCAAATCAATCTTATGACATGATGGCACTTTTTTCCATTTATATTCGGCGATGGAAGTATCATGCTGCACTGCGGGTACACAGTAAGACAAAAGCGCTGCAACTGAAGAAAAAGCGCTTACTAAAGATATTTTTCGCTTGGAGAGAGCATTATCATCTCGTTCATACAGTTTCAATGATTCAAAAGAGACGTCATTGGCAACGATGGAAGCAATTTCGTTTTTCCCATCGTATCTTTACAAAACGATCATCTTATAAAGTAAATGATTATCTACGTCAAAAAGCAATGAATCAATGGAAGAATTATCAGAATTATCATTATGATAATTCTGTTCAACAGAATCAAAGTTTTTATAATCATATGATACAAACCGTACCATTAAAGAAATATGATTATATTGTTTATAAAATGCGGAAACATTTAAAAGATAATGAAAATAATTATTTTTATAATGAATATGAGAAATTCCTCTTTTATGTTGAAGGGAAATTATTATTCCATCAATTTTCATTACCAACGCCCGTTATTGTAACACCTCGGGTCCAGAAATCTTCTTCTCTTAGTCCCTCGAACCGAGGGAAGACTTCTCCACGGGCAGGAGGATCACCTCCAACACCTCGAAGAATGATGAAGTCAAACAAGCAAACATTACGAATCTTCATTGATACAGTGATGAAAGAAGAAAAGGAAGGGGGTGAGGACGGAGTTGGTGGGAAGGCTTCGTCAGTGAATTACTCTTCTTCCTTTTTCCCTTCGTCTTACAATAATAGCCAGCAAGAGAAATTTATATCAGCAAAATTATTGAAACGGTATCTTCTTTCTTTATTACAACAATACAGTCAAAGTTCATCAGGTTTATCTCGTTTAATCAAAGTAACAAAACAACGTCATCAAATGAGAGTAGCGAAACAAAGAGCATCTTCATTTAAATTATATCATGGATTACATCATTTCATGAATTATCACTATTTTGGGAAATTAAGGAAAGCTGTGAGACAATTAAAAATGAAGAAAGTTCTTTTAACATGGAAAGCAGAACTACTTCGTCATCGAATTACTATCCCTCGTATGACCGCGGAGGCATTTAACCAATTTCGTCATCACTACAATCAACGAGTCTATTATCGTGTCTATAAAGCATTGATTCGTGATAAATACGAGTATGTCTTTCGACGGTTACAGGCACATGTCGATCAGTGCCATAGTAAAGAAAAGCGCTTATCGGAGTATCAAGAGCAAAAGCGATTATTGACGGCCTGGGCCGAATGGCAACAATTATTTTATATGAATATGTTATATAAAAGAAAAATGATGTTAAAATCATTATCATATTATCATCATCAACTTTATCCTTTACAACAATTGAAAAATCATAATTATTATTTATTAAAACGGGTTTATTTACCATATAAATATTTTCAGAAATTATTAAAAAATATTTATTTAAGAAAGAAATATTATCATTTATTAGAAGTATATGGACAACTATATTATTTACAACGTTTACGTATTTATTGTTTTAATAATCTTTATCAAATTATTACACGGAAACGACAAAAGAAATTTCTTTTAAATGATTCAGAGGTGAAAACTTTAAATCTTTCAAATATGAAAAACTTGTTACTCCAAGAAGTCTTTGCATGGAAAGAGAAAGAATTCTATCGTTATCAAAAGATTTATTGGAAAACGCAAGAAATTAATCATCCTAAGAAGATTTCTTTATTAACTATTAATCGTATGAAAAATAAGAAAAAGAAAATATTAACATTGATTCATAAATATTCTAATTTTTGCCGTTATTCTTATCTTTTTCAACCATCTTATACTCTTCTTACGTCCAATCTTACCTCAATACAATGGAAGAAAAAATTATTTAGACTTTCTACGTTTTCTTCATCGCTTACGATGGATTTTCATCAACAGCTCCTCGCTCAGCATGAGCAGCATCAACAAGCTCAAAACAAGGGCAACGTCAATAGTAAGACTGTGGGCAAGGGCATACCCTCCCTGACGCAGCAACCTACTCTACCTATGTCTCCTTTATCACCATTAATGCGAGGAGGTCTGGGTAGTCCAATGAGTGCGTTGAGAAGAGAGTTATTCGATGACTTTGGTGCAGAGGATGAAGAAGATGTTTTGCAAGGAGGTGCAAAGAGCCCCACGGTCCCATGGAACTACCGTCAGACGCAACCACCTCAGTTGCATCCTCTCATTCCTCTCAATGTCAGTGCCATCACGACGGCTCCTTTAACTTATGACAGGAAGAAAGGAAGCACACGGAATAGAGGAGGTGATGAGGTTGGGGCAGATCGCGCTTACGAACTATACTCCCAATCTGTCTTGACCAAGTATGATGCAAGTGGTATATCAGCAAAGCAGAGCGTTGGAGGCGGTCAAGTAAGTGTGAAAGACGAGTTAGACGAAGACGAAACAGAAGATAATGATGACGGGTTAGATGAGCAGATTCGATCATTCCACTCTCATAGTCGCACTCACTCGCCTGCAGGTAGATCAAAGAATCCTGTTGGTGAAGATGGTGATGATTTACCACCTCCTCCTTCATATCGACACCTCAATCAAACGTCCTCTACCTCATACACCTTCAAGACCACCATCAGTCAGAAGAGTGGTAGACGCCAGAGATTCAATAGTGATAGTAGCACTGATGTCAGGGATCAGATCCATGATGATAATGATCACGGGGAAGAAGTAGTGAGGAAGGGTTCTATCGTCATTCCCGCCTCTTCTATCAATCGAGAAATAGCAGTGACAGAGGATGACTACTTTGACTATGACGAAAAAGAAGAAGGACAGAGTGATGATTAAGATGATTATTCTAACGATGATGAGGTTCGCCCTCATAGCGGTCTGAGTAAGACCTTCCCAACCACGTCCTCCAAATCTCGCCGTGGCAATAAAACCGCTGCCCTCGCCCGCGCCCTCACCCCAACTCGATCTAGACCTCCCGCTAGCCATTACACTCCAAGTCACCCTGCTGATATCATTGTTCCGACCTCAATTTCCTTCGAAGGGAAGTTTTCAGAGGATAGTGTAGTAGAAGGTGAGGAGGAAGACGGTGACGTTGATCGATTGAATCAAACAGCGATAAGTCGCCTGACATCATCGTTATCAAGATCGACTACCATTGATCGATTGAAAAAGAAAGACACGATGATCTCAGAGAAGGAAAGAGATAAGCTGAATATTCAAACGACTTTACCCTCAACAATTTCAGCGCCTTCGAGTCATCGCAGTCGTCACACCTCCTCTACCTCTCCTCCTCCTCGCTCAGCATCTACAGTTGGAAGAAGAGTGACATCGGAGCCGCCTCCTTCGTCAGATCTTCGTGGTAGACGAATGAATGAGACACTCAACCTCTCTACTCTTACCACACCCTCACCACACCACCCTGCACCTCCTCCCTCCACCTCGAATAAGAAATCACTGAAATTAGACCTGACACCACGCTACTTCGACGATACTCAACCAGCCATACCCCAATCATCATCCATTCTACACCCTCCTTTTTCATCGCCTATGGCCTCTGCTGCACCTCTGACGATGAGCGCATTACTGAATCGGTCTGACTCTGTCCGTCCTCCTCTTAACACTACTGCAACTCTCAAATCAGCACTTTCACCGATCCTAAAGCAACCTTCGAGTGCTCAAACGTCTCGACCACCCACTGGGCGAGGGCCTGCCAGTCGCCCTGAGCCTTTACAGTCCTTCAGTCCTATGAGATCGCCACAACCCGCACCTCCTCTCTCCTCCTTGACAGGGGTGACAGGAAGGGGACTCACAAGAGGTGAAGGTTTCTTCTTTCCTAAAACTCCAGATTCTAGAAATGATGCTGATTCCACAGTGATGACATCAGATACTTATTCCACACGTTACCCTCAATCACCGGGTCCTTCATCACCTGCTCGTCAGAGTCAAAATCAAAGCCGGAATCAGAATCAAAGCCAGAGTCAGTATCGTACTACCTCTCAAACTACCTTTAACGCTACCCCTTCCAACTACCTCGATGGAGGTGTTGAAGATGACGCCTTTACCTCTACAGCGATGCTCGCAGAACAGATAGCAAACTATCATCAAACAGTACGACAAGTCCTCCGCTGTTCCCCACGTCATAATTTGAGGCTACTCAAGCACCTCCTTGCAACTACGACTCATACACCCGAGGATGATGATTCACCCTTTCACCCATTGATTCAAAAGCGCTTTTTCTTATTCAAATTATTACGTCGCCGGTATTATCGTCATACTCTCTTATCAGTGGTGACATCACATTATCTATTACCAAAATATCAGAAAATGGTATTAAAACGATTACGTCATTATGCATTACAAAAGAAACGACGACGTCATTATCAGAATAAACGTTTATTAGTGTATGCCTTAGCTCAATGGATTAATCGAATGAATGAAAAGAAATCACAACGATATCTGACACAACGTTATGCTGCTTCTTTCCATCTCATTGTTTCACTGACATCAGTGTTGAGAAGGTGGAGGAAGGTCTGTATGAATCATGATAGGAATGGTAGGAGTGCGATGGAACGAGCGATCTACTTCCATCATAAGCGAAGACTTGTCACGGCGATGATGTCTTGGAAGGCAGTTGCTATGCTGATGTTGCTGAAGAGACGACGAGGTGGTGATAGTGGTAGTGCCATGACATTAACTACGAGGGATGATGATACTCTTAGCTCGGTGACCGAATATCATTTACAATCCCCTCGATATCCTTCTTCCTCCTTCTATAACAGTGGGGTAAGAGCACCAGAGCGAAGAAAGATCGGCGATTTGATGGATTTCTATCATTCATCAGCGCTGAAACGTCAAAAGAGAAGAAAGACAAGAGACTTTGATGGAGATAAAGATGGTATTGCAGAGAATGAAGAGCAAGCAACGTCAGTCTATCAACGATTCTTACGACAATCACAGCAGCAAAGTCAACGATATAAATCGGCACGGGTTCTTTCTTCTGCTGTGAAGGGAGAAGGAAGGGGGAACGAAAGGCGGCGAAATGCGACGAGAGGAGAGGCAGAGAAAGGAGTTTCGGATGAGAGGGAAAGAAGAGAAACAAGTCGAGAAAGAGAAAAGAGAATTTATATCGGTCAAGGAAATGTCGGGAGAGTGAATGTGAATGCAGATTCACTTGCTAGTAGAACAAAGCAGTTGATGAAGCAAAGAGGAATATCAACACCAAAGTTAAAGACCTTTTATTAATAAATCTAGATTAGTTTAGTGTAATAGTTTATGCCGATATTATAAAAAGCTGTTTTCCTTTTTTTTTCCCCCCTCGAAATCGTCGATTTAAACAACTATAATCTTGGGTCAAAATGTGCTTTCTGATTCTCTCTTCCTCTGAGTTTGAAGGAATTCCTTACTTTCTTGAATTTCTGAAGGAATTCCTTTAAAATAACAAACAAACCGTCAAAGAAAGATTGAGCGATGAGCCTCTTCATTTTCTTCAGTTTCACCAGTATCTTTCTGGCGATATCTGCGATTCAGTTTGATCAAAATGATCTTCAATATCCAAGCAATGCTACAATGAAAGTAAAGGCTTCCACCAATACTTACGCAGAAGCAATTAATTATGGACAAACTCACCCAACGCGCGATGGGGGTTCCTGGTCTGGATGGTAAGATTCCTCTTTTTTCTTTTTTTTGAATGATTGCAAGTTGATAGTTTCTTATAAGGTGTGCTTCATTGATGTGGAGAGCGGGAAATTTACCTGAATCTGCTGCAGCTCCTTCCGCAATTGAAGCTTATTATCGTAGTACCGTTATTTCGAAGGATATCGGCAGTGCTCCCAATGGAGCCTTTCACTGGTGGGATATCGGTCAAGATGGTCATGTAGCGATGGCTATGCCTGGTGGATGGGCAATGATGGCCTCATGTCACGTTGAACAATCCTGGGGAGATTGTATTGGGACCACATCAGTTTCAACTTACACCCAGACGACTGGTGCCGTTTATTTAGGTTGGTCTTATGATTATTCTGGTGCCGAGATCGCAGATGTTCATAATAATAATCCAACAAATGATATTCCAAAGAGCAACACTGAGTCCACTGGTGTTCCAGACACTTACTACTACATGAGACAACAATTATATGCATCATTCTATGGATATACCGGACCCATCGATGGTGTTTTAGGAGAGAATTCTTGGGCAGGTACTCAGCGAGGATTGAGAGATTACGGTTATACTGGTCCTGATGATGGTATTCCAGGTGTTAACACTTACATGGCTATGCAAAGATTAGCTGCGAATTGGGGATACACCGGTCCTATTGATGGAGAGCTTGGTCCTAACTCCTACATGGGTATTTGTAGATACTTTAACACACTTTAAAGTATGGTCGCAACGGATACTGTTTTTGTTTTTGTTTTGTTTACTGTATTGAACATGATAGCACAATCAATCAACCTTATCAACGTTATTCGAGATATATAACAAAATATCGCCTTATAATCTAATAATAATCATCATCTTTCTCTAACTATGGGAATTTACTTTCATCTTTCTTGCATAAGTAATCATTGCGATGATTAGTTGATAAAAAAAAGGAAAAGATCGAAATAATAAATCGTTAGAAAGTGTTGATAAAGCAAAGAGGAATCTCAACATCACAGCTCAAGACCTTCTATGAGTAATAAAAGTAAATAGATCAGGTTTACTAATAGACTTTTCCTTTTCTTTTTCTTGAAATATATCAGTTTATACATGCGAAAGTCATCTGCCTTGATTGACGGATGCTTCAAAGATATGATAATACTGGCGATAGTCTATCAACATGTATTTTGTCATTTAACCTCGCACTGTTTCATGAGAAAGAACAGCCTTCACTGAACTTTCAGTGCAACTATTATGGTGGTTTACCACTTAGAAGATTGTCGATCGTATTCTGTCATTTTTGGTAGTTTGAATGTCATCGCACGGCCAATATCACCTTCTTCTTCTTCTTCTTCTTCTTCTTAAGAAACGCCAACATGGCAAAGAGGAATTGATAATCACATTTCATTCATTCGTTCTATTCATTCACAGGATTAACATTTTCCACTGTGGACAAGGAGTACTTCTTACTCAGACCATTTCCATCCAATATTTTCTTCGTCGCGGGCACAACTCCATTCTTCCTCTTCGTCATCTTCTTGAGAGGCTTCGTCTCTGTCAGAAGCAATCATCTCTCGATCAGCCTCCTCATACCAACGAACACTATTTGGCTGTTCATTCTCTGCGTTAGACTGGAGGAAGGAACTATCTTCCTGCGTGAAGATCTTGAAAGAGAATGGTTTCATAGGGCTATCAAGGAGGAAATTCATGAGAGTATGTGACTGGTCTCCATTCGAAGTCGAAGGGGGTGGAGGAGGAAACATCTTCCCAGCTTTATTATCACTTCTACCAACATCATCTCGACGGCTATTGTCTTTCGAACCAGATGTCGAAGTTGAAATCGAGTCATAAAGATCCAATTCATTAGGCATCAGCTCTCCTCTCTTCAGAAGATGAAAGAGAAAAAGGAGATGTAACAGTGCTTTCTTCCGGTCTGTCTCGCGATTGGTAAAGTAAAACTTGTTTTCCGAAGGAAAGTAGCAACAGATAACGAAAGCGAATAGATTAAAGAGAAGGGATATCACTGGCTTTCCATCTTGGTTCATTTGGGCAATCACTAAAGACTGTCCTAACACCTGGTTAGCGCCTCGACAGCTGATTCATTATTGAAAAGATCTCCAAAGCAACTCTTCACCTCAACATTGCAAAAGATATCTCGAAAAGGACTGACTTTCCACTCTTCTCCACAAGCTTCATATTTTCTCGAAGGTCTTCTACCTCTAAACCTTCACGCTTGATGATTAGATCAGTAAAGCCGATAAATTCAAATTCTTTCACTTTGCTTTCTCCATTATTGCTCACAGGTCGCGCAAACGTAATAGACAGAGGAATATCATTAGCGTCACGAACGGCGAAAGACGAGGAGGAAGAAGAAGAAGAGGAGGAGGACGGATCTTCTGCAAAGCTACCAATGAGTCAATTCAGGAATTCCTTCACGATTGGTTGGATTTCTCTTCTCTCATCAAAGACTCGTCCATATTGAGAGAATAACATAAACAGAAAATGTTGAATCAGACTTAATTCCTCAGAAAATAACAACGCTATACCAAGAAACCGAGTTAATTCCTTGTCTTTTTTCAATTTCTCCTTAATCGAAGTCTGTGATAGCTGAAGTCTCTTCATTGTTGGAAGAGGCGATCCCACAGAAAGAGAATATTCCTTTGGATTAAAGGAGGAAAGAAGGAATGTTGTTCTGGATTTCGAACCTTTGGATGTCCTTGAAGCAGCAACTTTCGAAGAAGAAGACGATGATGATGAAGGTTCCGAAGAAGGTAATGTCGATCGACGGTATTGAAGCCTCTCCTCATATTTCTCAAGAAACTCCACAAACTCTTGTGATTCGATATCAAAATGTAGATTTTCTAAATTTCGAATCAATGTTTCATAATCTCTATGAAAATTTAAGACGACTTTTAATAGCAGTTCTAACGAGGCCACACAGATACAGTCATGCAGTCGTGATGATGTTAAACAAGTAGTAGAGGTGAATCAGAAAATAACTGACCATTTTCTAACAGAAGATCTCTTTCCTCCTTCAATAGATCATAACATTGTTTCTTTACAAATGTTCTGGGAACGACTTCCTCGTGCATTTCCGTCTGCATTCTCATACACAAATCCAAAAGTGTTATGGACTCTTCCATACTGTCGGGAAGGCAGCAAAGAAAAAACTGACGGCTTGAACAAAACAGAGAAATAATTCCTTCTTGAGTTTGACCGAACATAGGGAGGTTCTGGACTGTCCTGATATGAATGATGGATAACACAGTCATGGTAACTTGATCACCCTCATATTTCTCGACCATTAAGCTGTGTATAAAGATGAGATTAAAAGAATTCATCAAAATTGAGAAAATACCAAGGCTTTTACCGATAGATCAGAACATTTTCCTCGCTGTCGTCAAAATTTTCCATTGCTTCAGATATCAGAGTATTCAACTCATCGCACCGAGTGATAGGTGTTGAGGAGCAAGAGAAAAACCTATCACGAAGTGGATCATTGATAATTGATGAAATAATTCGATTTAAAACTAAATCTTTTGCTTTCTCAACAGGTGAATATTGGATCAGAGAGAAACGAAGGAAATGGTTCTCCGCTAATGAACGGTTGACGAATTCCTCCAGTAATTGGGAAGGTTGTCTTGGATGAGTTGTTGAACTATAATAGAAAAGAGTTGAATTCACTCCATTCAATGTTTCTGCGAGCAAATCTCGCGTAATACTATGAAAATCTTCGTTCAAATCTTCGTTAATCGGCAGTAATTGATCAAAATAATACGTTCTTCCAAGACCAGAGGTCAAAACTGGGATCATAAACTTCTTCTTGACATTTACTTTCCAATTTTTATGATTTGTTGGACTGAGACTGATGAATAATCTCATATCATTGATAGTAAACTAACCTGTCATTCAAATTGATCTGTACTCTTGTTAAGACTGAAAGTCTTCTCTATCAAAGGCACTCAACTATTCTGACTTTACATGAATAATTTCTGAATCGCTAAACAACAAGAAAACATGAGCAAGTTTGCGAAGATGAAGCAACATGAAACAACAAAGAAACAACGATAGAATCAAAGAAGCAAAACATTCTTGTTTTCTTTTACATGAGCTCTTTTCTCATCCCTTTCAAAGTAACATAGCTCGCTCCCTTCGCTCTTCAGCATCTCATTTGTCTTGAGAGATGTTAAAACAAAATAAAATAATAATACCATTAAAAAACATATATCATTGATAATCATGAAAGAAACAAGAATAAATACAAGTCTAGATATAGAAGTATCGAAACCTGTGGTTGAGATTCCTGACAAGCAAGAAGAACGGGTCGATTATACTCTGCTTTTTCTTCTTCTTCGAAGTCTTCGAAGATTTGCTGAACACTTCGGATTATGTGCATCACAGATCTTCATATGGAAATGATAGGCAAAGAATACTGGTAATCTCTCTAAAATGAAAGGAAACATCTTATAGTAAGGAGCATGGAAAGCGATCTCCTTCTGCTCCTTCGTCATCTTACCACGATACTGAGCATCTACTGACGTCTTGGCTATTACACTGGAATTGGTTTCCATCAAGTTTGTCGCGAACGTTAAGAAGTTGGTAAGAGTGAGGAAGGTTGGAGTCTTTGCAATTAACGCATTTTTAAAGAAAGAATGAGTGTTATCTAATGCTCTAATCTGAGACAAATCATATCCCATTCCTTGTAATACTGCTTCCCAAGCAACACGGAAGTTACTTCCATGCTCTCTAATAGCTTGCGGTAATAGTTCTATACGAGTTCGAACAATAGGAATGAGATCGTATTGTTCTTCGTGAGCTAGTTTCAGCAAGTGAAAATAATCCTTCAACGTCACTCGCTGGATATGATCGAATGATAGATCCGTCGACTCCATGATCTTATATGATGTGGTTATAATGTAAGAGATGTTCCGATCAAGCCAATACTTGTGCAGATAGGAGAACACGTCACGATAAACCTGGTTCTCCATGTATGGTGACAGCTTCAACCGCACTGGATACATCCAATCATGACACAGAGACAAGTTCATCGCTCTGTCTCTCGAAGGAGCATCATGGTAGAATATGTATAGAACTGTCTTGGTTGCAGGGTTATGAACGAACTCTTCCAACTCAACCTCCCATGGTTCTCGATGAGAGCATACTCCTTCGAATCGGAATATATGGTGACTATTGTGGATGTAATGAGCGTAACTGGCTTTATCAATGAAGTGGTGGGCGTCTCGATGATGATGGTTGGCATGAGTTTCAACACTAGTGTTATGCTTTCCTTCACGTGAACTGTGAGAAGGCAGAGATGATGCCTCTTGCGACTCACCCAACACCAAACATTTCATTAATACAATAAAGAATAAGGCAAAGAAAATTTTCTTCAAAAAGAAACTTGAAAAAGAAGTGTTTGTTGCTAATATTTTGATCATTTCTTCTTCGTTATTTTTAAAGTTGTGTTCATTAAAATGTGCACAAACTCAAAGAAAAAGGCACAAAAGCACAAAAGCACAAAAGCACAAACGCACAAACACTCATCTCCGCCTGTGTTGGTCAGCGGTCTAGAGAACCTCGAGTTAGAGAGAATGGTGATTGTTTGTTTGGTTGTTTGATCGTTTGTCGACAGGATACATTTTAACTCGTGAAGGTGAAAACTGTAAATAATCACGGATTTGCGACAGAGAAAAAGAGAGAATTTCACTGTTTTTCTTGGAAAAAAATGAAGCTTTTCTTGCCATTTTTTGTTTGATTGGTTCATTTGAACATGTTGCACATCTCTTCTGTTTTGAGGTATAGAACGAATAAGACTCGTTTTGTGTCTCGTTTAGGTCGATGGAGAATGCTGACTTCATTGAAGTTGCATGAATCCGACTCAAATGATGATAATAATCTTCAACTGCAGTCACCATTTATAAGTCCAATCTTTCTCCAGACATATCGCGACTCATCCCAAGCATTCGAAAAGATCCAAGAATTGAGTTCTTTTAAATCACTAACAGATTCGTATCTCAATGATCTGTCTCGAAAGCAAAGTGACGGAAAGCCTCGTATTACGAGAAATCGTGTTTTGGAAGAGTTAGAAATCCTTGTTCCTCCTTCACTATCAAATTTAACAAAATCAGAGGATTTGCAGGCTGTCGTTTCAATCTCTGGACTACTAATGCCGCTTTCTTACACATATTGGAAGAGTATTGACGAGCATCTTTCAGAGCAGTTCTTCTCCTTCGACCAATCCCTTCAATACGCCGACATTCCACAAGATCTATCCCTTTCTCCTAAAGATCTCTACACAAGTCTATTAGCCTCTTATGCAATCGAAAGAGCTATAAAGAAGATCCCAGTACGATTCTCTTACAAGTTCCAGCTCCCGTCACTTGTCCTGAACTACTTTAGAAGACACAAATCCTTCGCTATGACATCACCATCCTTCTCGAACAACCAGTTGATTTATCTTCTGACGCTCCAATACGATCTTTTCTTACACTTTCAACGAGAAAACTCTCCGGAAAACAAGAATGAGGTCAGATCAAATAAAATTAAACTTCAACCAGATCCTATCGTTCCAAATACTCTTTACCGCCTCGAAGATCTCTTATTCCGGCATTCGAAAGAGGTTTTCTCTCAACTATCCTCTGATAACACCACCTCGGAGGTACGGCTGGTTGATCTTCAACCTCTGTGGGAGAGTTTGATCTCCCTCAACTTCCTTAATAAGGATGAGTTATACCCCATCTTATACCGCCTTACACTCTCATCCATTGAGAGAGATAGTAGCCAACTCAATGGACGAGATGACTTGATATCATCATTATTACAGTCGATGATTACTTCAAAGATGAAGAGTACAAAGCTCGTGGATGCTCTATGTAATCATCTTCTTCGCGAAGGTTCAACATGGAATATTGGAGAATATGGTCTTCGACTATTTGGGCAATTAATAACTTTAGACGATCTTCCTCATGCACAGAAAGTATTAATATCAGTTGTAAAGAATGCTTCCCAAAGTTTAAATAAGCTTAGAAAGGACAATCATTCTTTACTTTCGGTCACTGGAAAGGCTGAATTATTCACCGCTCTCAATGCTTCACCACTCTTACAGTGGGCGGAGAATAGCGAGTCCCTTCCATTACCTCAAGGACAATTATTAGCAAATGAATTAATTATGACGCTCCTCTGTTATCATAGAGAGGAGAAAGGCTCTGCCTTCGCTATTCTATTTGAACGAATAGAAAGAGCTGTTAGTGTAGCACTTGCTCAAGGGGCTGAGATGGAAGTGAGTGATGTCATTAGTTTATTACATTGCTATGCCTTTGTAGGAAGAAAGCCGATCCCTTTGATAGATCAACTCTTCTCACGGCTGCTTCCCAAATTACCTGCTCTTGGTTGCTCTCAACTGGACCAAATACTCTATATATGCGCCATCCTCAATTACTGTCCAACCCTGTCTCCAAACACTTCTTCTGATGTCATTGATGAGATCTTCCAGCTTTATTCCTCAAATCTTACAAGGAAAGAGGGTGAACGATCTCTCTTCCGCGTCTATTGGTCTCTTGCAGTGTTAAGGAAATTGTCTATCTCGAGATTTGAGCAATTCCATAACTCGCTGTATCGGTTTTATCGAGAGGTTGAGTGGGGAAGGAAGGCAAAGTTGCAGATGTTAACACAGATTTACTTTGAATTAAAGCTTGATGTTGATGAAAGTATTGGTTCAAAGTCATCTGAAGTTGTAGAGAAAGAAAGAGAAAGTTTAAAACAATTAGAAGAATTCATTACTCGAGAATACAAACAACAGAATAATAAACATTTCTCACGATCACATGATAACTCGAATGAAGGAAGTAATGAAAAAGAGAAAAATAATAAAGTGAGAATGTTATCATCATTAATGCATGATGCTACTTCACGTATTCTAAAACTTCATAACATTGATCATATGAATGAGAAATCTTTATTATTTAATTATATCGTTGATGTCTTCATCCCTTATAAAGAATCATTACCTTGGAGTTCAGTGTTAAAGAAGGATGTAGTATTAGAGATTGATGGACTATTTCATTTTGAATCCTTTGCGAATGTAAGTTCTTCTCACATGTTGTGATGGTAAAATGATCTTATCGCTGTTGTTGTTATAGGCTCCTTTAGGACCGGTGCTAATGAAGCGACGTCATATCGAAGCAGCAGGATATCATTTCGTCAGTTTACCATTATCTTTGTATCAGAAGGAAGGAGGGAAGAATGATCGAGCGAAAGGAGAGTATATTAAAGATCTGATTTTGAAGGGTGTGATATCAACTGAGACACCTAAAGTGCTCGAAAGCAAGGAATCTTCATCTCCCTCCAATGTCTCTCCTACATCAGAGGTTGCTGATAAATCTTCATGGAAAATGAAGAAGAAAAATAAAGAAAACCGTGGAAAATATGTGAAGCCAGTAAAAACGATTAAGCCAGCTGTCAAAATGACGAAGGAATAAAATCATACTATTAATACTTGCCTTTTTATGATTGTATAAAGTGTAGGAACTAAAATTCACAGTTAGAGTCAATTAAACTCGAAATAGCACATGAATAACTATTACTCAATTCTCCATCTAGCCCTCCTCAACTCGTCTCTCGATCCTCAAATTACCATGTCATGTATTGAAAAGATGGCTGTATGGAGAGCTTTGGAAGATTTACTGAGAGTTGTCTAAATTTCTGTATTTTGTCTTGTCTCCAACAGCTGAAAGAGCTATTGACGATTTCCTCCATCGCAAAAAGCAAAACAATGATTCTTTGTTAATTCAGAAAAATAAGCCAAAACTATCTACTACTACAATGATTAGGAAGTAAGATCGTGTTGTACTTGAGAAACTTCTTGAGAAAAAAAGAGAGAAACAATCCGAAGAGAGAAAGAATGAATCAGAATGAAGAGGGGGAAAATACAATAAAATAAACTGAGAGAAGAACAGTTCATGTCTTAAATCACAGCACAACCAGTATTAGTTAAATGAAATATAAAAAATTCAAACATTGATCGCAACATTTGTATTTTTCGCAATATCTTGATCATTCGATCGATACTTGATGAAATAAATCAGAGTTGTAACAATTAACGCGACACGATGACTCCTCCGATCACAATACCAGCGATTGCACCTCCAGAAAGCTTATCATTATTATCATTGCTGGAATCGGTTGTGGAAGATGAAATCGAAATTTCCGAATAACTTGAATAGGACTGATAGTATTGAGTTGAAGGGTCTGAGACGAGCTCACATTCTCCTGCTAAAGAAGTGGTAGTGTAAGGACCTGAACATAAAGAACTGTTTGTATAGGAATACTCCGTTAAACCGCTGAGTTTATAGGATTTATTATCATCACCCGGATAGCACTTTCCATTTAGGTATGCTGTGCTAGCTATCTGATTCGTGCAGCTACTTGTTTGATAGTTTCTACAGAGAACGTAGTGAATCAAAATAATGTGAGGGGTATTGATTGACTCTTACGATTGCACCACAAAGTTTCCACTACCATAGCTGAATGGAGAACTTGATCCACAAGCAAACACTGAAAACCCCTCTGTACAACCCGAGAAGATGGTAGAACCTAAGGAGGGAGCTGCACAGTTCATTCCATCATACTGAGTGATATTGGCAGTATTTCCTTCTGTAGTGATGTAATTGAAGTTAGTAACAGATTCTTACAGCTTTCTTACCGCACGTAACGAGCATCGATGATGAGGAATCCGATGTAATGCATTCATTCAAGAGAAAAGAGATATACGCAAGTGCGAAAGATTCTGCACAATTGACGTAATCTGAGGTAATTCCCATGACAAGATAAGATGGATCTGCTGGGAATGATGCATTCATCGTCTTCAATCGTGTGGAATGTTGCTTAGGTGAAGGTAAAATCTCAAGAATATTCTTTAATGGGTGTGCAACAACAGCCATTGCAAAATAACAAAATACAACAGCAACAACAACAACAAAAAATAAAGAGTGAATCATCTTCCTTCTAAATATGAAGCATCTAATACTATTCAATCATGAAGATCTAGAGTATAAACCTATATAATATCATCATATCATCATCGCATCTTTTCAGCGGATTGCACTCATCTTCCATGCAGCGTATAATTAGGAGAAACTGAGATCAGAGAAATCATCCCCCGAGATTTCCCGCTACGTCAATTTACGTATCGTTTCAAATCATCTCAAAATACAATGTATGTATAGAGAGTTATCATAAATTATGCAGAAGAAATTATTCTTTGTTTATCTGTTAATACAAATATTTCAAAATTTAATTAATGCTGATTCACTTCGTGTTGGAAGAGTGAATGTAAGTCATCCAGAAGCTCATCAATTCCTTGATAAAACAAGTTTCGCGCATTTTATTCATTTACGACATCGATTGAATGTTGATGATGAGATTTGCTCGAAAGAAAAGGTTGAACCATGGGAAGAAGAATTAGAACAGTTTGTTC
>VFQN01003796.1_pt1 | contig 20881 bp, 32 predicted proteins | sample 3512371 | NCBI WGS metagenome assembly VFQN01 (sample SAMN10412370, study PRJNA504923) | tailings metagenome | isolation source: Replicate 2 from Balatoc abandoned mine | place: Philippines: Itogon, Benguet | collected 2017-08-28
CACCCCCGCATCCGGCATCGACACAACCTGCCGCCTCGCCCGCTCCCACCCCTCCCTACCCCCGTACCCGCATCCCACTCCCACCCCTCCTTTCCCCCCTGCCCGTATCCCCCATACAAAGCCGTCGCCACACGCACGTCATCATTCTCCGGTAGGTAACCCCCATCCGGCATCGGCACCAAGCAGCTGAACCGCAACTCCCCACACAGCCCCATCCGCACCACCACCTCCGTCCTCTCCCCAACCCACACGCACACCACGGGTTTCCGCACCAGGGGAGGCCCAGGCAGCGACTCCAGGTATGCCCGGACGACATGCACGCAAGCCCAAATGACCCTCACCACCCTGACCAGGTTTCCCAGCTCCCAGCCAAGGTGCACACGCACCAGACATCAACAGGTATACGATTACACGTACGGGCGCACACACGTGTGCACAAAACCCCGCGCCCCTCACCTTCCTGACCATCCTATCCAGCTCCCGGCCAGGGTGCGCGTCGTCCACCATCTCCCGGCCGCCGTCCGGCAGCTCCAACATGAGCTAAGGGGGAGGGTGGGGGCCAGGGCGTGGGAAGGGCAGGGTTAGAGCAGCGCGTTTGCAGAGAGGTACGGGAACACAGGATCCCTCTGCAGGAAAGGAAAGCTTCGAGATGATAGGGCCGAGCAGGAGAGCTCCAATTGCCGTCCGGCAGCACCACGGTGAGTAAGGTGCGGGCACGGGGCGGAGGGAGGGCGGGAGGGGAGAGCGGATTTGTGCAGGGCGTGGGAAGAGCGGAGTTAAGTTCGGTATGCATTTGCAGGGAGGAATGGAGGGAAAGGAAAGGCCCTAGCACGTGCCTTGCAAGTGCGGGGGCACAAGCACTCCACCGCAAAGCTGTCACGTGGCATGGGCGGCAGCGTGCAGGCATAGGCTGAGGCCCCAGCTCCATCCCGTCTGCTATGGGTCCCACCGCTGCTGCCCCCGCTGCTGCCGCAGCCCGGCTCCAAACCCAGCTACAGCTACATCTTTGTCCACATGCCGATAAGGCTCACACACCCCGTCGACCAACAGCACGCGCTGTCCCACACAGGCACGGTACTGAGACGCACGCACCTCACCGTTCAGCTCCCGCGCGGCTTGGGCAGCAGCGTACATGTGTAGACCGGGCCCCTAGTGCCGGCCTCTCCGGCCCTGCCGGCACCCCCTCTGCCGTTGCTCCCTCTGCCGACGCCCCAGCCACCGCTTCCCGCGCCGCCGCACCCGCCGGCCCTGCAGGCCCTGACGCCAGCCAACTCGATTGCTACCACCGCCCGCGCCACTGCCCCCACCACCGCAGGCCCCACCCCCGCCGCTGCAGGATTCTCGGCCACCAGCCCCGCCACCACAGCAGGCCCCGCCTCCGCCGCCACCGGCCCCAACACTACTCCCGCTGCAGGCCCCACCGCCGCTTCTGCCGCTGCCCCCGTCACCAACGCCGCCGCCAACGCCACTGGCCCAGAAGCTGCTGCCCACCCCAGCTCCCGCCACCGCCACCACCGCTTCCACCGCCGCCGCCGTGGCCCCCACGGGCGCAGGGCCCACCGTCGCACCCCGCTGCACCCCAGCTCCGCTCTCGCTTAGCCCAGCAGCTGCCGGGGCCGGTGGCCCCCACGGTCCCCGCCGCCACTGCAGGTCCTGCCTCCGTCATCGCTCCTGCCCCCGCCGCTGCCACCACTGGAACCCCCACAGCCCAGCGCCTAGCGCAGCAGCTGCCGGGGGAGGTGCCCAGCCAGCGGTCGCTGCCGGACCTCCTTGCTGATGCTCCCCGCCGCCGGGCCACCAGGCCCCGCTACAGCCCAGGCCCCGCTGCAGGCCCCACTGCACCCCAGCGTACATGCGTAGGCCGGGGCGCCGGCTCCGTCCCTGCCCCGCTGCAGCCCGGCTCCGAGCCCTGCAGCTGTCTGACGTGGTGCCTGGCCGCATCTCCACGGCGGCCGCTGCCGGAAGCCAAGCCACCCCCTCCACCCCCTCCGCACCCCAGCTCCGTCCCTGCCGCAGGCCCGGCTCCGAGCCCAGCAGCTGCCGGGGGAGGTGCAGGCCCACCGCCGCAGACCCGCCCCCACCGCCGGGTTCTCTCGCTCTCTCGGGGCCCACCGTCGCCGCCGGGGCCCCGAGCTCCCCCCAGCCCAGCTCCTAGGGCGGTACCGCCTGGCGTGGTGCCTGGCCCGTCCACATCCCCGTCTCCGCTGCAGGCCCAACGGCTGTCACTGCCGCACACCTTCCCTGACCACTGCACTTTCTGCCGCAGACCACGTCGCCACCATCGCCGCCCACGCGCACCCGCGCTGCCGCCGCCGCCGCCACTGTACCCGCTACCACCCTTGCCACCTCCAAGCCCAGCAGCTGCCGTGTGCGGTGCCCCCCCTCCGTCCCCGCACCCGTTGCCGCGTATGCAGGGACCCCCTCCGCCACTGCCGGCCCCGCCTCCGCCTCCGCCACCCCCACCACTGCCCCCGCTGCAGGCCCAGCCACCGCTGCCGCCACTCTCGCAGCCGCTGCCGCTGCTCCAGTCGCCAACGCCGCCGCCAACGCCACTGCCCCAGCCGCTGCGGCACCTACCAATGCAGCTCCCGCTCCCGCTACCGCCGCTGCCCCCGCCCCCACCGCTGCCCCCGCCGTCGCAGGGCCCGCCGTTGCGGCCGCGACCGGCCCCGCCACCACCCAGCAGCTGCCATGTGCGGTGTCCGCATCCGTCCCCGGCGCCGCTGCAGGTACGGCCGCCGTCCTAAGAATCGCCGCGGCCACCGCCGCAGGCCCCACCGCTGCCCCCATCGCCGCCATCACAACTTGCCCCCGCCGCCATCGCCGCAAGCCCCATTGCACCCAAGCCCCGAGGCTGGGGCCCCGGTATCGTCCCCGCCGCCATTGCTGGCGCCACCGCCGTTGCCACCGCCGCCGCCGCTGCACCCACTGCCACCGGACCAGCCACTGCTGTCCCCGCCTCCGCCGCCGTCGCCACCCCCGTGGCGGCCGCGGGCTCTTCTGCCGCTGCTGCCCCCGTCGCCGCCGCCACCAGCGGCCCTGCCTCCACCCCCGCAGACGCTGCAAGCCCTGCCACACATTGTTACCGCCAGCTTCGGTGCCGCCACCGGCCCCTCTGCACGCCAGCTCTGAGCCCAGTAGCTGCCATGGGAGACGCCCCCCTCCGTCCCCGCCGACGCTGCAGGTCATGCCTCTGCTACAAGAACCGCCGCTGCCACCAGGCCCCGTTGCCCCCAAGCTGCGAGCGCAGCGGCTGCGGAGGGCGGTGCCGTATGCAAGGGTGCAGGGGGCGGGTGGGCGGGGGCTGGCGGGAGGCCCAGTGCCGTATAGCTGTGCGCCTGCGGCATGAGCTGCTGCTGTCGTATACATGTGGCGGTGCCGTGCGCCCCCCGCCTCATGGGGCAGGGGGCGGGCGGAGGCCCAGCGCCTGCGCTGCAAGACTCGCCGCTGCCACCAGGGACCACTGGCCCCCATCTCCGAGCCGAAAAACCCTTTCCCCCCGTCGCCGCTGCGGGTCCTGCCTCTGCTACAAGAACCGCCGACGCCGCTGCGGTGGCCATTGCACACAAGCTCCTAGCCCAGCAGCTGCCGGGGGCGCTGCCGGGTGCCCCCACGGTGCGCCCCCCACTTCTAGGTACACGTCGCGGGGGCCAGGGCGCAGCCGGAGGTCCAGCGCCGCATGGGCGCGCGCCTGCGGCACGAGGTGTGGGGTTGTATTTCAACCCGGCCAATTCAACCCGCTATGGAATGCAAGTGTGTCGTGGCACACGAGCCACGCGCAAATGACCAATGCCGCCGCCAACGCCACTGGCCCAGTCGCTGCTGCACCACCGCCGCCGACCCGCCCCCACCGCCGGATTCTCTCGCCCTCTCGGGGCCCACCGTCACCGCTGCTACCGGGGCCCCGAGCCCCCTCCCCCTCCCGCCCCCCCCCCCCCTCCTACCGCTCCTGCCCCCGCCGCTGCCACCTCTGAACCCCCCACAACCCAGCTCCTAGGGCAGTAGCCGCCTGGCATGGTGCCTGGCCCGTCCACATCCCCGCCACCGCTGCAGGCCCAACGGCTGTCACTACCACACACCTTGCCGGCGTTCCCGCCGGGCCACCAGGAGCTCACCGTCAAGCCGCCACGACGGTAAGGCGGCAGCGTGCAGGCGTCAACGGGGGGTCCAGCTCCGTCCCCACCGGTCCTTCTGCCGCCGCTTCCCCCGCATCCGTCCCCTTTCGCCCCCACAGCAGTCCCCGCCGCCGCTTATGCCGCAGGCCACGTCGCCACCATCGCCGCCCACGTGCACCCACGCCGCCGCCGCCGCCACTGTACCCGCTACCGCCCTTGGGCCCGCCACCGCTGCAACCAACCTTCAAGCCCAGCAGCTGCCGTGTGCTGTGCTCCCCTCCGTCCCCGGCGCCGCTGCAGGTCCTGCCTCCGCCACCGCTCTGGTTCCGCAGCTGCCGCCACTGAACCCCCCCGCTGCCCGGCTCCTAGCGCTAGAGGAATTGCCCCCAGGCCACCAGGCCCCGCTGCGGCCCAGCTCCAAGCGCAGCCGCTGCCGCGGGCGGTACCGATCCCAGCCGACGTCCCAGCCATACCGTACCGGTATCCCCCTCAAGCCTAAAACCCCCCACACCTGCCCTAACATCCCTTGCCACTGGCTGGTCGCAGGACTTGAGTGGGTCAACCTCCACCTCCGCCACCAACAGCGCCTCCCCCTTTTCCTGCCCCTTCCCCCCTCAACCCCCCTGCTACCTCATGCACCTTCCCTTCACCCCTTCATACCTCACCCCTCCTCCTCCCTACCCCAAGCACCTCCCCTATCCCCCCGTCAATCCCACCAGTCGTCCTCGCCCACGCCCCCTCATAACCACGCCCGCCCCATGGTTGCGCCCGGCCCCCCAGTGTTTCTAGATGTGGAAACCAACCTGGTCATTGCTGATGATAGCTAGGTCCTTGCCACGCAGCAGTCATGGCGGACCAGATGGCGCGTAACTGGCCGTGAGGTATGAAGGTCTGCCTCGCAAGTCGAATATAAATTTAAGGCATTGTGTGACTCGTCTACACTGTCGGCCTATCATTTGACACAAAGCTCGGCTCGCTTTCGGCATCGCTTTCGGCATCGACAAAGCCCTCGGCGTAGCGTATCTGGACTTGAATCATCCTTGCAATGGCAAGCAGTAAGCACTAATGAACACAGAAGTGTTGCTGGCTATGTGCTGCGGGATTTGAACTGATACCGGTACAGGGCCAACCTGGGCCAACTGACACGAACGGTGACCTCTGGTGCCGCCAGGGGAGCCCCCTGCCTACTGCCGCCGTGGGGCCCTAGCGGCCGCCCTAGGGCCCTAGCGGCCGCCCTAGGGCCCTAGCCCCATGAACGAACCCTTTAGGACGCGGCGTAGCACAAGCACCATGGGAGGCCCCCTGTCATGGATAGCACCCCTCTTTTCACGCATGGCGGACGCAGTGGAGCTTTTCGCACGCATGTGCTGCACGCCAGTCACTCGCGGTGTAGGCACGAACGACAGGCGCATGCTGGCATTTCAATAGCCACGTGGCACCTCCCCCGCAACGCATGGTGTACGGCAGGGGAGAGGTGTGCCTTGTCCACTAGTACCCTGCACCTGCCATGCCCCCTCTGGTGCTGCGCAGTGTAACGCGACTGTAGCCCCACGCCCCAAGTCAGGGAAGGTACCGCTGGGGCCTGGGGGTTCGCTCCGCCCCCATCCGGCTGTCTGGGACGCCGGGTCTGTCACATCCACGTGGCAGACTGGCACGAAGAATTTTGGATCCAGGTGTCTGTGCATGTTGCGGTGCAAGCTATTGCCGATACCATACCGTACCTTGTGGTAACACGTGACGTTGCTACCGGGCTTGCCCCAGCTGCGGTCCGTGTGCAGCCCTGCAAGGCGGGAGACGAGCAGGGCAGGCAGAGAGGGTCGGCGGGGGCTACCGTATGGGGTGCCGGGCTCATGTAGACGGGCAACGGGGGAGGCGCAGTTGAGTGGTGCTGGTGAGGGGACGGGGGCGGTGCCGGCAGGGGCGAGAGGTAGCTTCACGCCTTCTGCAGCCTTGCAATGGGGGAAGGTTGGAGTGGGCAGTGTGACGCGAGGTGCTGGGTGCGGAGGCAGGCGCGGCAGGGGCGGCACTGCGGATGGTTGTAGGGTCACCGTCTTGCGAGAGGCAGAGGGGTTGGGTGGGGCTTGCGGGGTGCACGCAGGGTGGTCGCACGCAGGGGCCGCGGCCTTGTCACCGGTGTCACGTGCATTGGCTGGATGGCTTGCGTGCTGGACGGGCCTGGTGCTCAAATCAATGGCCCCTGGTTACCACCTGTGAGTGGCACGTGTGCCAAGGAACACGTAGCCGGGGTGTAACGCACGGCATGGTTGTCTTAGTATGGTGCGCTATGGCTACCGAGGTATACGGCACACCGCGGTGCACTGCTGCCTGCTCACGTGCGTGGCCACAGTTCCTCTTCTGGTATTCACAGGCGCAGGCGTGGCGTGGCGTTGAGGTGCACTGTGGTAGGGCGTAGGGGGGGCGGCCCCTGGGCGCCTGGCGGCCTGGGAGGCAACCCTAGACGTCCAGGGACGGAGTCAGAGGCTTGCGATGGGATTTACCCGCCGTGCAGCTGTGTGTGTAGATGCCGTTGCGGGAATTGGGATGATAACCCGTATAAAGACATTATCAGTTGTTACAGAGCAAGCAGGAGACCACTAACCAGGGCTACGCCGTGCGGCTGTGTGTGTAGGGCAGTGCCGGGCGCTTGACTGGATTGCAAGGGGGCCACCGTGTGCAATGGCCACGCCGTTCAGCCTTCTTTTGCATTGTCGAGGGTTTGCGCGGAAGCTTGGTGCTACTTCTTGCGACCATCATGTACGGAAGTGTAATGTGCACGGCGCCTGACAGGTCACCTTTGGAGCCCAGGGCCCAGGCCCAAGAGAGCAGGGTGGCAGGTGGCAGCGGTAGTTGGGTCTGAATAGGCAGCATACGGTTCCTTGCCTGGTGCCTTGTAATGTGTGGCCAGCAGCACGCAAGACGAACGGCGAAACCATGAGCACAATGGATCAAAGGGCAGGAGCGCTCGACTCAAAAGTGTGTACTGGTGTTTACGACCCCCAAGTCGTCATCATCAGGGAAGGCACCCCCATGCACCCAACCCTGTCCAGTACGCTCAGGCACTGTTCCGGTCATGGCCATCGCCGTAATTCCAGTATTTGTGGGAAGTTACGAAAGTGAATGATGACCTGTAGAAGACCGCGTTCATCTCGTTACGGCACTTGGAAGCCAGCTTGCGACTAGCCGGTTTTGCTGCCCGCACGCTGCGAGCATTGCTTCGAGAGATACCAGGTAGGTCAACCGGAAGGTACACTGCCAGCTGAGCATGCTTCGTTGCTGCTTGGGCCAAGGTCATGTCGTTGCCCTTTGTTTCGCCACCTTGTACTTGCTCCTGGATACCTTATAACAATTGTGTCAATCATATTATATGTATGGCCCATAACGGCAAACAACGTAGCGAGCCGGTGCAAAGGCCTGACCCTGCTTCTCCGCGTGCAGGGAGCGATCCGGTGCTCACACCGTTGTCTGGTCAACCCCACCTTTGGCCCGCAGGTGGACCAGGCGTACCCCCAAACCATGTGAAGACGTATGGCCTCAGTCGCCCTGATGACATCGCGCGCCACCAAGAGCAGCAGCAGCCGGGAGCAGCAGCAGCATCTGCCCACAGCTCTCCAGCTGCACGTCCTGTCCTTCCTGCCCCCCAACGACCGCGCCCTCAGCGGTCGCCTGGCGTTCCGCGAGGCGAACGACGCCCTCAGCAAGGACCCCAGCTGCGTCGCCTCCCTGTCGCAGCCGCTACCGGTCCATGCAGAGGCGTGGGCCGTGCAGGCAGGGCAGCAGCACGTGCACAGCCTCGCCTTCCAGCGCAAGCTGGGGCTGCTGAGCACCGCGGCGGCCAGCGGGAGCGAGGTGAACCTGGAGGTGGCGCTGGCGCTGCTGCAGCCCAGCATCTTCCCGGAGATGCTGCTGCCTGGCCACACTTTTCGTAATGGCATCAATAACCCGGCGCCGCCCAACCCCGGAGTAGTGGCAGTCAAGGCGGGCCACCTGCACCTTCTGGGCTGGCTGCAGCGCCACTGCCCCAGCCTGGCTTCAGCGCCTGGGGTACTGGAGGCAGCGGCAGAGCACTGCGATCTTGCTGGGCTGCAAGAGGTGTGGGGGCTCATGTCCGTCGAGCCAAACCAGCACATGTGGGTCCTGGAGGCAGCCGCCGGGTCGGCAACCCCAGACGCGGTCGCCAAACTGGAGTGGCTGATGGCTGTGCCGGGCAGCACTAGCAGGCTGCAGGGGAGCACCGCTGCGGCCGCTGCTCGTGCGGGGAACCTGGGCGTGCTGCAGTGGCTCAAGGGCCGGGGCTGCGCCATGGCCACGGTTGGCCCCCTCCAGGCAGCCCTGCAGCACGCTGGCTTGGCAATAGCACAGTGGCTGGTGGACGAGGGGGGCTGCCGCCTGCCGGGGCCAGGGGCAAGGGGTACGTGGGAGCAGCTCCTGGATCGGGCGGCGCAAGGCCCGGACGGGGTAGCCAAGCTGCAGTGGCTGCTGGGGCGGGGTGCGCCGCCTCTGGACAGCGAGGCCGACAAGGGACGTATCACCACTCTGGCACTGAGTGCAGCGTTCAGCGGGCAGGTGGAGGTGGTGCGCTACCTGCTCGCCGTGCATGGGCCAGCCACCGTGCTCGCACTCCCTGACGCCGCGGCACACATGGCCGCCCATTCTGGCAGCATCCCCGTGGTGGAGTGCCTGCTGGAGGCCGGCCTGCGGTTCAGCAGCAACGCCTACAAGGGGGCTGCCGAGGCGGGCAGCGTGGCCATGGTCCGGTGGCTGGCGCAGGTGGCCAGGGCGCCGATTGGCGACCTGGATATCTGCAGCAGCTTCGTCTGCGAGTGGCCCCGCGGCACGGCCGCCAACCGCAGGGGCCTGATGGAGGCGGTGCAGCTGCTGGTGGGCGAGGTGGGCCTGGGCGGCCGAGTCTGGACGGTGGATAAGGTGGTCGCCACCGCCGCGGGTCACGGGGACGTGGCCCTGATGCGGTACCTGCTGCAGCAGAAGCCGGTGTTGCAGGAGCCGGACGGGGTCACGCTGGTGTCTGTTGCGTGCCTGGGATCTCTGGCGCTGCTGGAGTGGCTGGCGGCAGAGTACCCGGCCTGCCTGGGGGGCGGGTGGGGCAGCGTCTCGCCGTACAGGTGGCCGGCGGAAAGCGGCGACCGTGGGACGCTGACGGCCCTGGAGCGCCTGGGCGTGCCCATGGTACCGCAGATGAGCGTTCCCCAGGCGGTGGCGCTTGGGTGCGAGGCCCCTGTGCTGCGCTGGCTGGCGGAGCGGGGTGCACCAGTGGGCAGTGAGGAGGACATGGAGGGGGCCCTGGCGCAGCGGCGGCCTGCCAACTGGGGAGACTCCGGTGAGGCGGCTGACGTGCGGCGCTGCGTGGAGGCTCTGCGTGCTGCGGGCAGGGAGGCGTGAGGGTTGAGCAGGTGGACGGCAGGGTAGGGTGTGGCTGGGGGCAACGGGCGAAAGGAAATCCTAGGACTGGCCCATATGTCGAGTCCACTGTGTGACGGGTGCGGTGCACTGGCATTGCGCCATTACCTTGGCTTGCTCCGCGGCACAGCTGCGTGCCAGGGTGCTGCTGTGGGGCCGTCGGGGTGGGGTGGGGTGGGGTGCGGTGCGGAGCTCGACAGGCTGCAGCCCGGGGTGGGTTAGGGGGCAGCCGGGCACGGCACAGGGCGGTGGGCCGCAGGCCACTCTCCGCCCGGCCGGCCCCACCAGTGTCGCGGCTGCACTGCAGTTGGGCACGCAGCGGAACCCAGGGCGCTGGGCGACGTGGACTGGCGGGCAGGGGAGACCAGTGAAGTGCGCTGCTGTGGGGTTGGCCGGGGTGTGGTGCGGTGGGGTGGAGTGCGGTCAGGGAGACGTGTGGTGGGCTGAGGTGCAGTGCGAAGGAGAAGGATAGGCCGCAGCCCGGGGTGCGTCGAGAAGTGTGTTGAGCGGCAGCAGGGCACCGCCCGGGGCCGTGCCCTGGGGCCAGGTGTGGCAGCGGCGGCGGTGGCGGTGTAGGATGTGGATGTGGTGTTGGCTGGACTCTAGTGGCTTGCATGACACAGACTGGTGTGCAAGCGTTGCGTGCAGCTGCTGAAGGGGCCCAAGAGCTGGGGGCGTGTAGGAGGCAGGGTGCCATGCCCCTGCACCTGCCGGCTGCTTTGTGTTGGAAGCTGTGTGCCACAGCTGCCTTGGGTGTTGCAGCTCTTGTGACTATGAACATTGGTCATGGAGGGCGTTCGACGGAACGGTACGGTACGGTAGTGTCCTGTGGTCTGGGTGCCGCCAAGGTGTTGTGCAGCGCTCAGTGAGATAACGCTAGTGGCGCAGCTTCACTGAGACTGAAGCTTACTTAACAGGAGCAGCTTGTCACAGAAGTTTCCGGCACGCGTGCGCCGCGTTCAAACACTGCATTCCCGACAGTACAGTACTTGCTATGGCTTCCACCTTTGGCGTCCTCGCTGGAAGCCTGTACCGCAATCCGTGCAAGGGGCTGTAGCACGCACTGTACATGCATGTGCACAGGCTGCCGTACTACGTTTATCTGGCTTGCTGTGCCCCCTGCCGCTAATATCCAGCAACCTGTGTGGGTTGCCGTGTGGTGTGCCGTGCCCGCGTTTGTATCTGTATGCCGTGCGGGTACCGGTACAGTGGTACTGTACGTAGGTGTGGGGAGCAGATTATGTTCGCATTTTGGCTGAAGGTGCGTGCTGGCTGGGCGCGTGGGACCCCGGCGCCCCAGCAGGGCAGGGCAGGGGCCAGCCGATGGCCTAGTGTGCTGCCTCAACGCCATTGGTTGGCTGCCGCCATGGGAGCACCCCTGGCTGCAAGCGCCGTGTGAACGCACGACAGTTGACGCGACCATGCCGCCCACTTACTCACGTTACGTCTTACGTACAGCGCCCGCATGTGCAGGTGCCAAACGAGCTCCGATGCACGGCGATACTGCGAGTCCCACTCCTCCATCTGTACTCAGCCACCACGCTATATTAACTTCCTACCTTCTTTCGTCATGCCGCACGATCCAAGAAGTGGTACCCGCACGCCAGTCAACTGGCCCCTGCTGCTGTGCGCTTGGACCAGGGGAGACCCCTGGCTCTGACCTGCTTTGCTGCTGCTGCCCTACAGCAGTCGCAGTATCAAGAAACACAGCGCGGGAGACATTCCGAGTGGTCTGTTTCGGAGTCTTGGTGTAATTTGGAGGTCGCATGTATGGGCAGACGGCTCATGGGGGACCTTGGCACATGGCACATCGGATACGGGAGATGGGGCCGACCTGGCGTCCTGCAGGAGAAGGGAGAACATCAATATAAAACGTAGCTACAATCTTCTACACAAAGTTGCCTGCTGCTCGTCAACACTCAAGCCCTTCCTCAAAATTGACTCGTCGTCCTCCCGAAAGCTCGCAACCATGCGGCTCTCACAGGTGGCCATGACAGTCCTTTTGGTCCCGCTGTTAGTTGGAATGGTGAGACGCTAATAGAGCGAACGCCAACATCCTCGGCGCTGTCGTGTTGCCAAGGGTTGAAAGGGTGTCGGACAATGCTGCAAGCACTTTTCTGAATTGGGCGCCATACCTTTGACGCGCAGTTTGCTATGAGCGTGGCCATCATCGCGATCACCAGGTGAGCGTGCAGACATCGATGGAGGACGGCAGGCGACCGGGGACGTTGTCATGTCGAGTGGGTCGCACATACCGGCGTTTGCCCAACTGCCTGGGACGAAAAGCATCGCACTGGTAACCTTGTGCGCGGCAGATCAAGTACAATCTCGTTTAATTACAAACCTTGTCCAGTCAGGCTGCGCTGGCTTTGACTGTGAAGGAACCAAGGACGAATGGGCAGTGTCGCGCCAAACTATATAGCAGGTGCTCATCACCTTGAGGTCGCTACCTCTACAGCTATAAATATAAAAACGTTCATACAATTTGCAATACTTTGCTGCCAGCTGGTCGGCAGTCAGGCCACATTTGCGCACCCCTTGGCACGTGCTCAACTGCCTACCTGCAGTTGAACTCGACGGCTCGAGCAGCAGCGCCATAATGCACTGCCCGCCCCTTGCCTCTACATATTCGCAAAAAAAGCAACCATAAATCTTGAATGTCATGTCGAAAACCGGACACGGGCGCAAGCGGCGCTCCACCACAACTACCCGAACCCCTGCGTGCGTGCACCTCCGCACCTCCGCACCTCCGCACCCTCCGCACGTGCCCGCCTCGCCCCTACCGTATCAAGACCCTGTCCGGACCCAGCTACGCCGTTACAGTGGTCCCTGCAGCGCGTTAGCCCACACTAGCGCCATCCTGCGCCGCCATCCCACTGATGTTCACCTTCCGTAACATACACCACTCTTCTGACCTTGCCTTGCTTTGATACATGCGATGTACCTCCCCTCACTGCATCCTGCTACACCACTCTTTATGCACGCCTGCCCTCGCACGTCACACCCAGGCGTACACTAGTGCCATCCTGCGCCGCCAGGCCCACAACGCTGGCCACCCGCTTAACCCATCCCACCGATGAGCACCTTTATACGAATGTACATTGCTCTTAATACACACCTGCCCTTTCACGTCGTACCCACAGGAACCAGCTGTACGTGCTGTCCGGCTTCTGCTCCTATTGGTGGTAAGTCAGGGGATGAACCGCGGATGGGCAAAGAAAGAGGAACGGCACGGGGGCCAAGGGAGATAGAGGGGCAGGGCGTCAGGAGGTAGGGGCCAGAGGGTCCTGGGTGCAAGGGGCCGGGGGAGGAGGGAGGAGGGGGCCCCAGGGAGGGGGGAGTGCAGGGGGTTGGGGCCCCCATGCCTGAGACGCCTCCGTCCCGGTGTGCGTCGGGTGCCTCCGAGCAACGGTCACATCAGGGGAGCTCCCCTGGCTCACTCACACCACCAACTGCCTTGCACGCACTTTGCGCCATCTGGTGCACGTGGTGGCATGGAAGTCGGCTGCGGCCCCCACAGCATGCAGCGGGCTGGCGGCAATTAACAAAATGAAGGCTGAAACCCACGTGCGGACGGCCCTGGCCAGTACCGGCATGCCATGCCACCACATCCGCACGCACCAACTACCTTGCACGCACGGCACTTGGCGCCATCCGATGAACGTGGTAGCGTGTTAGACGTCGGCTGCGGCCCCCCACAGCAGCATGCAACGGGCTGGTGGCAATTGTGGTACCGTACGAAAGTGAGGACTTGGCCCCAGGCTTGGCCCCACGTGCGGACGGTCCTGGCCAATACGGTACACACCGGTATGCCATGACACTTCGTGCGTGCACAAATCCGCTTATTACCGTACACACCTACCTGATACACATGCCCCCTTGCATGCATGAGCGGCTGACAGGGCACGTGTGGCTGCTGAAGGGCGGCTACTCCACCACGCCTCCTGCACACACCGCCCCCTTAAGCCACACCCTACCTAACACACATGCCGCCGGACACAGGAGGCTGGTGGACCAACACCTGCGTGTGGCTGTGGGAGGGCTGATACGCCACAACGCCTCCTGCACACACCCCCCATTAATACACACACCTGTTAATACACATGCATGCCCCCGTGTGCAGGAACGGCTGGTGGGCCAACACCTGCGTGTGGCTGTGGGAGGGCTGCTACGCCAGTGATGCCATCAACGACATTCAGCCCTGCCGGTACTCGTACGGCGTGGGGGCGGTGGGCATGGTGCTCGCCATGATTGCCATATCCTGCCAGGTGCGTGTTACAAGGAAAGCCCAAACGTTATGTAGCAAATGAAGTATCAATTGGAACCATTTAACCGCTGGGCTTCTCTGACGGTTTGCAACTGTGATTTGCTTGGTGGGTGGTGAGAGGCACACCGTGTGGACAATGGTATGGCACGTGGGGACGGCATGGTGGCATGGCGCGTCGTACGGCGGGGGGGCGGCGGGCATGGTTCTGGCCATCATTGCCATATCCTGCCAGGTGCGTACTAGAAAATTTGTTGCAAGCGCATCCTGCAATAATACGTAATTTTATGTGTTTTCATGATGCCATTGCATGCTAGGCAGGTGCGTTTCAGAAGTGCATGTTTATGGACGGTGGTCAGGCCCAGCGCAATTTTCTAGCGCTACCACACTAGTTGTTCGTAAGAAAATCCTCTTCCCTTCCCGCGATTCTCTTCCCCCACCCAGTGGTGCGGTCTCGTCCCCACCATCATCGCCAACCTCATTAGCGGCGCCTGCAACATCGTGTGGTGGGCCGTGGCGGGGTGGTACTTCACGGAGGTGAGTTTGGTACATACGTATACATATATGATATCTATCCAATCCGGGTGGGCGGCGGTCGGGCGGGAAACAATATACATCGTGTGGTGGGCTGTGGCGGTGGAATACTTTACGGAGGTGAGTCCTGGGTTTGGTGATCGTGGGTTGGGCTGGTAGGGGACGAAGCGATACTGATGCGCGCTGTGGGTTGGGCCACGAACGGAGACATTGGGCCTGCGGAGAGCGTGGTAAGTGGCTGCCACAGAAAGCAAGGAACGACTGAATACGACTTTAATACGTGCCGGCTGGGTTCGCTGCGGTGGCTGAGGCTGATAGCTGCGTGGTGCTGGGAAGCGCGCCGCGGTGAACCCGGGTTGGGGGTGCGCGGCGGCGCTAGACTGCACAACAGATGTTGGGGTCCGATGGGGAGATCCTTACTTAGCTGTGGTGGGGGGCAGGGGGGGCCCGTCGTGGTGCGGCTGTTCCATCTGGGTGGGGTGGGGCAGCGGTGGTGGAATGTGCATCACAGGTGCGGGGCGGCGCTGGACTGTACGGTACCACATATGTTGGGGGCCCGTGGGGGGATCCTACTTCACCGTTGTGGTGGGGGCCGCAGGGAACTGTACGGTACACCTGTGCGATCTGGATGGGTGGGGGTGGGGGGGGCGGCGGTGGTGAACGTCGTGTGGCAGGTGGTGCAGGTTACGGGTGCGGGGCGGCGCTGGACTGTACGGTACCACATACGTTGGGGGGCCATGGGGGATACCGTTTTGCACGCGAAAGTGGGGTTTCCCTAGGGAGGGGGCCTGGCAGGAGGAGTTGGAAGGGGTCGGCATGAACGGGTGCCAGGGTGCCAGGGCCGGGGGGGGGGGGGGGGGGGGGGGGGGGCGGAGGGGGGGGGGGGGGTCGCCGCTCTACCCACACCACGGTAACGGGGGGGGGGTGGGGGGGTGGAGTTTGGGGGGTTTAACGATGGGGGGTGCGGGCCCGTCTGGGGGGAAGCCGGGCGAGTCTGCCGAAGCAACGGGGGTTCCCTGCAAATGCGGCACGGCGGTTGCCGTACGGACGTACGGCATGCGTACCGTACAGACTTGTGGCAGCAGCAGTCTGACATTTGTCGGCGCCCGGCAGCGCCCAGGACGCCTGGCTGTGCCGTACACGACAGCACCCCACGCGCGCACGTCTGCATCCTTGTGCCGTACGCCCCGTACCTGCTTAGGCAGCCAGCACTCCCCTCGCTCCCTCCTGCACCCATCACCCCACCTGCGCCGCATTCCCATGGTCCCCCTCCTCGCTCCCCCCTCCCCCTGGTCCCCCCTCCTCCCCCAACAGAAGTACAACCGCGGCCGCCACGCCCCCCAGTCCTACTGGCGCCACGTCAACATGGCCCTCATGTGGACCTGCCTGGCCATCAGTGCTGTGCAGTTCCTGGCGGGGATTGCCGGCCTCTTCCTGCTCAGGGGAGGCGACGTGAGCGTGCCGGGCGGGGTGCAGGGGGGTCCGGGGCAGCAGGGCAAGCCGGCGGGGGACGATGAGGCGCACAAGGCAGCGCAGGCGTGAGGGGCACAGGGGAGAAGGGAGGGGACAACGGTGCTGGCTGTACGTAGTCACGGCTGGCATGGCGGCCAGGGGGCGCAGGGCGGCCAGGGCCAGGGCCAGCCGGCGGGGGAGGATGAGGCGCACAAGGCGGCGCAGGCGTGAGGGGAGAGCCTGGGGGAGCAACGGCGCTGGCTGTGGGCTGTGGGCACGGGTGACATGGCGGCCAGGGGGCGCAGGGCGGCCACGTCCAGGGCCAGGGGGCGGGGAGGGATGAGGCACACAAGGCGGTGCAGGCCTGAGGGGAGGGAAGAGGGGTGTGGGACCTACGGCCGGCGTCTGTTGGGGCGGCGCCATGCGGTGTGGCACGTGTCTGCGCTGCGCTGGGAGACATGGCGGCTGTGTGCTGTACGGGTTCGTTGGCATGCAAGTGATGATGCAAGGGCCAAGGAGGCGATGAGAGGAGGACCGACCGCGGGTGGGGCGGTGGGGGGTGTTCCTGCTGCGTACGTTTCTTCTGCCAGACGAGCTGATACGTTATGGATAGTCGAGAACTCAAAGGAATAAATCCAGCTTTCAGAGTTTTTGCTGCCGTACGCATTGTACTGCTGCTGCTGCTGTGGCGGGCGTTTTGCCAGGGTAGCCTGCTGGCTCATATCATGGGTGGGTAGCTGTTCGTTTGTTGACGTTTGTTGACAAGCTGAGCAACGCAACCCGCATTCGAACGCTCTATGATGGCGTACGGTTGCCCTCTCATTCTCGTTGTGGTGTGGCAGTTGGCTGGATTGAGATGGTCAGTTGCATACCGCTACCGGTACCGTATGTGGCACTTGGATAACCAGCAAGCTAAACTGTGTTGTAGCTGTGTGTTTGTAGCCCGTGGGCTTGCTGGGATGCTGGCCCCGATGCTGGCAGTGTGAGCGCACTGTGGCTAAGTACTGTAAGTTGGGTACGCTGAGAAAGGGCTGCTTGCTCCATGTCCCACGTGCAACCACCCATGTACCGCATGCAGGAACCGTCAACCGGGGCCAAGCAACAAAGCGCGTTGCCCGTAGCCATACTACTGTCGCATGCAAAGCCGGAGCAGCAGTCCAGGGAGGTACTTTGAAGTTCATACAAAAGCCTTACAGTACACCTGCAGCGCTGCAGGTAGAGTTCCAGTGCGATACGTACGATCAAGGTTACAGTACCTCCCAGAACCTCCCCTACCAGGCGCTGCGTGCCGTACCCGTTCGTCCCGGTCTCGTTTCCTGCAATAGGTGTGCCGTACCGCCGAAGCGCACTTAATAGTGTTCAAAAAGCCCCAGAAAAGGGTGAAGCCCGTCACATGCCCCTCGGCAAGGTGTCGCCATGCCTTCACCAGCGCGCAATACATAAGCACGCACGTGGTTGCTTGGCCTCAGTCTCCCTGCGCGAGAGACCCCCGTGCTGTGGGCCTACCTTCACCGGCGCGCAGTTACCCAGCATGCATGTACGTGATTGATCCTGGGCCCCCTGCGATCCCACCTGCCTCCCCAGCACCTGGCCACCATGACACGTCCACTGCACACCACCTAAGACACAACCTACCTAATACACGTACCGGTACATGCCCCCGGGCCCACCTGCCTCACTGACCAGCACCTGGCCGGCCACCATGACACCTCCACTGCACACCACCTAAGACACAACTGACCTAATACACGTACATGCCCCTGGGCCCACCTGCCTCACTGACCAGCACCTGGCCACCATGACGCTTCCTCCGCACACGCACACGTCCCCTTAACGCACACCCTACCTAATGCACATACATGCCCCCGGGGAGCAGCGGTTACCACCTGCCTCATCAGCACCTGGCCGTCGCCCAGGCCTAGCCCTCCGCACTGACATCCCCTTAACATACACCCTACCTAACACACATGCCCCCGGGCAGCAGCACCTGGCCGTCGCCCAGACCGAGCCCTCAGAGCTAGGCTCCGGTGCACGTGCGCACAATAGCCGCACCTGCCCAACCACTGCCTGCTATCGCTGGCCACCCCAGCCACCCCAGGCCCCGTAGCCCTTGCCACCAAACAGGAACACACAAGGTGTAACTGCCACCCTGCCGTACCGGTACCGTACTATCAACAGCACGCCCAAGAGGGCAAAGTCTGCCTGCACCAGGAAAGTCACGCACGTGCATTGCACCCTTGCACCCCCAGGGGTAGCTCCTCCTCCCCCATCCCCCCCACCCCCCCTACCCCCTGCTTACCCCTCCTACGCCAGCATGGAGGTCACGCACGCTCATCGATTGCACCAGGTCGACTGGCCCACACGCACGCACATCTCTGTACGGCAAGATGCTACGCCTGAGCACCGATTACGGCATGCCACGGTAACTGATGGTCTGCGCCACACCGACATGACACCAAACCGGTGCAACCGTTATTACTTGTTGAAACGCGCGGTTGATGAGGATTGGTGCAGGACTACGTGTGGGTCCCATGATGCCGCGATCATGCAACCGGCTGTCCCAAAGCGGAAAATGAAGAAAGGCACCGCGTACGAACGCACATATATACCGGTACGATGGTTGGTACCGCCTGCGTCAGTACCAAGCACCAGGACAAATACGTACAACACGCATTTATGTAAGCGAAGAAAAGAACATCATGCATTCCCCCGTGCTTCTCCTGGAGGAAAAGCAGCAGCGCGCGCCCTCCTTTGGTCACCAAATCCACGGGCCACAGCAGCCAACACCCGACAGGTCACACGGAGGCCACCGCAGCCCGATGCCCATCCAGACGCCTCTGAGGCACCCAATGCTGTGGGCTGCGGCAGCGGCGGCCGCAGCCCGATGCCCATCCAGACGCCTCTGAGGCACCCAATGCTGTGCGTGGGCTGCAGTGGCGGCGGCAGCACAGCCGCCTAATGCCCTTGCTTATGGCCCGTTGCCGCTGCCGCCCAGCGGCGCCCAAAGCTGTGGGCTGCTACGACGGCGGCGGCACAGCCGCCTAATGTCCTGACGGCCAGTTGCCGCCACCGCCAGGCAGCACCCATTGCTGCGGGCTACAGCGGCGGCGGGGGCAAAACCGCCTAACCTCCTGACGGCACGTTGCCGCCACCGCCTGACTGCACCCAATGCTGTGGGCTGCAGCTGCGGCAGTGGCGCGTCCGCCTAATGTCCTGGAGGCACGTTGCCGCCGCCGCCGCCCGGCGGCACCCAATGCTGCGGGCTGCAGTGGCGGCAGTGGCGCGTCCGCCTAAAGTCCTGACGGCACGTTGCCGCCGCCGCCCCGTGGCATTGGCGTGCCGTACGCATCCCTTCCGGTGGCGGGGCCACGCATGCTGATCCTTACACAGCAGCGGGCTGCTGCGGCAGCAACACATTGCCTCCCCCACCACCCGGCGGCACCACTGTGCTGCTCACGTAGCCCCCCAGCAGCGGCGCTGCACCGTACCCAGCAGGGTTACCGCCCGGTGGCGTAGCGTATGGGTACTGCCCTGCTGGTTGCAGCGGCACGTTGTACGGGCAACTGCCTGTCGGCGGCGTCAGCGGTGGCGGCACGGAGCTGCTGCCGGCAGCAGCTATTGCGGGATACCCCGGTGGTGGCGGCGGCGGCGGCGGCGCTGTGCCGTACTGTGTGGGTTGGCCAGCTGCAAGTGGCTGGACTGCTGTTGTTAGCTGCTGCTGCAGCTGTTGCTGCTGTTGGTGTTGCTGCAGCCGCCACTTGTGCACCTCTCGGAGGTTCTTCCAGTGGGCCAGAACGGTCACCGCCAAGATGAACTGCACGGACGCCACGCCCACGCACGCCCACATGAGGCTGATAACGGCGTGGCGGGAGCTGTCCTTGGGCAGTGAGCGGTGGTCGAGGAACTTCTGCACGTGAGGGAATGCAAGCGGGAACGAAGGCATTTTGGGGGCCAGGGGTAGGGGTGGGTAACAGGGTAGTGTTTACCCCGGGGGCAAAGTGTTTACCCCTTGTTTGGCTGCCATAGGGAAAATAATGACTGCTTATGGCCTATGGTGCTGGCAAGCCGCCCTGCCTGCACCTGCCTCGGTCTCCGTTACTTGGTGGCCCGTATCCATTGCCGCCACCCGCCTCGTGCCGTACCCAAGTTTGTAGTCTACTTACTGATATATACATGCAGTCATGCTGACTTATCAGCTGCCAGCCGTTCCCGCCGCCCACCTTTGTGAAGTCATTGCCTGCCACAGCAAACCACGCAATGTAGAATCCGCCAAGGGTCAGGTAGAGGGGCCACTCGGCGATGACCAGCTGGGGGAACATGGAACGGGGTGAATGTGCGGGGCAGGTTGAGGGTTACACAGCAGTGTTGGCCACGTTGACAGGCAGCTCGGCACCAACCAACTGTGGGCGTGTGGGGGGCGGCGTGGGATAACCGGCAGGAAAGGAACGTGCATAATTACGTAATTATCTTGCAAGATGCGGAATCACGGGAAGGGGTAGGGAGCCCTAGCCGTGTCAATGAGCCACACGGGTGTCTGTGGTTGTGGGTTTATTTGGACACGGGGAGGAACATGAGATGTTGTACGAGCGTATGGGGTCGGTTGGGGGAGGGGGAGGGGAAAACCGTGGGCGGGTGGGGATGGGGGCAGGGCAAGGGGTGGGGCGGGGAGAACCGTGGGCGTGGTGGCAACGTGAAGGACTGGATGGGGAGAGGGGGCGCAGGTGGCTTCACAACGGCGTGGGACGATGTCAAGGGTCCCCTCACCGGCAGCCCACTGTGTGGTTGTGGGCTGAAAGGGTGGGGGCCGGGGACGGGAGGGGGAACACATGCATGCAGGCACTGGCGTAGTGAAGGGAAATGTCATGCTTAGCATCTCTATCTGAGGGTGACTCCAGGGTGGAGCACAGCCAAGTGCTCTCCCTCGGTAAATAGTGGACCCTTGCACATGCGCAGCCACCGAGACGAGTTCCGATGCCCGCTAGGACCCTCTCACCCCCCCCCCCCCCCCCCCCCCCCCCTCCTCCTCCTCCTCCACGGGAGGGGGCGCCAGGCCACTCGGCACCGCCCCTAGCCGATTGAGGCGTTGGGGCGGGGGGTGGGG
>VFQN01003797.1_pt1 | contig 20880 bp, 32 predicted proteins | sample 3512371 | NCBI WGS metagenome assembly VFQN01 (sample SAMN10412370, study PRJNA504923) | tailings metagenome | isolation source: Replicate 2 from Balatoc abandoned mine | place: Philippines: Itogon, Benguet | collected 2017-08-28
CAAAGCTTTCAACTTCAGCTGTCGGTACAGCAAACACGCTTTACATGCCAAGAGCAAGCCCAGAACCTAGTTGCAGGCTGCCACACCCCGGGGTGTCGCGTAGGACAGCAGTATAGTTTGGGGTCTGGGTTCCTGTTATAATCGCTAGCAAGGGGGTTCCAATCTCAATCTGCGTGCCCAGGGTTTTCCCCCAATCTCAATCTATTGTCACCCTCTGGTTCCACGTTCACCACCGGCACCTACATATCTAGTGAATCGATTCCGCACCAACATGCTCAGATTTGTGGGTGACACCCACTGGGTGTGGTGCGACACCCCGACCGGAAGGGGCCACCTGTAAACATTGATCAGGAAAGTGGACGCCTGGTGAACGCAAAGTCCCGTGCACTGCAAGTACGGACCAGAGGGACCCGCACCGTACCGGTACACCATTAGATCCGGCGTAACGCTCTGGTGGAAGCTTCCCTCTGTATGTCCCAGCAATACCGGCAAACCTGTGCCTCACCCGACTGGCTCGACGATTGTGATTCGTGGCAAGCTGATCTGAACTTCGTTCACAGGACCAGCAGGCTACCACCAGGGCCACCAATTCCAAGTAGCAGTACGCCAGTTGGTTGTGCTTATGGCAGTGCTACAGTGCAACCCCCTTGCAAATTCAAGCCTCCATGCATCCCTTTCTTCCCCATGCGCCAGGCAGCTAATAATACACAGGGACCTCCCGCCTCGCCGTGCCCAAGCATGCACCGTGCATGCTCACCCATGCGAGCCCGGCGCAACCCGGCCTCCATGTGCTGCCCCGCTCCACACGCACACACGCACGCCCAGTCCTTGACGTCTAACCCGCCAAGCGCTGTCGGGTCAATGCATTGCGCTCCGCAAGCAGTGCTGCCAGCTGTGCGGCGGCTCCCTCTCCACCTTGCTCCAGGGCCCCCCCGGCCGCCACAGCGCTCCAAGCGGTCGATGGACGCGACCCCCACGCTGCCTCTGCTGCACCTCCTGTGGGCCCGATCCCCCCCGCGGCCCCGCCCCCTGCCGCCTCTACCGCTATCCGCGCCGTTGCGCTGGGCAACAGGCCGCCTGCACGTGGAAAAGGTGGGCTATCAGCCAAGGCGAATGCTGCGGTGTTGTAATGGCTCCTGCTGTGCACCATCTACCGTCTTGCTCGGCACCCCAGCACCCCCTCGCCGCCGCCCATCTATCACAGCGCTCACTTTACATTTACATGTGAGGAGCTCAAGCAGCACGCAGCACGAGTGACACGTGCAGGGAACGGCAGAGTGCTTCGAGACCCACCTGTGGTGCTCAGGCGCACGCCACCGGCCAGCGCCCGGCTGGTCACCGCAAAGTGCACCTGGGACAGTAGGGGGGCCTGCTGGAGGGGGGCCGCAGCCGTGTAGCCGTGCCCTAGCCCACCGCCTCCCTGCCCCCCCATAACCCCCCGACCTCCCACAAACGCCGACGGCACTGGACCCCCTCCTTCAGCCGCCACCGACGGACCTTGGAGTGCGGGCTGCACGGCCCGGCCTGCCCCTGCCGACAGGGCGCGCTGAAGCCGCCTTCCCGGGGCTGCCCCGAACCCGCCCCCTACCCCCAGGCCCGCGCCACCCCCACGCACACCGCTCTGCTGGCCAGCGCTGTCGTGGTGATTTTGGTGATGTGGCTCGGTGCACGGATGGCTATTGCGCTTCTGCTCCTGCTCCTGGGCCACACACCGCCCGCTGCCCTGGCTCCGGACCACGCCAGGGCCGCCATCAGTGCTACCAGTGGCGCTCGAGTTGCGGCTCCCAGGGCGGGTGCTTGGAGTGCTGGTGGGGGCGGTGCTAGGGCCGCCCCGGGCCCGCCCGGCTGACACCTGCTGCCGCGGGTACGAGGGGGCAGCCGACAAGGGTACCGTGCCGGAGGCGGGTGGCGGGTGTCCACGCGCATTCGTGCGGCTATCTCCACCCCCGCCTCCGGCCCCGCCACCCGCGCCCCCACCGCTGTTGGGCATCAGCCCCATGACCTGCAGCCTCTCGTGCAGCAGGGCGTTCTCCCTGAAGGAGGGACGCAGTAGTGGGTCGTGCCGCATGAACCAAGGTAGTTGCACATGGGCTCGCGCGCAGCAAGGGTGCCGGTGATGCAACCAAGTCTGGTTGGAAAGACAAACGAAAGGGCAGCGTCATGCTACACACTTGTGCAGGTAGGTTATGTTTGAAGCGGTCTGGAGCTACTTGAAGCGCCCCACCTCCTCACCTCCTCCAACTCGATGCACACTAAGCTACCAAGCAAGTGAAGTGACAAAGCCATGCACGGCCACGGTGAGCTCGACCCGAGCCGAGGCGTTTTGTGTGTCCCATGCCCACGCCACAACTTTCAGCCCTCCGCTTCGCATCGTTTCACGATGGTCGCTTCTGTGGTGACTCACCTCCTCAGCTCCTCCAGCTCGATGTAGGCGGCAGTCGACGCCGTGTACGGCACCCCTGGCAGGCTGCCGCCCAGTGCCTGTACTGCTGGGTCTGCCGTACAACCGTGGGGCAGCCCCCCCGCACTGCCGCCCCCCGGGCTGCCCCCCACCAGCGCCTCCAGCATGGCAACCTTGTCCCGAAGCCGCGCGTCCTCGGCCGCAAGACTGTCGTACTCGGCGCGTACGGCTTCCAGGGAGGCTGCCGTACGCGCGTACTGTGCCCGTAGACCCGCCAGCGCCTGCAAGACGAAGATACCCCAATCGATGTCAACCCCAGCTCAGGTTCATATACTACCAATTTGGTGGCCGTTTTTTGTACATGCAAGGCGAGCAAACGGGTTGCGTCAGGGGCCTTAGCGCCTTACTGTAACACAGCACATGGACTCGAGGCCCCCCCTCCCCAGCCATGGGCGTGTCTCAGCCCTAGCATCTTTTTCCTCCACAAAACCACACTAGCCACACAACCACGGCTGCGCAGCCCATGGTACTCCCTATGGCACCAGAAGAGAGTGTACGGTAAGCGGCACCCAGCAACCTGCCCGGGAGGGCCCACCCCCCTACCTAGTCTCAAATCTGTTTCCTGCTTGCTGTTGCCGCCGCTAACCTCGCTTTACGCAGGGCGACTGCTTTCGTCTGCCACTTTGCCGCTCCGCGGTCACCCCACAACCCTACCCCGGGCGTTTTCGGTTCAGTTACTTTACCGCTCTTCGGTTACCCCTACCTTTGAGCTGGACACAGCCACCCGCGTGGCCTGGATCACGCTGCGCACCAGCAGCTCCACGTCCGTGCCCCGCAGCTGGGCCGCGTACGCTGCCTCCTCCCCGTCCCCTTCCACACACCCCTCCTCCCAGCCGGGCCCCGCGTCGCCTGCGGCCCCCGCACCCCGAACCTGGTCCCCCGCCCCTGACTCCCTTCCACCGCCAGGCTGCAGCTGCCCCACGGCCTGCCCTGCCATGCCGCCGCCACCTGGTGCAGGGGAGGCCCCGCCGCTGCCTCGGTCCGCATGGCCTGTGGCCCCTGCGCCAGGCCCATCCGCAGCCCCGGCCCCTGTGGGCCCCACACGCAGCCCCATCCCGGCCCCGGCCCCAGCCCCGGTTCCAGCCCCGGCCCTAGTGGGCCCAACGCGCAGGCCCACGACCTCTGCCCCGGCCCCGGTTCCAGCCGCCTCCAGCTGCTGCCGTAGGAAGGCCACCTCGGCGCGCAGCTCCCGGATGAGGCGGCTGCGAGGGTCCTCGTTCACCGCAACCTGCATTATGAAATAATACATTGCGTTACAATATTGCAATTATACTACAAAATATATACCAACATGTACTACATTATAAAGCCGGAGTGCACTCAGACAAGAGTGTCTGCATTACAAGACAGGTGCAACAGTGCTCGACGTTACGAACAAGGTGTGGCCGTATGATGCTCCATGCCCCACATGACTCGTACGTCGGTACTGGTCCGAGAGCACGCAGTACGGTACTGCCGTCAACATCGATACCCACGCGACACGGTACACAACACTGCCGCCGCCATCCTTACCCACCGCTGCACACGCACCCGGTTGGTGCCCATGCCATGCCATCGCGGCCTGGCCCTCATGGCGTCATGACGTTGCTGTCATACATGCTTTGTATCCGACTTGCTGTGTCGGCAACCGCTGCACCGCATCCTGCTGCACGCACCTGGTTGGTGATGCGCCGTGCCCGTGCCGCATACTCGAGCGTAGACGCGTTCTCCTCCAGGAACCTGCGCTCAGGGAATGCCGCAAATACAAGAGTAAAAAGAGTAATGTTAAAGGCAATCCTGCGGTGGACACCGCACGCCGCATCACGTTGCAGCCAGCGTGCTCACTGCTCAGGAACGCAGCGGACGGGCGCTGCCCTTACCATGTGGTTAGGCACACTGCAATGCAGCGCACACTGTCCCATAGGTCACGGACGGCCAGCAAAGAGCGGCCCCTGCACGCGTCGCATGCATGCAGGCTGGCAGCCGACACGTAGTAATGGGGCCTACCTGCCACCCACAATCTGGTGTGTGCAACCGTGTGCAGGTTGGTAACCGAAACGTAGTAATGGAACCTACCGGGCCTACCGCACACAATCTAGCATGTGCGGCACGGCGGACGCCCCGCAAGCCCTGAGCTCCTACATCACGGTGGACACGTCTGACACTGTTTACTTGTGCTGAGCATGAGCAGCCCTTTAATGCAGCAAGCATATCCCCACCGCCCATCGGGCCCCCACCCTGCACTCGCCTGTCCGCGGGCGACAGGCACGCCAGCATGAGCGCCAGCGCGTTGCCGCCCAGCGAGTGCTTCAGCAGGCAGGTCAGCTTGGAGTCACGGTACGGCACGTGCACCGCAGCGGCAGCAGCAGCAGTAGGCGGCCGGCAGTTGGCGGTTGAGCCGTTGGCGGTTGAGCCGTTCGCCGCGGCGGCGGTGGCGGCGGCGTCGGTGAGCGCTGTGATGACCTGCGCCATCGAACACGCAGTAGGCCCTTACGGAGAGGGCACAGGTGTGATTGCGGGCATGTTCCACGCGGTCGCAACACAAGTTGCGGTACTCCTTATGTCCCCGCATGAACTGTGCCCCCTTGCAGTCGGCGACGGACATGTCCACAACAACTCCAGCAAGACGGAGTTGCATCCAACGACCAAAACGGCACCGCTTTTGATTTTAACTGAGCAATACACTGTTGAGCCTGCTGTTGTAGCCCCTGCTGCTCCCGATGCGACAGCTGCCCAAGACAGGCGTCACCCCCTCTCACCTGCCTCAGAGTGAAAAGGGACTTGTTGATCGACACGGACTCATCTCGCAGAGCTCCTGGGCAGTAGGGTAGGGGTAAAGGGGCAGAGGCGAAAAGCGCAGCGGCGAGGGGTCAGGGGCAAGGGGCCAGAGGCGAATGGGGCAGCGGCAAGGCGGCATGGACGAGGTGGCAGTGGCCAGGGGGCGAGGGGTAAGGGGAGGCACAGGCAAGGGGGCAAATCAGTCAGCACTCGGCAGTGCGCTGTGGGGTGGCTACGGTCCATCTTCCCTGGCCGCGCCCCTTGGCAGGCAATGACGTCATACCCTGACAGGCTTTGCGCACACACCTGCTTTTCGTGCAACCGCATAGCTGCTCGCCAGCCAACTCCGTTTTCCAATCCGTGCACGCTTCAAGGTTGCGTCCTGTCCCATTCCACCTCCTCACAGATGCACACAGCCCCACGCTCTGCTGCAGCCCTGCAATGCCTGGACCGCTCCGATGCCGGGTGAGAGCCCATCCTCCATGCTTACCTGCCTACCCAGTAGTCACCCTCAGCCACCGCACAAGCTCCACCTTCCGTTCCCCCTGTCAATGCAGCCCGCTCGCTGCCCGCCAGGGCCACCATGGCCAGCAGCACGGGCCCGCCTCCCCGGAATGGCGCAGCCTCACGGACGCACTGCTGCAGCCAAGCAACACCTGGATCATCCCGACGCCCTGACGACAATCCATACGCACTGTGCTTCTGCCAAACCCCACACAACCGTTGCCCCCGCCCCCAAAGAAACCCTCACAACCCCATGCAACCCCGCACAACCGTTTCCCCCGCCCCACCTTCCGTGGCCCCTGTGAGAGCCGCCCGCTCGCTGCCCGCCAGGTCCACCAGCGTCAGCCGCGCCGATCGGCTCTCCAGCGGCGATGCAACGGGCGAGGAGGTCACGGTGAGCGTGAAGAGGCAGTGGGAGCGGGAGGACGAGGCGTTGAGGCGGTGGGAGGACATGACCTGAGCAGCAGGCAGCAGCGCGAGCGGGCGAGGGGCAGTGGGCGAGGTCAGCCGAGGCGGAGGGTTGTGGGAGGCTGGGTGGAGATGTACCAGGGCGACACCGGTTAGCTGCGGGGAGGTGAGGACAGGGCGCCGTGTGACAGCAGTGTGCCAGGCCTACGCCTTTGACGGTTCACCCGCAGCGCTGCAGTGTTGGGTGGACGTCATGGGCAAAGTGCTGCTTGCAAGCAAGTAACAAACGCACAATTACCTGCCAGCCCTTGCGCTGCAACTACCGTGGTCCTGCCCAAACTGGCCTGAAGCGTCCTGCCCCGGGCCCAAAACGCGCACCACCACCACGCTATTCGAATTCGCATAGTTCCCACCGTGCGTCCATCCCACCTTGTTGGCCACCCCAGCCTGGAAGTGCCGCCACACTTGCAAAGCCCCCTACCACCGACGCCCCCACTCGCACAGCTCCCACCAGACGCCCAACCCACGCACCTTGTTGGCCACCCCGGCCTGGAAGGCGGCCATGGCTTCGTGGTAGCTCTCCACCTCAGGCTGCGGGGTATTGCAACAAGGGGCTTGTCTTGGCAACCACAAGCACTGTCATGCAGTGCTGGGTCAGCACAGGTCCGCCGAACAATGACGGCTGACTGACGGCAATTAAGATGCAAGCATGATCGCTGCGGAGGCTGGAAGCTAGGCGGCGGCTTCCTAGTGCAACAGGAGGGAGGATGGGAGCTCGCCAGGGCCCAAGCTGGAACATCAAGACGCGCCGGTGACCAGCATACGCTCTGCTTCACATATACATTCCCCTGTATACGGTACCGACACGAAATTACGCACCCACCGCGAACAGGTTCTCCAAGTAGAACTCCTCTGCCTTGGACCACCGCAGCTTGAGCGGCCCCAGAACCAGGGCCCCGCCTGGCCCCGTCCGCAGCCCGCCGCGGCCGCCCCTCGCGCCCGCGGTCCCGCCACCGTGCGCCGCCGCCCGCCGCCCGCCCGCCGCTGACGCCGCCGCCGCCAGAGGCAGGTCCGCGAGGGTGGCTGGGTTGAGCAGGTCGTACACCTGCTCCCGGTAGATCTGGACGAAGGAGCACCTAAGCCATGAGGGGTAATGAGGAGGGCCAATGCGTGGGGGATGGATGTGGAGGCGAATAGCATTGCAGCCGCGTGGGCAGGGTGGAAAGGCGGCTGCAACAGGCCAGTAGCGGAATGCCTGAGAACCTGCTGACGTGGCAACGAGCACAGGCAGCGAAAGGCCGCACCGTGGCACGCATTGCGGCCATTGAGGGTTGGACCCCTGTTTAATCCAGTGCATGAACAAGATACGACCATTGCAAGTATTCTCGACGTTGCCCACGCCCGCGCCCGCGTGCGTGGCCAAGCCACCCACTTGACCGTGAAGCGGCAGGCCCGCCTAACCGTCACCTCGAGAGCCTGGGCAGCCATACCGGTAACGACAGTACGAGTGCTGCTAACGTCTCCCGCGCCCACAGCCGCTCCCAAGTCACCCATGTAACTGTAAAGCGGCGGTCATAGTTCCCCCATACCGGGCATGCCGTCCCGTTGGGGCTTCCGTGACCCCCCACCCCACCCCACCCCACCCCCAGCCCACCCCCAGCCCAGCCCCGGCCCACCCCCCTGCAAGCCACCCAGTTGACCGTAAAGCGGCGCTCCCGCTGCTGCACCACCCCTTCATATGTCCTCTACTACGCATGTGGTCCCTATTATGCCTTTGTGACTCCCCTTCCCCCGCAAGCGACCCACTTGACCGTGAAGCGGCGGTCCCGCTGCCGCGCCATCACTTCGAACAGCTCCCTCAGCGCCCGCGGCACCAGCCCCAGCTGATCCTCAGGCGTGGAGTCGAAGTCCGCCTGAGGCGGCGAGGCGCCAGGGCCTGGACCCGGCGGCTGGTGGCCGCCCCCGCCCCCGCCCCTGGGCCCCGTGCCTGCCACGTGGTAGCGGTAGCCCTCCATGGTGTAGGTCTTGCCGCTGCCTGCGCACACAGGTGTTATATGTGTTTGTAGCCGGAGCAGCCGCTCTTTTGGCTGCGTATGTTACTGGCCGGCGGGCAAGGGGTTGCCCTGCTGAGGGCTCCTTGGGTGTAGGTCTTGCCGCTGCCTGGGCAAACAGGTGGAACGCGTGTAGGCTCATCCTTTAAAACCGAAGGGGCGGACTTCTGCTGGCCGTTGACCCGCATATAGCTGTGTATATGTGTTGGTGGCCGGAGGGCACGTGGTTGCCCCGAGGGCCCCTTTGAACACGTGTCCACGGCTGGGACCAGTACGCGGCAGAGCGCCATCGTCATTCCATAACGCAGGTGCAAATCATCTAAACGTACACAAGCAGCGTGCTCTATAATGCCTTGCCCGCTGGTCTTCGGTAGCGAAGGGACACGCCGGACCACTGCTTTCGATCCCAACAGCCCCTGGCCTTCGCTGCCCCACCCCACACCGCACCCACCCGTTTGGCCATACGCAAAGACCGTTGCATGGTAACCGTCCGCCGCCGCCCGCACCATGTCCGGCAAACCGCAGCGCTCGTACAGCTCCGACTGCAACATCGATCCAGTGCACATGGGACAAGAGTTCGGGACGCACCGTGTGTCGAATGGGCGCGTACAACGGGGGTATAAAGGTGCGAGGTGCAGGGAAAGGCGGGCATGGGCTGCAAACCAGCAACCAGGTGCGTGGCCCTAGCCACAAATATACATACAGGTTGACCAAAGTAGGACCTGGGGTACTCTGCTCCACCTGTCGGTGGCAGAACGGTGTGGCCGCGGCTGGGCCCGGTCCAGCATCACACCGAGCCCACCCCACACCCCCACACCCGCACACTGCGCCCTCGAGGGGCACGCTTCCTTGGGAGGGTGTGTAGCGTATAAGTCTTCCATGCTCCCCCGATCCCACTCAATGCCGTCCCTAACGACTTATCCCCGGTGTTAATCCATGCTCACCTGGCGCACATCTGGTCCAAACACATGGTCAAACACGTATCGCCTGGCGGTCCGGCTATCCCCCGACGTTGTGAGCAAGACCTCATTTGGCTTCTTGCCCGAGGTTTGCAGCAGATTTGTTTCAGTAGCACCGTCGGTTGGCAAAAGGGGTCTCACTCGAACTGCAACCCGTATGCTCCGTTGCTGGGCCGCGGAGTCCATCCAGCACGCTTCTGATCATCTATGCTAGTTATAGGAAAGTATATGTTCGGCTAATAACGGGATGGGCACGCCGTGGAGTTCAATACCATCGCGAATAGGAACAGTATTGCAGTCAGTTGTCCCAGGCTGGCCTGATTAAAAACGATAGAAACGGTGTATACATATACAGTTGCACGAGGAGGCGAGAGATGCGGAGCGCTCAGCAGCTGTCTGTTTGGCCTTTGCACAGGGGAGAGCCCCACAACACCCCTTCACGGAAACCCAACAATACCCTGGCCCCACGGTGGGACAAATTTGTATGCGGACATTCTTTGCTCTTCAACGCCTGTCCACAAGAGGTTAAGACCTTCATGATGCCGCCTAGGCTGCTCCATGCCTGCACCTTCCTCTGTCTGCGCAGACACTGTATTGTCCTGGCCCCGCACCTTGTCTACGTGCACGAATGCACTGATCTTGCGACAGTAGTTGATATCAAGGCTTGACTACGGAGTCACCACACCGGCACGGTCCATATACCGGTAACTGTTAGGACACGCATGCATTACACTTCCACGCACGTGGCTGCGGTAATACCACGTGTCAACACACGTTTTTTTCTGAAGGTTTACAGGTAAGGAGACGGGAAGGAACAAGCCAGCGGGAAACCAAGCCCAACGAGCACAGGCAAGCACCAGAACCACCTAACGCCCAAACCCAGCGCACCCCAACCACAAGACAGGGCACAGGTCAGTCCCAAAAGCTCTCCATTGGCTCATGTGCAGCACGACAACATGACCCGCAGCCAATGTACGGAGAGGAGCACTTACCACCACAGCCCTTAGCACGCGCTTTTGCATTGACGCCTAGTGCCACCACACATCTAACCCATCTAACCCATAGCTAGGGTCCGCGCGCATCAAGCGCCTTGTCATCCTACGATAGCATCCCTGCGCGCCCTTACTTGACGATCAGAAGAAAGTACAGTGCAGGCAAATGAAGCAAGGCCGACGCGCGCGCAGCTTGCATAGTCTGCACGGCAACTGTACTGTCAATCGTTACTGCCTGGAGGCTGACCATGCACACTTGCCAGCGGCTGAGGCTGCTGCAAGGGTACCGGTACGTCGAGAGGCCAAGCAAGGCACGAGACAGACACCGCTGCCCCACACGGTACGGCCGTCCTACACACCTACACACCGACCCCACTGCGGAAGGACCAAACTCCTCACCCCTTCCCTGTCACAGGTGTTGCTCCTCGACCTGAAAAAGCTGCCCTACCCTTACCACCACCACCACCCCCCTTGCTCCGACGTCGCTTAGTCCACGCCACGCGTAACGCGCTTTTCACCTTCACCCAAGCCCCCGCTGCTCCTATCGTGGCCCACCAACGCACCCACCCTACGCCCCCGCCCCCAGCAGCCAGTACGGCTGCACCTGCTGCCCCGTCGCGTAGCTGGCCTGCTGCACCACCCGCATCTCCTCCGGGCTGGCCACCGAGGCCTGCGCCGTGGCGTACATGCACGCAAACAGCCCCTCGCACCCCGCCTGCTCCGCGCCCTCGTCCATGTCCTGCCCCGCCGCCCCCGCCTCCCAGCCCAGCGCCGTACCAGCCGGGCTGCCCCAGACGCTAGCCCCTCCCAGCCCCGATGGCACCGACGCAGCAGCCGCCAGGCCTGGCGCCGCTGGCCCCGACACCCCCGCGCCAAAGCTGCCAAGCTGCAGCGCTGCCCCGAACGCGCCCGGGCTGCCTGCAGGCCCCGTGCTCGCAGCGCTCTGCAGCTGCGCCAGGGGAGGTGCCAGGGGAGGTGCCCCCGCGGGGGCGCACCCCGCGTTGCGCAGTCCCGCCTGGTGGTCTCGCCACCGCGCCTCCTCGACGCTGGGCGCGGAGGGGTCTAGGAGCAGGCCGGAGCTGGGGCCCGCCGACGCGGCCGCGGCAGCACCGAGCGCGGCGACCCCATGTGCAGCTGCGGCTTGCGGTTGGGGCTGGTTGGAGTTCTCCCCTGGCGAGACGCCGGCGACCACGTGTGTGACCCAGGGGGGCAGCGGGGCGCCGGGCTGCTGCTGCTGCTTCAGAAGCGCCTCAGCCGTGTACCACCTGGGGGCCGCGTGTGTGTGCCACGCCGTCAAATCAGCACGTGGTGACTCGGTGAGTTGGCGCACCATGGGCAGCTTGGGGCTCTGCACGCCTTGCCAGGACCCTCGAAGGCACTTGCATAGGCACTTTTGGTAGTGTGCGCGCTTAGTCGCAGCAGTGCGTGCTTCCGCAAGGCCATCAGCACGATTGCATAGTGGCACATTTTGTTGACCTGCTGTATTTGCGGGCCCTTGTGCGGCGAGAGGGCCAACTGAGAGCGTCACCTAGCCGCACGTGCACAGTCGGTCAGTGCCGCCAGGCGCACTGGCATGGAGCAGTAGGACACGTGAACGTCCTTGGCATTGCTACATGGGGGAATTGGGTCTACATACCTGAGCTCTTCTGCGGATACGGGGTCGGAGCTGGTGTAGAATGGGTCCGCACTGACGTGGCATAGGGTGGGTTCGGATGCTTGGGCTGCTGGGAAGGGGAGATAGGGTTGCATGCATACAGTGAGCATACATGCACGTATGTTATAAAGGTATCAATCTGCGTGCCCCGCGTATGCAGCATTCATACTCCCGGGCTCCTGTTCCGGTATCCCCAGGCGCGCCAAAAGTGTTCCATGGGGCAGGAGCTGAGGGCTTTCGCAGCAAAAGCACTGCTATATGCGAGCAGTTTGCTGATCAAGATGGCTTACGTCTAGCGGGAGCTGCAGGTGCCGAGCCCGATGGCGTGTAGTTCGGGAGCTGTGGTACTGGAACACTTCCGTTGTTTGGCGCGATATTGAGAACAAAGCCTGTCGAGCTACCGGGCACCATGCTGCCTCCTGTCTCCAACCAGTGCACGCTTCATGGCAGAATCGAACAGCTGATTGCTAACAAACTCTATGCTAACGCAGCGGCTGGGGGCACATGGATGCACAAGCGTAAATGGTGTTGGAAGGATGGGTTTTCGCGAAGAGCATCGCGGTCTACGAGCGCATGCCTGGGTGCCGGGGCCAGCACATGGCGAGGATGCACGGCGTGCGATGCGGGAGCACAGGTGCGCAGCCAGCTGGATTGTGACACTTGTCGGCTGCTGTAACACCAGGTGCGTACATTGCACGAGTACAACTAAGCCATATTATATGAGACTGACCTCAACTTGCCCAAGAGCCTGAATGGAAGGTACCGCCTTCGAAAAAACGGACCTCACAGGGCGGTGAAGTGCAGGGAGGTGCTTTCCTGCCCTTATGCCTGCTACCTGTGCGTCTGGCTCACACGATTCCATACGTGTTCGGTGCGTTTCGTTGAGGGCCGTGCGTCTGCGCTTCTGCTGCCTGCAGGAGTCAAGGACCTTCAGGGACAAGGTCCTTGACTCCATGTAAGCTGTACCGTGTACCTACTGTCAGTCACCTAGTATGTTGCTGACATGTATTCACAATTATGGCAAGCACTTGCTGTGCCGTGCAAAGCTCCCTGGCTTTCATCTTGTGGCAATTGCAAGGTGATCAGCCTAGGCTGTGGAGTGGCAAGGGAGTGGCGAAGGAGGGGCCATGGGAGGGAGGGGCCTGATGGGAGGGACTCACTGAAAGGTTGTTGCTCCCCTGGTTGCTGCTGGCCAGAGCTTAGTTGTTTTGCCGTCTCCACCATTAATCGATAGAAGGCGTTTCCGTTACGTGTAACCCTCTGGGAACGCAAATGACCGCTACGCTGGTATCCACGCGCGGGTCACCATGCCACACGTGGCAGTGCCCCCGTCCCAGCTCCAACCTTGGGCATCAGGTTAGGATCGGTTCTGTTGCACAACATTTTGCTTTGTGCATTGTGTCGTTCATATCATATGTAGTACCATAGCAGGCGATCCTAAAACCCCTGGGCATTCATTTCCTCGACCTCGCATACGATTGCACGAGACTGAATATCAAGAATCATGTCGTTACCGAGTCTTACAGCAAAAGAATCTGCTTGCATATCACATCGGCGCCCCCTTCGCGCACCCAGGCTTGCGCGATGCTCCCTGTCGCGGCCCCGCACAGCACCTTGGGTATCCCAAGCATGTGCCGATAGGCAGAGCTCTCACGTGCCAAAAGCTACACTGCGACTATCGGACGCCGCAGTCGGGGCATGTGCGCTGGCCTCTGCGACGCTCGCGTGCTTGGGGTGGGGTGACGGGGCGCTCGCAGCTGCCGTTGCCCCCGACAGCAACCCATACGTGGAGGGGAAGACCATTCGCCTGGGGGTAACTGCCGACGAGTGAGTACAGTCAGTGGATCAGTTACAGGCTGGGTGCTTGGTTGTAAGCACCTTGAAGAGGCGTGCGTGCACAGCGTCCAACAGTCACAGACAGTTTGCACAATGGGGATATCGATATGTACCGTGCAGTGTGCTGCCGAGCCTGGCCTGAACGCACGGGTCAGCCCGCGCCTGTCCACTCATCCGTCTCTCTGATGTACGTGGCCGTACCGTCCAGGACCATCCGTGCGTGCCCCGGCAACGTCAACCCCAATTGCGTCTCCACCGCAAGCACCAACGAGGTGAGGCTGCGCGGTTTGCACTCATGCACACATGGGAGGCACGGGATGCGCATTTCATTTGTGTTCCATTAGCCTTAGTATGCACCAACGATATGAGGCTGTACGGCTTGCACTACTGCACATAAAAGGCACGGCTCCCGACAGCCCATTTGACGCCTTTCACTGTCCCTGGTCCGCACAAGCCAGTACTCCATGTTGCTATGCGCTGCCTATCAAGCAATCGTATGGTTTCGAAAGTGTGCACGGTGTAAGCCTGCTGAAACGCCGCCCTGCTGCCCCGTCGTGTGCCCCGCCCGGCTCCAGCTGTACTCCCCTGCCTGGCGCGCTAAGACACGGAACGCGTTGGAAGCTGCGGAGGTGAGGGCCGCAAGGGGGGGGCCCACGGGCGACGGACTTTGAGCCCACTTTTCCGCATGTCATCGGTAGCGAAGACAACCCGATGTGTTGAAGGGTAGCGGATCGGCTTACCTGCACCTCGGCGAAGTAATAAGGGCATGTTCCACTGTGTGCGGTGATGCAGCAAGGGGCAGGCATGCAGCGTGCGTGGGTTGCTGCCACCGCTACCTCGCGGTTGTAGGGCGCTAGGGCGCGCCCTGGTACAGCGGCTGGGTTCTGGGTTCATGCCGTGCGCGTATGTGGACACCAGACTCCTTCCTCGGCATGCTGCTCCCATCCCTCGCAAGCAGTGCACTGCATGTGCCGCTTGCCCACACAGGACGCCCGCAAACGAACAGTGTGGTGCAGTACGCCCGCACACAACACGCCTGCACGCGCACGCTCCCTCCGCACGTAGCACGGCGTACTGTGGAGTCGTTGGCACCTCGCTCAGCTTACAACACATCATACCAGTAGATCGGTAACCACCAAACAACCCGCACGCCATCCAGCGCACACTGCTGGCGCGCGCTGTACCCCGTGTGTGAGCTGGCACACTTTGGAGCCCCTGGTATCTCGCTAAATCTTGAAACAATTCATATTGTTATGTTGGGTAACAAACAAGTACACGAACCGCAGGTGGTCAAGCGCACGCTGCTGGCGCTTCCAGGGTCGCCCGCACACAGCGCAGTGTTGCCGTACGCCCGCACGCTCCCGGGCACGCTCCCAGGCACACGTACGTAGCGCACCTTCCTGGCGCCCTACCCCTACGACATACTGTGGAGTGGCTGGCATTGCACTGACGTTTTCAACAGTTCATATTCTCATATGTGGTCGCTGAATAACAACGATTCGCAGGCCATCGAGCGCACCTTCCTGGCGCTGTACCCCGAGTCGGAGCTGGCGCAGTCCGCAACGTACGGCTACGGCGAGTACCGCGCCTTCACGGTGCCCAGCCTGTTCGGCAAAGACGTGGTCGAGTGAGTCGCGAACGCCATGTTGATGCAGCCCTGCTTGCTTTGCGGCACCGATTTCTCGCTTGCAAGCATCCGCGTTGTGCACCCCGACCCCGCGGATGGACTGCATTGCTAGACACTCTGTTTGGCAAAGACGTGGTCGGGTGAGCGGCAAGCCTGCCGCGGGCCACCCGCCACGGCGCACGTGCGAAGCAAGCAGCAGCTGCTGCTTGTGTTGTTGCTGCATGGGACAGCGGCGGCCTGGGACGGTCGCGCGTGAAGGGTGTAGGACCATGCCTGCTTGTGTGTGTGCCACGTGGTGCTGCCAGGAACAGCGAGTGCAACGCGTACGGCATCGGTGATATGACACGTGGATGATCCATGGCGTGCATGTATGCGGCCGTACGTACGGCGCAGGTCTCATTCCCGCCGGCACCGACGGTATGACACGTGGCTGATCCACGTCCCGCCAGGCCCTGAACCCTGCTTTTTGCGGCTGCACGGCCCAGGTTCCTGATCAAGGACGAGTCGGTGAACAACCGCAACTGGGAGGGCGACAGCGAGGGGCCCTTCGTGACGTACCGCTCCCTGGCAGGTGCGGACATGGTGTTTAGTAGAGGCAGAAGGCCTTCTGAGTAGAGGCCTGCGCTTGGGGCCAGGATGTGCGTGCCTGCTCAGGGATTGTAGGCCAGGGGCCAGGGGGCGGGAGAGAAGTGCGTGGTTAGAGGTTCATGAGGGGTACGGGGGCCTTCCTAAGCCGTAGCCCTGCGAAGGTGGGTTTAGTTCCGGACCGTGGGTACGGCAGAGTATTACCAGTCTCCACAGTAAGCCGGGCCTTGTGTACTCTGGGAGTTGCGCGGCTTTCCGTTGTTTCAGCGTGGTTGCGACCGTCACGCGGCCCACGCCCACCTGCTAAACAAGCATTCCTGCGCTGATCGATGGCTGCAGGGTCCGTCAAGTACGTGTGGCCCATCCAGCAGCCCATCTCCGACTTCGGCGCTCAGAAGACGCGCATGGCCGCCATCCGGGAGCAGCTCGGGTGGCAGGTCATTGGCTGCGAGCTGATCGAGTGCTACGCGTACTGAGCAGCTGTGATGCGCAGGAAGCACTGGGACGGGAGGGTACGCGTAAAACGCGAGGACGGGAGGGGGGGGAGGGGCGTGGGAGCTAAGGTGGATAGAAAAATATTTGCTGGTACATAGTAGGCAACGTTGGTGGGCTGTGGGCCTGTGGCGTGCATAAACGTGGGAGGGCGCATGGTGTACCGCCGCATTCGGTCGGGCAATGCTGCAGTACCGCACTGTTGCATTTAATGGACAGCATCGTGTAGTGCGTACAGCAATTGGGGACTGCGCTTGGGTTGGGCAAGTGAAAGCCATTTGGCCGAAGTAGTGTGACTGTGAGTGATTACGGCTGCATGGGCCAGTGTGCAGCAGGCTGTGCGAGGGGCTGTGGCTGTGGCTGGCGGTGTTTCCTGCTGCTGCGGCTACACATTCGCGCTGGACTACCTGCCCCCCGAGCAGGTGTACGCCGCCCTCGTGTACACCGCTGGGCCCGAAGCTGGGAGTGGGGGCCGGACACACCGTTGTGGCTCGAGTGCAGCTGGACGTGGCTGTTGGTGTGGACTTTCCTGCTGCTGCGGACGTAGCATGGCTTGCTTATTGTCAGTTCTGCTTGTGCCCAGTATCTAGGTGCTCTCGTACGGCTGTGTAAGTATGGCTGTGCAGTTTTAGTCCCCTGCCAGCACCCAGCCATGCTCCCAACCGCTGTGTGCTGCTGGAGGCAGCCTGGAGCGCTCCCTCTGTCGGTACGGGACGCGAGCACGGCAGCTGCACAACGACAGCAGGATTGCCTTATTTGCAGAGAGCGATAATTGCTATTCAGTTACAGCCGCTTACTTAACACTGGAATTCGGCCATAGGCTAACCCGGCAGCCGGGTCTAGCCCCCCTTGGCCTTCTCTCAGCAGTGCGCAGCTCTAGGCCCCCGGCACGGCCCACCCGGACCAGAGACACGCCAAACGGATACAACGATGCCGGCACGCCACTCACACTGCCACGTAAATGAGTTGTGCACTGGGTTTGCACAATTAGGACAAAGCACTGCGCACTGCACAAAGCACTGCACGCCGCCCCAGAGAGCACAGCTGTCACGGTCAGGATAGCACAACCTGCATCTCCACTCGGCGACGCGGTCGCACACTGCATACTTCCTCTCTGCGGCACTGCACCCCTGCGGTCCGTCGGCCGTGTTTGGTGCTCCTGCGTGCGCATGCAAGCACACACGTGTCCACCTCGCGCGACGAAGGTTGTTAAGCTCCAGCTACCAAGTAAACCCCTCCGCAAACCTCCCGCTGCCTGCCCGTCACGATACAAGTAACAAACAAGGAGTCTCATGTCCAGTCACAAACGCGCGGAAACGGTCCTGCATGACGACTTGCACAACCGTCCCCCAACCTGCCGGTTTCCAGACACGCGTGCCCACGTAGAGTCCGGACCCTTCCCGTAGAGTACAGAAGTCAGCAAAGTAACTAGATCCAGTCCGACCGCCCAGATACGCCCCAGTCTACACGCCCTAAGCACTCCGCCGAGGGCAACAGCAGGGTCAGGGGGGGCAAGCCGGGCTCCCCCCGGCCGCCCCGTTCGCCTCGCGGCTCTCTTGCACCGGGGCCAGGCTCGCAGCCAGGCCGCAGCCGCAGCCGTCGCCCTCGCCACTACCGCCCACGCTGCTGCTGCCGCCGGCCCCCACGTTGGCCCCCCGCTGGAACGTTAGGCTACGCGCAACCTTGCGGCTAAAGGCCTTGAGGCTGAACTTGAGGCGGTGGCCTAGGGAGCCGCCAGCCGCATCGTCCTCCACGCAGCCGTGCGGGTCCACACCACCACCACCACCACCACCAGCAGCTGCAGCGGTGTGGCAGCGGCCTGCGGTGTACTGCTGTTGGTGGTGCATGGAGCTCGCCGGCAGCATGTCGCAGTCGGGGATGGGGAGGGGGCTGGGGGAGGAGGAAGAGGAGGAGGGGTAGCGCTGACGGCAGGCGGCTGGGGCGGGGGCGGGGCTGGCGGAGGGCGCGGGGCTGCCGGGGGGAGAGGCGAGCATGGCGGCGCGGAGGGGACCGACGCCGGAGCCGAGCAGCGGGCTGCGGGGGGCGGAGGAGGGGGGCGGGAGGGCGGGGTAGCTGGCGTGGTGGTGCGTGGGGGTGTAGCAGGAGGGGGTGGAGGGCGGGAGGGAGGTGGGGGAGGGGGTGCGGGGGCTGGGGTTGGCGGAGGCGGAGGCGGAGGTGCTGGGCGTCATCAGCCAGTCGGAGGCGTTGCCGGGGGTGGAGCTGGCGGAGGCGGAGGCCACGGCGGGGGAGGCTGCGGGGCGGGAAGCTGCGGGGCTGGACGAGAGGGGCGGCTGCAGGCACACACCCCGAGACGGCGATGCCGCAAGGGTGGGCGTCAGCTGGTAGCTTCCGGGCATGGCTGCGGCCTGGGGTTCAGGGCTGCGGGGCAGGGGTGTGGGGGCAAGGCCCGGGCTGGGGGCCAGGGGCGGCTGGGGCGCTGACTGCCGGCTGGTGCCGGCGCTCGCGGAAAACAGGTCCTGCTGCAGCTCCCTGGGTGTGGGCGGCACGACAGCCGGTACCGTCTGCGTGGGGGACCGGGGGTGTGCACGCGGCGGCAGGCCCAGGCCGGCGGCCAGCGGGCCACACGGCGCGCGCGGGGGCAGCGGCCCTGGCGGCGACGACAGGACGGTGGGCAGCGGCGGCGGCGCGTCCGCAGCGCCGCCGGGGCCGCGGCGGCTGCACCAAGGGGCGGCCAGGTCCTCGGCCGCCAGCCGCCCACTGCCGCCGCTCCTGATGCCCGAGGCCGGACCCGACGACGCGGCGCCAGGGCCCTCTGCCACCATGTCGGTTACGCCGCCGCTGTACGGCACATTGCCGTACGGTACGGCGCCTGCGCCCGAGTCCGAGCCTGCCTGCGCCTGGAAGGGCGTGAAGCCCAGCAGCGCCGCAGAGAAGGGCGCAAAGGCCGGGCGCTGCGAGCGGCGAGGGGAGGACGGTTTCTGGCGCCGGCCCGGTTGCTGCTGGCTGGGCTGCTGCTGCTGCTGCTGCACCATGCTCTGCAGGGAGGGCCACTCGGCGCAGGGGAGGGCGCCGGGGGGGCAGTACGGCTGCTGCGCATGGTACGAGGCGGCGGAGGAGCAGGAGGCGCCCCCACCCGAGCTGGTGCGGGCGCTGGTGGCGGCGGAGGCGCAGGCGGAGGCGCTGCCCTTGGAGGTGGGGGGCTTGGAAGGCCTGCGGGGTGCCCCCGGCCCTGCTGCACCCACCTCGTTGAGCGACAGCGCGGGGGCAGAGGTGGCCGGGTGCAGGTGCTGCTGGTGGTGTTGGTGGAGCGGGTGGTAGGCGGCGTTCGAGGTGTACCCAGGTGGCGGCGCGGCCAGGCCCATGCCGTTGGGCCCCATGGCGCTGGCGGAGCGCTGCAGGGCCTGGTGGCTGACCCCCGCGTGCTGCAGCAGCAGCTGCTGCTCGTGCAGGGCGGCGGCAGCGGAGGGCTGCGCGCCGCCGGGCAGCGGCTGCTCCGGCAGGCACAGCCCAAACGAGCTAAACTGCATCGCGGTCGCGGCCGCGGACGCTGCCGCGGCTGGGAGAGCCGCCCCGCCGCCGCTGCCGCTGCCCGCGCCCGACGCCCCGCCGTCGCTGCCGCCGCCACTGCCGCCGGGCCCGGCTCCGCCCCCGGTCTTGAGCTTGTGCTGGCGCTCCGCGGCCGCCACCGAGGCGCAGTGCACTGCGGCGTCAAAGGCGCCGATGCCCTCCAGCTTGAGGTGCTGGCCGCTGAGCGGCTCCTTGCATCCGAAGGTGAGGCTGATGTCGACGTCCTCGGGCAGGCGGAACAGCTCGCGCACGCGGTGCGTGAAGTCCTGCAGGCCGTCGGGGCCCTGCTTCACGGGGATCCTGCGGGGGACGGTGCACGCGTGAAGTGTGAGAGTGAGGAGGTGGATGAGGATAGGGTGCAGGTGCGTGGGCAATGCAGAGGGATCAGGTTTGGGGGCGGGTGGGGGCAGCACGGCGTGGGGCTGCGGAGCAGGTGGGTGCGCGGGTCCCTTACAGCGACCCGGAACGCGGCTGTGCTAGGAAAGGAGCTAGGGGGGCCGATGCCGTTGGGGCCATCAGGTGCAGCAGGCAGTGGCAGTGGCCTGGACCTGCACGTGCCTAGCCCTCGGCCTGCCCCGGCGTGCGGCTGCTGATGCTGCACCTCACCCACATCACGGAACGCTTTGCTGAACCCGACCCAGATCCCGGAGGGCTGCTCCTGAACCTGACCCAGATCCCCAAAAGCAGCTGCTACTGAACCTGACCCAGATCCCTGGATGCGACTGCTTCCCCGCATCAGTGCTCAAGAGCACTAGAGGCACTGATCCCCTCGCCCAAACGCTCCTGCCTCCCCTACCCCTGCACACCCCCTGCTTGCACCCACCTATGCACCTCGCCCTCGAAATACACCACCATGATGGGCTGCACGCCCAGCTGCTGCTGCTCTCCCCCCTCCCCCACCTGACCGAGCATGCGACTGCTTATCCCACCAATGTAAGCCTCCCCTTGAAGCACACCTATGCACACCCCCTACCCCTTCCTTGCGCCCACCTGGACCACGGTGTCAAAGCCAAACGTCTTGTCCAT
>VFQN01003798.1_pt1 | contig 20872 bp, 29 predicted proteins | sample 3512371 | NCBI WGS metagenome assembly VFQN01 (sample SAMN10412370, study PRJNA504923) | tailings metagenome | isolation source: Replicate 2 from Balatoc abandoned mine | place: Philippines: Itogon, Benguet | collected 2017-08-28
CACGTTCCCGTAAGTAGGCATGGGGGCCGGAACCGAACTTCCTACCCCCCCCCTGGAACATTTGACAGATGGGCCCCTGGAGGCGGGTGATTATGTCTGGCGCCGCACGTGCTACGGCCCTTACGAGCGCACGGATGTGTGTGACCGTTGCCTGTGCAACTCTGGGGTTGCTGCGCGGCACACTGGCACTCACACGGTCACTAAGCTCACTGCAGGCCGTGCTGTGCCGCCCGCACCTTGGCCCTTGCAGCCTGGGGCCATGTGGGTCTCCTGTAAGCACCACCTGTCTTCTGTTCCAGTGTGCCTCACAGGGTTCAAACATGCCTCCAATAAGTAACGTGCGTGCCCTGCTCCGTACCTACCGCACCCAGGTCAAGGAGGCCATGCGCGCGCACCACAACGTCAGCTACGTCAGCTGCTCGGACGCCGTGCGCGACGCCATGCGGGGCGACGTGATGCGGTCCGTCAAGGAGCTGCTGCCCGACGTGCTGCGCCACATACACGTGCTGCTGTACCAGGTGTGTGTTAAGGGTATGTTGGTGTGTATTGTAGTATGGGGGTGCGTTAAGACACACAAGGTGCTGCGCCACATACACGTGCTGCTGTACCAGGTGTGCGTGTTAAGGACGAGGGCCGCGTTCTGCCATGGGCCCCCCTTAGGCCCTTCCGGCGAGCCGTGGTGCAGGTGAACTGCTTGGACTCTGTGCCATGCATACAGTACTGTCCAGCTCCGAAGCACGCATGCGTCACAACGACCAAACAGCGGAGGCTGGTCCTTTTCCTGGCCATCTGTGCAGCAGCAACGCGTAAACCCGTCTCTGCTTGTACGATGTACGACAGGGCCAGTACGACATCCTGGACGGCGTCGCGTCGGTCAGCGCCTGGGTGTCCTCCCTTGACTGGGACGACCAGGGCCAGTTCAACGCCGACAGGGGGCGGCTGTGGCACGTGCCGGACGACACGGACGCGCAGGTCGGACACGCGGCGGATCCTGAGCGCGCCTGGAGCAGCAGTTCCCGCGCCCACGGCTTTGACGGGGGCCCAGGCGGCGGCGCCAGGGTGCTGGCGGGTGTGGGTGCTGGTGGCAGCAGCACGTGGTGGCAGCGGTTGGGCCTGCAGGTGCTGCTGCCGTGGAGCTGGGCCGGCGGACGGAAGCACATGACGCCAAAGGAAGGCGACATGGTGGTGAGTGGCGGAAGGACGGGTGTGTTGTTGCGTACAGCGGTGGTTTCCTAAAGGGCAGCTGCTGAGCTGCAGCTGCTTGCGGTCGGACTGGACGGAGGCCATGGGCGTCTCGGACGTGCTTGCAGGAGGCAAGAAGCTCTTTCTTGCAGCTGTTGGCGCATTCCGCGCTCTGCGCGCTGCAGTTTGGCCAGCCCCCCTCCGGGGTGTTATTGAGAGTATAGCTGTTACGCCTACTATTCATGCCTGCCTTTCACCACTTCAGCGTTCAGCCCCCTCCTGCGCTACGACTGTCACGCTTGCTACGCTGGGTGCAACTGGGTGCTTACCGGCGGTGTGGCCGGCTGGCGTGCAGGTGGCTGGCTGGCGGCGCGGCGTGGGCAAGCTGCAGCACTGGGTGGTGTACCGCGCGGGGCACATGGTGCCGCGGGACCAGCCGGTGGCGGCGCGGCAGATGCTGGAGGAGTGGGCGCTGGGGGTGCTGGAGGAGGAGGGCGGGGGGGTGCAGCCGGGGCCAGTGGCGGCGGGGTCGGCAAGCCGTTGAATGGCGAGCTGGGCGCCTAGGCTAGGCCTGCTACGCAGCCCCGTTGGTGCTGCCGCGTGTGTCCTAGATGCGTTGGTAGCCTTTGTATGGCACTGCAGCCGCAAACCGGGCCGCTGTGCCAACAATAGGACAGGGACTGTGAAAAGCTAAAAGGATGTATAAGGTGGCAGTGTTGTCCTACCGTTGATGGGCGCATGAGGATAAGGACGATCGAGCACCTTACATTTCGTGCCAGTACCGTCCTGTACAGCATGCGGCCTTGGCGCCTTGCATCAGCAACAAGGCGCGTGCACCTCAGACGTACAAAAAGCACAGCTGCACCTCGTGGCGAGGGCACCATTTGAGCCTTCGGCTACTCGCAAGGCGCAGCCATACACGCTACCGTGTGCCGGTGTACAACGTACTGTCCACAATGACAGCTGCGTGCGCAACTGCACAGCATCTATTGCACTCGCCCTCGTGACTCGCCCTGCACCACGTTAGAACATCATAGCTCAGGTCCAAAACGGTACGAATAGATACATCTCGGCATGGACCATCGGACAGAGAATACGTTCAAACGACACAATTAAGGGGGCGGAAAAGCGTACCCTCCTGGGGAGCTCCCCTGGTACCCAGTGCTGGCGGCCACAGCCTAGACCAACAGAGTCGTCGCAATGCACCACGCAGTTGCAGCGGTACGAACCTTGCCGTTTCATGCATATCGCTGGACATGCTGTCGCTCCAAAATTTCACAGAAACCATCTGCGCACGTGTGAACACTCCCGTTGCACGGGGCCTGGGAGACCGGAGGGCCCCCAAAGGCGTCCCGATGCCGCCCGCATGGCGAGCGTGCTGCTTCGGACCTGCTCAACAAGGACTACCGGTGCCCCGCCGCGACACCCACATTCCATCTGATTCACGCGTATTCCGCCCGCTCTGCCTGTGTGACCCTGCGTCACTGCTGCACGCCCGCCATGTGTGCCAGCCTTGTCTCCGCATCGTTGACCTCCTGCAGGGCGTGGGGCATGCGGGGGAGGTACGGCAGCAGGTGTGAACCGATATACCGATAACAGCGTTTGGCATTCAGGACACATGCGTAGGATGCCTGTCAGAGAGGACCGGGCGACAGGGTGGGGGTGGGGCGAGGTGGTGCAATCCCTACGCGTCCTAAATGCACACATAAGCCAGGTCGCTCGTGTTGGAGGTGCAGCGGGGTTGGCTGGGGCGTTGTGCAGGTTGCGCGTGTGGGAAAACACCAGGTGTCAGCCGCCAAAGCCCGACGCCCATTGTGGTAAACCTGGTCTGCGTTCCCGTCCATACAGCTGTGACCGTTGCCGTCGACCCCCAGCGTTTCCCTCCCACCCCGCCTGACCCACTTGAGACGCAAGGCCTGCCGTGAGCTCCAGCTGCTGCTTAAGAGCTGTCTTCAGCTCCGAGAACTCTCCGCGGAGGGCCTCAACCTCCGTGTTTAGCGTCTTTCGCAGGTCCCCGACTTCCTGTGCGCATTCAACCAAGTCAGCAGCACCTTTTGGTATGTTGCACTAACCCGGCAAATCCTGCTGACCTGCAACCTGCTCTGCAACTGAACTTGCCGCGCGATATGTTTTCACTTGTGTGTCAAGCTTGCTCCGCCAGTCCTGCAGCTCCTTTTTCAGCGTCGCGACCTTCGACAGCAGCTCGTCCTTTTGCTGCGTAAGATCCTGCGCAAGTAGGGAATGTAAAGCTGGCATAAGAGATTTTTTCCAGTCTCCACTGGTTACGCTTGATGTGCGAGGAGGCCAGACGGCTGGGCATTGCCGCGCGCTGACCGGGTTGTGAACCAAGTCCCTACCGCTAATTGCTTGCTCTCTATCTTTATGTCAGGATCCCCCAGGTTATCGCTCATTGCGGCAAGGAAGGTAGAGGGTCAGCTGTCCTTAATGCTACGCCTCGTTCGGTAAATGCTTCAGTGAACAATGGCGTGATATCAGCGTCGACTCTGGCAGTACACGATCGTTGTTGACAAGGAATGAGAAGGCCATGTCAACGCTTTGCGTCGCCTCTTACACGGGAGCCCCGTCTGGGGTGTCGTACCGCACCCAGTGTTCGAGAGTGGGGTTGCGCACCACCAGGCTGCCTAGCAACACCCACCTGGCCCGCCTGCCTGCCGAGCCCTGTGATTGCGGCATCTTTGGTGGAGAGGCGGGGAAACACACCATCCCCCGCCTGTGGTATCCCTTGGGCCCTACGGCTCGTATGGGAAGTTGCACCTGCCACGTGTAACGACTGAACTGAACTGAACTGAACATCCCCCGCCTGCACCACTTCTGTTGTTCTGTTTGCCTGTAAGTGTGCGCCATGTCGTGCCCAGGGCACCAGGTAGGCAGGGGACACATGACAAGGCGCTGTCTCGTTCCTGGCACCATGGTCCATGAGTGCCCTGTGCATCATGGTCGTGTCTAACTGTGCAAAGCATGCATAAGGCGATCCTATGGTACCAGCCATGGTACCAGGACAGCTCCTCAGACTAACCTGCCATGTTTACCCTGTAATGCTACGCAGCCTGTATGCCCAGTACGGCCGATGTAGCCCACCGTAGGCAATCGGCATCGCTACTCGCCCTGATAGCCCCACGGCGCACGCATGGCTGCTTCGTTCTGCCATTGCCGATACCCTGCGTGCATGTGGCTCGTTGGCTGAAGGCAGCAATGGTCATGGTCAACGAGCAGCGGCAAGAGCTGGCAAGAGCAACGGCAAGATGAACCTGGATGAACGGGCAATTCTGCAGGCCAGGGTCCAAAAGAGTCGTGCACTTGCAGAGGGACAGGGTCCTCTGGGCCGCACGTTGGCACACTCCCTGTTGGAGCCCTGGCTGGTCCAGGTCTCCCGCCAACCGTAATCAGTGTGCTCATGCGAACGACTCCAGACCTGGCAATGGAGTGCTGGTTTCGGAGCCTGGCTGGAACCGTTGAATGCACGCAGGCAGTCTACAGCTGGCAGACGCAGACGGTGATTGACATTTCCGTTACATACGCTACACACTTGAGTCGCATGGTGCACGTCCTTGGTCACAGCCGTCAGCTACAGTACAGAGCAGTGCAGCACACAATGAGGCTTGGTAACTGTGAACAGCACCTGCGTCAACATGTACTCGTAATCGCACGCTGAAAGTCATGCAGGTGGCCCTCGCCAACAGAAGACGAGCGTAAGCACGACACCCGCTTCACAAGCTCGAATCACAAATGTGTGTGCTGCCATCCCAGCATGGGTAGCCGTACACGCACGGAATTTATCACGCGCTGAGCCGTCACACACGCGCCCACCGACCGCCGAGTAAGCGCACACCGAAACACAAGTAGAACTGTTTGCGTATGCTTGTTGCGAGCCACATCTCCATCCCGACAAAATGCGCCAATCCATCTCTCCATGCATCTGATCCGCTTCGACGAGCGCAGGGGGTTAGGAGCGCTAGAGGTCTTCGCAGGCACCGCAAGACTATCACGCACACACACGAGGTAGGAAACTAGCACTCCGATAGCAAGCAGCAACGCATCTTAGTGGGTGCGGTACTTGACATAAGGCAGGCCCGGTGTAGATATATGGCGAACACACACGAAGTCAGATGAGGGAAGACTTCTGAAACCCATGGCTAAAGTGCAACGCTTCGTGGACACGAAGCAAGATATGGGCTGCACATCAAAATTGGCACACACACGTACAGCGTCTCAAGTGAGACACCTCCCTCCGCTCAGCACTCAGGCAGTAGCGCTTAGGAGATGTGCAAACGTCCCGTCTCATCAGTGGTGTGCCCTTGTCCCCTCAACAGTCTCGCGTTCTCGCGTTGTGTCTCTTCTCAGTTGCCTTGCCCAGGCGCAAGCAGCCTTCAACTCCCGCAAATAACCAAATCGCGAACAAGGCACGAATTACAGCGTTCACGTGCCTCCACAACACCACTCATGCCCATTCTCCAAACATCTCCAGCAAGCGCATGCTCTGCAACCGCCATCCTGCCCAGCACCTGGGTCGCGGGTTGCAAGGAACTTTGCAACAGGCGCCCGCACATGGTGCCAACGGTCAATACGCAACTCCCTTTCGTGCCAGCCCTGCGCTCTCAAAAGCTTCGGCATGGCTTAAATTGCACACCACAGCATAATGCAGTCGTCTCCAACTCACGTAAAATGTAGTCCGAATACTCGCGGTATGATAATCCGCTGCTCACAGGCCGCTGCACTCCGCTGCTCACAGGCCGCCGCGGCTGGGGGCGCCGCCCACCGCTGCAGCAGCGACGGTCAGCTGCCGCCGCGTCTCCTTCTTCACGAAGCCCACCAGGATGGGGTCCTTCTGGCGGTACAGCTTGGACGCCGCCAGCGCAATCTGCGAGCATGCAGCCATTGGTACCCTTCAGCGCAGTCCAGGGAGGCATGCACACGTGTGCCAACTGTCACTCTTGCAGCAGCCCGGGCCGTCCCCACACACCCCATCCTGTGAACGTGCACATATGGAAATCAATTCATATTTGCCGATGTCACTTACGGTATATAAGGTTGAGGTGCCCACACGTCCGCCGCGTCAACGCACCACCGCGAGCTTTACAAGCCACTAAACGACACGGCACTCCCCTAACGCACACATGACGCGAGTTCAAAGCGTCCCGACGCACCAACCCAAGAAGCAGAAACGCAACCCGTATCCAGCGCACCTTGCGGTCCAGCTCCAGCAGGTCCTCCGCCGACGAGTCCACGCCCTCGTAGCGCAGCCGCACGCTGCGCCCCAGCGCCGAGCCCAGCTGCTTCAGCAGCGCAGCCATCTCAGCCGGGGCGGCGGGGGTCGCCAGCGCGTGGCTTAGCGCCGCCTCGTCGTCCGCCGGCTCCTCCTCCTCCTCATCGTCCTCGTCATCGTGCGCGTGCCGCCCCGCGCTCAGCTCAAACAGCGTCTTACCGGCCCAGTCGTTGGCGCTCTTGGGCTGGGAGGAGCCCAGCTGGCTGTCCTTCAGGAACGGGTTGAACGAGGCGGGGAAGGACGAGGCGGAGCCGGGGGAGGGAGGGGGCGTGGAGGGCGCTGCCTGGGCCGGCTCGGCGGCAGCGCTGGATTTGGCGGCGGCAGCAGCAGCAGCGTGTGTGGGCTGTGCAGGCGCCGCGCTGGGGGTCGGCTGCGGTAGGGGCTGAGGCTGGGGAGCTGCGCTGGGGGGCACGTTGAGCTCCCGGGCAGCCTGCACCGCAGTCTCCAGCAGGTCGGTGGCAGGGGTAGCAGCAGGGCCGGCCATGGACGGCTGACGGCCGGGGCCGCAGAACACGCTCTCGCCCAGGGCACCCCGGGGAGAGGGAGACCGCCGCGATGCGGGCATTGGCTGCGGCGTGACCGGCGGGGGCATGGCCGTGGGCGCGTCGTACATTGCGTACGCGTCCAGGTCGAACGGCGTGTGCATGTACGGCGATTCGTACACAGCGGCGTAGACGTCGTACTCCTGGCCCCAGGTAACGGCGCTGGCGGAGGGCGAGCCGGGGCGGCTGGCGGGCGCCAGGAACCGGGGGCTGCCGCTGGGGTACATGGGCGTGGGGGCAGCGAGCTCGGAGGTGGAGGGCCGGCTGGTGGATGCGCTGCTGCTGCTGGCGTCGCCGCTGGTAGCAGCAGCACCAGCCGCAGGGCTGGTCCCCAGAGCAGGGCTGGGCGGCCGGCTGGGCATTTCCATCAGCAGCGAGGTGGCCGTGCTGAGGCTGATCTTGACGGGCGGGCTGCGTGCACGGCCCGACTTCAGGAGGATGCTCATGGGCTCCTCGCTGGACGGGGGGTTGAGCTGGAAGGAGGGGACGGGGGGAGAGGCCGCGCTGCTGCTGGTGGTGGTGCTGCTGCTCGAAGTCTGTGCGCTGGCCGCAACCGCGGCCACCGGCTGCTCCACGACGCTGCCAGCTGCAGGCACCGTAGCACCGATGGGCGAGGCAGAGCGCGAGGACTTGGTGGGGGTGGAGGGCAGCGCAGGCTCTGCGGCAACCGCGCGTGACGCGGTAAAGATAGAGCCATGCTGCTGCTGCTGCTGCTGCTGGGGCAGCTGCTGCTGCTCTTGCCTGGCCGGCGAGGATTGGCGCGCGGCCACGAAGGCCGCAAAGCTGTTGCCGTTGCTAGGGCTGCCGCTGCGGCCCGATGGCTTCCCCGCCAGCAGGGGCGAGGCAGCGGCTGCTGGCTCCAGGGGCGCGGGAGCAGCAGCTGCCACTCCCGCGAGCGCAGGTGCTGCTGCAACACTCTTAGTGGGTGTTGCAATAGCAGACGCGCTGGGGAGGGCAGAGGCATGCTGCCGTGCTGCAGCCGGCACCGATGGCGTCACAGGTGCCGACTTGGTGGCCGGCGCGACCTGCTGCTGCGGCTGGTGCTTCAGCGGGGCCACGTCCAGGCTGGTCAGTGGCACCGTGACGCCCTCCACAGGGGAGGCTAGGAAGTTTTTGAACTGCTTGCACCATGACACGGAAGCCTCCAGGCGGTGCAGGGGGCGCCCCTTGATGCTGCCCGGCACACACAGCTCCATGTTGCTGCCCTCCTGCCAGCGGACCTCACGACCCAGCTCATCCACCACAACGTACTTGCACTCCATGTCGACCCTGCAGCCCAGCAGATTGACACGCAGTGCTCTCTTTATCAGTTTGTTGATCACCCAAGCCGGTATCATGCTCATGCCTCAGGCAACACGTTCACCATCCCGTTTCTGTTGAAGCGAGTGTGACTCACCCGACCGGCAGGGCGACGTTCGCTACCCACAGGTCTCCAACACCCCATTGCATAGGCAGGGCGCGGTCAATGCTCCACGAGCCCAACGCGGGGTCGCTGCCCACAAGGCGGAGCCGCTGGCCATAGGCCGTCTTGTATTGCACCTTGAAAGTGACCGTCGCGCAACCTGTCCACCAAAGAAAGAAGGCATTGGTCACATGAACAGCACACGTTGCTGGTTTGGCAAAGGTCCGCCAAGGCGAACGAGTGCGAAATATCTCTGCATCCGTCGCGTCACCACCTACTCACGCACAAACTTACCAGCATCGCGACGGCTTGTCGCAGGACTGGAATACAGCGCCGCCTGTGCACGGACCGCATACTGGCAGCGCGCCTGCAAGAAGCCCACATCGAATGCACCGCTCAACGACTTGTTGCGGGGAGAGGCAGATTGGCGAACTGTGGCCAAGCCATTTTGAACGGCAAGCTGGCAATAGCTCTGCTTACCGAGCACAGCGCCGCCCGTCGGGCCTTGCAAGTGCCAAGCGGCGAGGAGTGCATTGTAGCGTCCTGTACAGAGCCGAGCCAGGCAAGCAACTAGCAGCTCCCCTGTCAGCTTGCTGGCCTCCTGTTTGTCACTGGCAACCGGATCTTGGCGTCAGCGCTCCCCGTTCTTGCACGGGGCAAGCGCTGGCTATCCCAGGCGACAGGGTGATAAAGCAAGCTACAATAAGAGGACACTATTCATTGGAAATACATTGACCAAAGATCGTGTGCTTAGCCGACGCAGTGATCCGGTGCGCTTTCGCAGGGAACTCTCCCATGAACTGAACGTAGTAGTTTTTGCAACCAAATCGGACTGCCTCATCTCATGTGCAGCGCGTGCCGCTGCTTACTTATACGAAAAACGTTGATATATCAATACATATGGCTACTTGAGCCTTTTGGAGCTTTGGGAGGGCAGGAGCTCCGGAACACAATAATCTGAGTACTGCAGGTCAGTTGTGCTATTCTGTTAGCATTTGCTGTTGAGCTATTCATTACAATCGATTGTCGTGCTTGCGGTTCAACAGGGAGCGGCCAGGTTGCTTACCAGCAACTGAACTGGCTGTTGTGGGTCGTATGGTGCCCTAAACTTGGTTGCATGGCCGCGCAATGTAATGCGTACTCTTTTATCATTCACAAGTTTGCTCTAAACCTTGATCGCCTTCTCAGCTGCCCGGACTGGTGCTCGCGCTGTTTGTGCATCCTTGGAGTACAATGGACTGAGGCGCTCCCCTGGTGCAGCCAAAGGGCGTGGCAACAATGGCAGCGTTTCCGTTCAAGTGTGGACAGTTTACAGGCAGGAAGAGGGGAAGGCACAGGCCAGCGGGAAGACGAAGGCTCACCAGTACAGCCAGGCTCCAGCAGCACCACATAGCACCAGCAACGCCCACACCCACCCAACCCCAGCGAGAGCCTTCTGAGCGAGAGCTCGTGAACCCCAAGCGCAAGGAGCCTGGCAAGGAGGGCTCAACTAGGTGGGGAACAGAGCCTGAAGCCCGGTCTCACAGCAGGCGAAAGGCAGGACGGCGGTGAGCTGGTAACGGAGGGCGGCCTGGTACTGATATGCCAGTCCAGACCTGGTCCAGACCATGGAAGCTCACCTGGGTGCATGAGGACGCCGCGGCAGGGGAGCTCCCTGTGGCGTGTGGGAGCTCCCCCGCGCCGGAGTGGCGTCCCCACGGTGAAGGGCTTGGCATGCGCAAGGCAGTGCAACGCCCAGCTGCTTTTCGTGCACATGGCAAGTTGTTATACCCGTTACGTCAAGGTACGGGCCCCATGCCGTAGTCCGCACCTTGGGACACCTTCCTCCTGATGCGGACGGCGGCCTCGCGGCGGCCTACTCTGTATAGCCAGAAGTCAACATCTGGACGGCCAGTGCAGGTTTGAGGCAGGTTTGCAGCTTTAAGGGGACAAGGAGCAAACTTGCCGTACGCACAGGTACGCGGCAAATTCGTGTGCCATGCAACCATGACGGTGGAATATTGACACCGGCTAGAACGCCTACTGAACATGGTGTTCGCACACTGTTTTGGTGGTCAAACTTCTTAGACAATTTGTGCACGCCACGTTTCGCGCCAAGCCGTCCCAAGGGTCGCAACCCCCGAAAGGATGCAGAAGTGGCTGCGGGCAGCAGCTGAAGCCCCAGGACCGCTCATACGACTTGTTATACCTTATCAAGGCGCTTCAGCATCGCCTGCGGACGACGAGGATGCCGATGAGGACGCCAAAGAGGCGTGGGCGCGCGCGCGGTCGAAGCAGCTTGCTCTCCTATCTGCGCTGCGCGCGCTCCAACCTGGGGGGCCCTGTTCGGTGTGGCACAACGATCAAAAAGGCCATCTTACCGTCGTTGTTGCGGGGAAGGTGCGCTGCCTGCGATTAGGCTCTTTGTTTCGTTGCTCAAAGGACACTGAGTAAATGGCATCTTGCAGCGGTTCCTTCCTACCGATGACAGAAATGCTGCTTTTGCTTTTACAGGCTGGAGCTGCGGCGGGCTACAAGGCCCTGGCTGGGTGTGCGGCACGCCTGGGGTTCAAACTTGGCGACGTCAAGTCCTCTGTCGTGGTCGCCCCGATGGCACCCGCAGAGCTGCGCCAGACAGCTGAAGCGGCAGTGACACACGCCCTGCAGCTGCGGGGATGGCACAGGCAAGGCTGCCAGCGGCCCTTCGTGCCCCATGCATCCTGCGCGTGACAGCTGATCTGCGTTGTATGGGTGTGCCAGGACATCCTGCTATACCCAACACGAGGCCACTGCAAGAGGAGAAGTAGCACCTAGCTATCGTGGTACGTAGGAGGACCTGAAGTGGTGTTTCAAGCTGCTCAGCAGGTAGACGTAACTGCTCGCCGCCGCTGCGCCGGCACACTGCAGGCTCGGGCACACGTGGCTGCGGTTGGAGAACGGCGGCGGTCAAGCCGCCACCAGCAGCAGCACCACCACCACCACCGCTACCACCCATGGCACCTACCTGGGGGCAGCTCTGGGCGTGCACGCGCGGGCGTTCTGCCTAGAGCTTGCAGTGGACGTGGCCAAGGGCGGCACGGGACCGGGCGCAGCCCTGAGCACCCTGCGTCTGGACGTGGGCGGAGCAGGTGGGCCGCTGCCTTCCCGTGCTGCAGCGCATTAAGCCCGAGTTCTGAGCCTATGTAAGCTCGCCTGGAGTTGTACGTGATGCGCATACAGATGTGCGCAAAGGGCGCAAGAGAAGGTGACGCTGGGGCTTATGTGCTGTGGACCTGGCCCCACAGGCACGTACAAGTTCTGCCCAGTGTCACCCCTGCCGCCATCGTCTTCTGCAGCGGCTGCCGCGGCACCGAATGGAGCACCACAGCAGCAACAAGAGCAGCAGCAGCAGCAGGATGCCCAGCTCGCAGCGCTGCTGGCCGACCGCGGGGCGATGCGGCGGGCGGTGGCCCGGCTGTCGGAGGCGCCCATCTGGGTCGCGGGGCCAAACGCGTGAGTGGGCACCGTACCAGTGCATGCGTTGGTTGGCTGCCGGCAGCACCGGTGCTGGTGGCGGTGGTTCGTCCGGGCGGCTCCTCTTACCACGTCCCGGTAGCCAGCCGTGCGTGTGGCTGCTTGTGGCTTAAACACACCGCGTGGTGTTGCTGAGGCACGCCTTGGGCCGCGTCTGCTCCCTCCTGCATCGCTCTAATCCAACGGTGCCATGGGTACACCTGGCCCAATATCGGTTCATTTAAGGTGTACTGCTGCGCGCCCACGAACTTACCGCAGGCGCGCGTTCATCGTGGGCCTCAAGGCCGTTCCTCCCGGGCCCAAGGGCGAGGCGCTGCTACAGCCGCTGCGCGACACGTGGCTGGCGCTGTACGGCGTGTGCCTGCCCGAGCACGTGCCGTACCTGTACGAGGTGGCGGGCTCGCCCGACGCGGACGAGGGTCGCGACGTGCCTGGCTGCTGCTGCTGGTCTGGTGCGGGGCTGGTGGCGGTGCCTGGGGCGACAGGGGAGGAGGCGGTGGAGGCGGTGGGTGCGCGCGCGTGTTGCCGCTGGGTCAGTTTCCGCTGAACTGGTCACTGTGTCTTCAGTGGGAGAGGGCAGTCCCATGCGCAGCATGCCGATGCGTGGGCGGGGCTTTGCAGCTTCTGCGTGTCATTTGCCCGCAATTGCGCGTGGTGCACGGTGACCAGCACGCGCTACTTACACCCACATGAGGGCTCAACCTGTGTGGCTGCCTAAGAAACCCCTATGCTTGCAGCACAACTGCTATAATGGGGTGTATCCTGTCGGTTATCACTGATTGGACCGTGTTCAGTGCGCAACCTACCCATGCCCTGCGCGCACCTGCACTCGTACTACAGCTGCCTGTGTTGCTTAGCGCCCGCCTTAGCCGCTACTGATGCAGCCCACTCCCACCCCACCGCAGATGCTTGCAGACCTAACGGCTGCAACCGCCGGGCCCTTTCAGTTCTGGGGCTCGGCAGGGCTGCAGCCCACAGCAGCACCGCCGCCTGGAGCGCCAGGGGAGCTGCCGGCAAAGCCCAACGCCGCCGCACGGGACCCAGCGGGTGCCCCTCCTAAGGCCTCAGGGGCGGCAGCGGCGCCAGCGGCAGGCGGAGGCAAGCCAGCGGGCGGAACAGCACCATCAGGAGCACCACCAATAGCAGCAGCAGCAGCAGCAGCAGCAAGTGCGCAGGGCGACGGGGAGCCTGTCCGGCTGGTCGACAGCAACACCGGATGGACCTTCGCGGCGGAGGTCGCGGCAGGGGGCGACTTCAAGGATGCAGGAGAGCTCCCGCCGGCGGCACGCGCCGCGTACAGGGCGCTCCGAGAGCCGGGGGACCTCATGGGCGCGGGTGCAGGCGGAGGCGGTGGGGGTCCAGGGCCCGTGGGCTGGGCGAGCGCAGTGGAGGGTCAGGGAGGCAGTGCAGGGGTGCAGGAGCATGAGGAGGCGGAGGGGGGCGGGGGGCGCAGGGAGATGTCGGCTGCGGCGAAGGAGGCGCTGCTGGCGCGGGGCAGCGAGGAGGCGATGCGGGAGGTGGCGGCGAGGAGGGCGGCGAAGCGGGAGGCGGAGGCGGGCGCGTGGGCGCAGCTGCAGGCGTTCAAGGAGGCGCACAAGGTGGGTGTGCGTGGGGGAAGATGTCATGGTACATAGCGTGCGAAAGGATCTGTGGCAGGTGGACTGGCGAAGCGGCGCGTGTCCCGTGCGCTTATCCTCGCAGAGGCGTGCCGATTCCGCAGCAGCAGCAGGCAGACCAATACCCCATTGACCTCTTAACTCCACTACCCCATGCCATACACTGGTACTGCACGCGCAAACACAAGTCTTACATCCTTCTGTCCCTCGCATGCACCCCGACGCTCCACACAGGACGAGCTGGGTCTAGGGGCCACGGCCGCTGCGCCTAAGGCAGCCGTGCCTGGCAAGCCCAGGCTGCCCAGCTTCGGCCCCAGCTCCGTGTTGGGCGCCAAGCGACCCACGGGTCTGGGCGCCAAGCGACCCACGGGTCTGCTCAAGACGGCGGCGGGCGCAGGGGCCGGGGCCAAGGGCGCGGCCGCCAAGGGCCTGGCAGCAGGGAAGAAGAAGGCTGGGGGGCTCGGCGCTGCGGCGGGCGCAAAGCCGCCGGCTGCCCCTAAAGCGCCAAAGAAGGCAGCCGCGGGCGCGGGCAGCAAGAAAGCTGCAGGGGTGAAAGGAGGGAAGGAGGCGGCCGCAGCCGGGGATGGCGGTGGCGTTGGGGAAGCGGGAGAGGAGGGGAAGGAGGGGGATGCAGGCGGGGCAGCAGGCGCTGGCGCTGGGCAGGGGACAGCGGGAGCGGCGGCGGCAGCAGCAGGGAGCAAGAGGCCTGCCAAGGCGGGGGCTGCAGGGGCGGCAGGCAGGGTGAGCAAGAAGGCCAAGGCGTCCGCCGCTGCGGGTGCGGGTGCTGGTGTGGTGGCACCGGTAGCGGAGGGCGGCATGGGCACAGGCACGGGCACGGCTGGCGTGGGAGGCAGCGCTGCGGCGGAGGACGATGACGCCGGTGACTTTGTGGGCCCCACCACGCAGCCCGCGGCAGCTGCCGCTGCGGGTACAGCTGGCGCTGCCGCCCCCGCGGCTGGCGGCGCCGCCAAGCCCCTTGCAAAGCCCAAGGCGCGCCCCGCTGCTCCTGCCGTCGCAGCGGCCGCTGCTGCCGGTGCGCCGGCCGCCGGTGCCGCAGCAGGCGGCGAGGCGGGAGCGGGAGATGCTGGCGCCGCTGGTGCGGGTGGCGGCGGCGCCAAGGAGGCGCGCAAGCGCACCAAGGCGGCTGACCTGGACCCGGCTGCCGTGGAGGCCAAGGTAGGTCACCGTTGTCACAGCTCCGGGCCGAGGGTTCCGCGCTGCGTGCTAGCACACCTTAGCTGCCGCTCAACATCTTCAGCTGTGGTGCAGGTGGTACCACGTGGTACACGGGTTCATGTCGTTGCATTTCCTTCACGAGTGTCCTCATCCTGGCTTTCCGCACTGGTGCAAAGAAAGAATGCATGTACGCTCATGGCACAACCCCTGCGCGCGCACATGCACACACGCAGGTGTCTGCTGCTGCCGCGTCCGGGCGGCTGGGCGACCTGACGCTGCCGGAGATGCAGTGCTGGCTGCGGGCGCGCAAGGCGCCGGTCAGTGGCAAGAAGGCGGACGTGGAGGCCAGGCTGGCGGCGCTGCTGGGGCAGCAGCAGCAGGGGCAGCAGCAGCAGCAGGGGCAGCAGGCGGCTTGAGGCGGCACAAGTGCATGCAGCTGTGTGGGGCAGCAGCTCGGTGGGGTTGGCGCCACGCATGACGGGCGACGTGGACAAAGGACGGAGGGGAATGCAACAGGCTGCGGGCAGCGGGCGGTGGCTGGTGTGAGCGTGGCAGTGGGTCATGCGCAACAGGACAGGGCCGTGGGGTGCTGACAGCGCGGTATTTGGGGCAGTCGTGGTATATAGGGCAGTCTGAAGCTCTTAACGGAAGCCGTGTAGTCTTGGACTGGTAACAGTCATGGTGTGCACAGTGTGCGCGGCCCTGCATCTATTGTCGGGTGGTAGCTTGGTTGTCGGGCCCTACACTCGAGCGTTAGCCTGGCAGGTTGGCAAGATAGGGGGCACTGGAGGTCACACTGAGGTTGCAGCCAGGCAGTGAGCACCGGTAATGCGGCATAGTTCCTAGTGTGTAGCTGGTGTAGCGAATGCGGCGCGGGATGCAGGCGTAATGAGCCTGAGACAGGTACAGGCAAGCAAAGCTAGGAGACAGGGTGTGGCAAAGCGAAGCAGGCAGGTGCAGGTCGGTGGCTGTGATGCTGGCGCCGTTGCTCTGTCGCTGGGGTACTGAGCGGCATAGTTCAAATTGCATGCGTGTAATGTGGGTGCAGCATGCTCCTGCGATTGCATGCGAGGGAATTACACGGACGTAACAAGCAGGTAAGAGTGCTTAGCTATTTTCTCGTACGGCATGGGTCAGGCTATGAAGGCGTGGTGCGGTAGCGAACGTAGGCTGTAGGTAGGCGAATAGCCGTTGAGAGCACTAGACAGGTTGCGTGCTGGCACGCACAGCCGTCGTGCAATCCGGACCTGCCTGGCACGGGGGTGTTCAGGGAACGCAACCGTGTTCAATTGGCCAACACCATGTGTCACGCTCGCAAGCAGCAGCACAGTAGCCCGTAGGTTGCAACACGTGCTTCGACACCGCCTAGGTATGGTCGTATGAGGTTGCCTGCGGCAGCTGAGGGCAATCCCTGCGGCAATCCGTTTGTTCCGGAGGTTTAGACGGCAGCTCCCTGGCAGCTCCACCCACCCACAGGCTAATACACAGCACCGGTACTCCGGTGGTCAACTCATGGCATCGGGGACCTCGGTGTTCTGGCTGTAATTGCCTATGCATGCACAACGTAACGTGGGGTTTATTGTCCTTGCCACGAGCGGATCGTTGACGCCCTTGCCGTGCGATAGCCGAGTGCGCACCGCACCAGGCCACCACGGACAATTGATTTGACCAATCCCAGCACTGTTCACAGAAGCAGCAGCCTTGGCGCACGGAGCTACGGTGGCTGGTAGACAGCGCACGCAGCAGGGGCGCAGCACGCAACATTATGACCAGCATGCACTATGCATGCTCCCAAACCGTCCAGGTCAACACCCAACCACCTGCATTGCGTGGTGAAGCAATGGACCTTGGCCAGCATCGCCGGCGCGTGGCGCCTCAACCCTTGCCCGCCCCCAGCACCACCAGTCCACCTCAACACCGACACACACCCATCGCCTCGGCCCCAACAGCACGGCCACCATGAGGTAAGCAGTTGCCGTGTGCACGCGTGTAAGGCGCGCAGAGAGGGTGCCAGGGAGGACAACGGCACGCAACCGTCAGCCCTGAGGCCCACGAGTGCATGCCCGTAGCCCCTCTCCGTGCGGCGGACATGTACGGCACCAAGGATCAGCAGCAGCCAAGGGACCACTGGAAGGCAGACAAAGTTCGGTTGTGCGCGTGGCCGCGTGCCCCGCACAACTTGTAACAACGCAACTCCTGCTCCGCAGAGCGTAGCTGCAAGACCACGTGGGGGCCCCGTCCGCACGCAGCTGTGAAGATCAACACCTTTCCCCTCCAGGTCGAGAACAAGTCTCGCATGGAGTAGCAGCTGAGTGGTGACGATGCCTGAAACGGTCCGCTGGTGGTCCTGTCGCCAAGGTCAGCACCAGGTAATGACACCAGGTAACGACAACGCAGTAGCTGTTCCGGTGGGTCTGTGAGGCTGCCTGGCATCTGAAGCTGCTTGCTTTGTCACTACCCTTGCGAGGGGTGTTTTGACCTTGCAACGTGCCACATGGGCGATGCACTGTCCACCAGGGTGCAGGTGGGGTGGGGTGCGCGCCAGGGCAATCGGTGTGCCGGGCCGCTCGGCGTTGCGTAAGTAGGCGCTGAAGAGCTTATATAGCAAAGCAGGCCAGAACGGCAATGACGTGATGTTCGTAAGGTCGCTGGTGCGAAAGGAGAAGCACAACGGGTGCGTAAATCGACTGATGTTGGAGTGTGGGTGCCTGCGCGTCAGCCGGTGTCATGCCAGTCTGTCATGTACATTCTATGTATAATTTGAATACATAGGCAATTGGGAAGGCAACACATATGTGCCTCTGCCAGGTACGGGCATGGGCCCCGGCAGCCGCCATTCCGCGCAGACCAAGGCGGGGAGACGCAACGACTGCACCCCTCTTTCTCTAGCCGTCAGGCCAGTTACCCCACACGCTGAGCAAAATGGCTGACGCTACCGGCGAGAAGAAGCGCATTTTCCGCAAGTTCACCTTCCGCGGGGTGGACCTGGACCAGCTGCTGGACATGAAGACCAGCGACTATGTGCAGCTGTTCCACGCCCGCGCTCGCCGCCGCTTCCAGCGTGGCCTGAAGAGGAAGCACCAGTCGTTCATTGTCAAGCTGCGCAAGGTCAAGAAGCTGGCGGCCAGCGGCGAGAAGCCCGAGCCTGTCCGCACTCACCTGCGCAACATGATTATCGTGCCGGAGATGATTGGGAGCGTCGTGGGTGTCTACAACGGCAAGACCTTCAACCAGGTGGAGATTAAGCCTGAGATGGTTGGCCACTACCTGGCGGAGTTCTCCATCTCCTACAAGCCCGTCAAGCACGGGCGCCCTGGTATTGGCGCCACGCACTCTTCGCGCTTCATCCCGCTCAAGTAAACGTGTGGAGGCCGCGGTTTGGGTGGAGCGGCCAGAGGAGAGGCGCCTTCTGCCGATGTCAGTTCGGCTTGTGTAACAGGCCATTGCGCGACAGGAACTGTCTCAATTCTTGTCCTTGCAGCTATATAGAGAGTTCCAGCAAGCACGGGGCATACAGCTCGAAGCAGCAGCTCAGCAGCAGCTCAGGCGAGCAGCGGCGGCGTGGCGTCTAGCGGCATCGCGGCTGCTATCAAACAGTGAGTCATGTGACGTTGCAAAATTTGCGTGCTAGTGTCGTATTTCGGGTGGAGTGTCGTCCTGCCTCAGGAAGTTTGGTCATGGTGCCATGGCTGGGGTGGGCCGTGTCTTTCCTTTTCCTCGTGCGGGAGGGCATCATTGAACCACGTGGTATTGTGGGAGGGCGGGTAGCGTGTGGTCTGGGGACAGGCAGGGACAGGGAGAAGGCGGGGTGGGGCGGTGGGTGCAGCGGTTGGCGCACAGCCTGCAGCACCCGGAGGAGCTGGAGGGGTACGGTTGACTGGCTGAGCAGCAGCTAAACCATGGGCTTGGCGGCGCCTGCTTACCACCAGCTGTGTTGCGGCCGAGAGGCTGCTGCGGCTGGGCTGCGGGCTGCGGTTCGGGGCGACAGGACAGCAGGGAGGGCAACGCAGCAGCCGCAGCAGCAGTGGGACGTGGGCTGCGGCGGACCCCTGGGCTCTGGCGTTGTTGGCGGGGTGCGCTGGGCGCCCGAGGCGTAACGCCTTGCAGCAGCGTGGCGCTGTGCAGCTGGGGCTGCCCTCGGGCCGCAGCAGCCCCATGCAGCGGCTGGGTGGCGTGGGCGGCTGGACGCTGAAGCAGCAGCGGGCTCGGCACGGCTGCCGCGTTTGACGCCAGCAGCGTCAGCAGCGTCCGGCGGGTATGCGGGCGGACCTGGGGCAGCGTCGCGGCTTGGGCCGTGGCTCCAGGTTCCGCTGGTGCTGCCTGCCGCTCAGGCGGCGTGCGCCACAGCGGGGTGCAGCCGCCTTAATGGGGGAGGGCCTCACAGGGCAGCCGGGGCATGGGGCGCATTGCTCAGCCTTTGGGTCAACCAGCTCGGGGTTTCTGCAGCTTGGCTGAGGTGGGAAGGGGACGGTGAGAGTAGTGCTGGTCAGCTTGGAGGGCAGTTGGGGGGCCTGGAGGGCAGTTGGGGGCCCAGTTGGTATCGCAGCTGGTCACGGGCGGTATTGGGCTGTCACGGTCCTAGAGGGTGCCGTGGGCGGGCTAGCGAGTGCCGGTGCTGTCAAGTCCGTATGTGTGGGTGTCTTAGGGGGGGGCATGCGCTCGCGGTGGGGGTTATGCGTGTTCTTTCGTTTGCCAGAACCACTACAAATCGTTGCGGCAGCGTCTTGGGGGCGTGCTCAATGCGGGGTGAGCACGGAGCATGGGGGCATACGGGACCAAGGGAGGGTTGCGCGGGGTCGGGCCGTTGGCTGGACCACGGGGTTAGAGCGTACGTGCCCATGTGCGCGCTCGGGTGGGCAGTGTCGCGAGCGCGCCAAATTTGGTCCGTTGGGGATGTTGGGATCGGCGAGGGCATGAATTTGGGTGAGGGCGTGCTAATCTGCGGCGGGGTGTAGGGGCTGGGCGTGAAATTTCGTGACCGGGGTGGCGTGGGAAGACTGCTGGCCTCCTTGGCTCGCGTGGGTGCCGTTTGCAGCAGAGTCGTGAGGGGTTGTGGGATGGGGGGCGCTGCGCGGTGCGGTGGTGTGGGAGTCTTTCGCGTCCTGGTGGCGTGGCGTGATGGTGCACGCGTACGACGCGGCTTGCAATGTATGGGCGTTTGTATTGGGCTGTGCTGGGTGTGAAGTGGCGTAGTGGAGCGTGTGCGTTATGCTGATGTTATTGGCAGGGTACTGGCGGGAGCGCTCGTGTGGATGTGGGGTACGGCGGGTTGTGCATTGGGGTCTGCGTGCGGGGCGTGTGTGCATGGTTCACGTGTCAGCGACGGGAATTGCACTCAGCGTGCACAGGAGTCAGAGGCGCAGGGCAGCCGCGTCTGAGAGGGCAGCGTCAGCTACACATCTTGCACACGCAGTAAGGGCAGCCCCATTTGGCAGCCATCATTCAAGGTACCGCAGCTTTCGTTGCATGAAAGGCGTCCCCAGTGCAGTAGGAATGCCAGAGTCTAAAACAGCTCCTGCTGGGTGCTACGAGTAACAACTTGCGGTTGGCAGCAGCTATGGTACCCATCCAGCGTGACCGCAGCCTCTAGCAGCACCGGTACGGGCTCCAGGGCTGTCCATGAAGCAGGCGCGTGGACAGCGTTCTAGCGCCGTGGCCCTGCGTGGCCCCAGCGACGCCCATGCAGTCAGTGTTACACGGCGAGGGTTCTCCCCTCCGCAAGTGCAACGACCCATGTACGAGCCGGAGGCTCAAGGGCCGACAAACTCGATACCAAGAATTTGACTTCGTCTCACCCAAATCTTCGACAGTAACTCAGCTAGCTTTGCCTGGTTACCTTCCATCATAATATCACGCATTGTGGCACCTTCACAGAACTCTGCAGCAACCCGCAAGTCCGCGTAGGCAGGGCACTCGAGCAAGGCATGGTGTTCGTCCTCGACCACCCCCGTCCCACACACTCTGCAGACTCGTTGTTCCCTGGGTACAGACGCACACAACCGGTTGGCTGCCAGAGGCCAACAGCAGAGCCTGAAACGCATCAACTGTTTATGCTGTGCAGCAGGGATGCCAGCCTTAATATGCGGTAGCCAGGTTGCAACCGCCGCCCCAAGTGCAACGCCGCCCATCCAGTGCTTGTACCTACACATCTTAACGCCAGGTTGCTTGCCATCCGACA
>VFQN01003799.1_pt1 | contig 20863 bp, 21 predicted proteins | sample 3512371 | NCBI WGS metagenome assembly VFQN01 (sample SAMN10412370, study PRJNA504923) | tailings metagenome | isolation source: Replicate 2 from Balatoc abandoned mine | place: Philippines: Itogon, Benguet | collected 2017-08-28
AGCGCACGACCCCGATCGAGCGCGAGGTGGCGATCGAGGGCACCGAGGACATCGACGCCGTCGACGCGGTCGACGCCGAGCTGTTCCCGATCTTCGAGGAAGAAGGCCAGGACCTGCTGCCCCAGCTGGCCACCCAGCTGCGCGACTGGGCCCGTCGCCCGGGCGAAGCCAGCCATGCGGCGGCCTGCATGCGCACGCTGCACACGCTCAAGGGCGGCGCACGCCTGGCCGGTGCGATGCGGCTGGGCGAGATGGCCCACCGCCTCGAGACGCGCATCGAGCAGTTGCTGGCCGATCCGCCGGTGGCTGCGGCGGACGTCGAACAGCTCCAGTCGCGCGCCGACGGCCTGATGCAGGTCTTCGAGCTGCTGCGCTCGCGCGACGCCCAGGCTTACGCCGAGGCCGAGGCCGCGGTCGCCGCCGCCGAGCCGCCCGCCCCGATCGAGCCGGTCGTCAGCGTGACCGAGATGCCGCCGGTGGCGCCACCACCGGCCGTCGAAGTGGCCGGGATCACCGAGCCCGAGGTGACCGAGGTCGAGCCGGCCGCGCCGGTGGCCGAGGCGCAGCCCGCCGCGGCGGTGCCGGCCGGCGAGCTCGCGCCGTTCGACTGGTCGCGCTTCGCGCTCGGTGGCGCCAACGCGCGCGTCGTCGTCGAGAAGAGCCAGTCGGCCGCACAGACCGCCGTTCGCGTTCGCGCGCCGCTGCTCGATCGCCTGGTCAACCAGGCCGGCGAAGTCTCGATCACGCGTTCGCGCATCGAGTCGGAAGTGGGGCAGATCAAGAACTCGCTGGGCGACCTCACCGAGAACCTCGAGCGCCTGCGCCAGCAGCTGCGTGACATCGAGCTGCAGGCCGAAACGCAGATGAGCTCGCGCCTCGAAGCGGCCAAGGCCGCCTCGCAGTCGTTCGACCCGCTGGAGTTCGACCGCTTCACGCGCTTCCAGGAAATCACCCGCATGATGGCCGAGTCGGTCAACGACGTGGCCACGGTGCAGCGCACGCTGCAGCGCTCGCTGGACAGCACCGAGGACGAACTGGCCACCCAGGCCCGGCTCACGCGCGACCTGCAGGACGACCTGCTGCGCACGCGCATGGTGGAGTTCGAGGGCCAGTCCGACCGCCTGTACCGCGTGGTGCGCCAGGCGGCCAAGGAGACCGGCAAGCAGGTGCGCCTGGACATCGTCGGCGGTTCGATCGAAATCGACCGCGGCGTGCTCGACCGCATGATCGGCGCCTTCGAGCACCTGCTGCGCAACTGCGTGACGCACGGCATCGAGTCGCCCGAAGCGCGCGTTGCGGCTCACAAGGATCCGGCCGGCACGGTGCTCGTCTCCGTGACGCAGGAAGGCAACGAAGTCGGCATCGAGTTCCGTGACGACGGCCGTGGCCTCGACCTCTCGCGCATCCGCGCCAAGGGCATCGCGATGGGACTGATCGGCGCCGACCAGGAGGTCGGCGACGCGGAACTCGCCAACCTGATCTTCACGCCGGGCTTCAGCACCGCCGAGACGGTAACCGAACTTGCCGGCCGCGGCGTCGGCATGGACGTGGTCCGCTCCGAGGTCAATGCGATGGGCGGCCGCATCGAGACCGCCACCGCGCCGGGGCAGGGCACCTCGTTCAAGCTGGTGCTGCCGCTGACCACGGCGGTCACGCAGGTGGTGATGCTGCGCTGCGGCGACGCCACCGTGGCGGTGCCGTCGACGCTGATCGAGATCGTGCGCCGTGCCACGCCGCAGGAGATCGAGCAGGCCTACGCCAGCGGGGTCTATTCGCTGGGGGACCGGCCGATGCCGTTCTTCTGGCTCGGCGCGCTGCTGCAGCTCAGCGCCGCGCCGACCGAGAACGTCGGCCGCACGCGGCCGGTGGTGGTGGTGCGAAGCGCGCAGCAGCGCGTGGCGTTGCACGTCGACGAAGTGCTCGGCAACCAGGAAGTGGTGGTCAAGAACCTCGGGCCGCAGCTCTCCAGGCTGCCCGGCCTGGCCGGCATGACACTGCTCGCTTCGGGCGCCGTCGCGCTGATCTACAACCCGGTGGCGCTGGCCACCCTGTACGGCGACAGCGCACGGGCGGTGACGGTGTCGGCCCTGCAGGGCGGCATCGCGCCGGCGGCGCCGACTGCGATCGCTGCCGAGCCGCAGCACGTGGCCGCGCCGCTGGTGCTGGTGGTCGACGATTCGCTGACGGTGCGTCGCGTCACGCAGCGCCTGCTGGTGCGCGAGGGCTACCGCGTGGCGCTGGCCAAGGACGGTATCGACGCGCTGGAGAAGCTGGCCGAGGAACGCCCGCAGGTGGTGCTGTCGGACATCGAGATGCCGCGCATGGACGGCTTCGACCTGGTGCGCAACATCCGCGGCGACGCCCGCCTGCGCGACCTGCCGGTGATCATGATCACCTCGCGCATCGCGCAGAAGCACCGCGACTACGCCGCCGAGCTGGGTGTCGACCACTACCTGGGCAAGCCGTACTCGGAAGACGACCTGCTGGCCCTGATCGGCCGCTACGTGGCCACGGCCGCGACGGCCTGAGGCCGGCGTCATGGCCGAGCTGGTCGACCACCTCGCCGAGCTGACGGGCTTCCGCGATCGCGAGCTGCTGGACGTCACGCTGGTCGGCGCGCTGCGCGACCTGCTGCGCCCGCGGCCGCGCTCGGTGGCGATCTACCGCAGCGTCGGCGAGGTCGGCAACGAGCGCTGGCTGACGCGTGCCCGGCTGACCGCCGGCGAGCTGGCCGCCAGCGCCGACCCGGCCTGGATCGACCTCGATCAGCTGCCGCGCCGCGAGGAGCATCCGCAGCGCCTGGAGGCCTTCCGCTCCCAGGGCATCGTGCAGGTGGCCGGCCAGCCGAGCCGCACGTACTTTCCGGTGGCCACCGACCGCGAGCATCTCGGCGTGATGGAGGTCGAGAGCGACGCGCCGTTGGACGATCGCGACCAGCGCATGGTGATGAGCATCCTGCGCATCTACCGCAATTTCCAGGGCCTGCTCGACTACAGCGAGCGCGACACGCTGACCGGGCTGCTCAACCGCAAGACCTTCGACGAGAGCTTCATGAAGACGGTGGCCGAATCCGGCCCCGTCGTCGTCAACGACGCCGATGCCGGCCGGCGCCATGGCGGGCGCTGCCGGCATTGGCTGGGCGTGATCGACATCGACCACTTCAAGCGGGTCAACGACAGTTTCGGCCACCTGATCGGCGACGAGGTGCTGCTGCTGATGTCGCGCCTGATGCGCAGCAGCTTCCGCTTCGACGATCGCCTGTACCGCTTCGGTGGCGAGGAGTTCGTGGTGCTGATGCGCTGCGCCGACGGCGAGGCCGCCGCGCACGCCTTCGAGCGGCTGCGCGGCAACGTCGAGCGCCATCCGTTCCCGCAGGTGGGCCACATCACGGTGAGCATCGGCTTCACCGAGCTCAAGCCGGGCGACACGCCCAACGGCGCCTTCGAGCGCGCCGACAAGGCGGTGTATTTCGCCAAGAGCCACGGCCGCAACCAGGTGCGCCATCACGCCGACCTCGTGGCTCAGGGCCACCTTGCCGACGACGCCAAGATCGGCGACGTCGAGCTGTTCTAAGCCCCCCCCGAAGCGCCTGCGGCGCTCCCCCCGGGGGGGCGCCGCCAGCGGCCCGGCACAGCCGGTTCCGCGGCGACTGCTTGGCTTGGTTGGTTCAGCTCGCGTGTGGCGCGCTCAAGTGGCCTTCTTGACGACGGCGAAGCGCTCCAGCGTGCGCGTGCGCGCCTCGTCGTGTCGCACCAGCGGCGCCGGGTAGTCGCGGCCGAGCTCGACGCCGGCGGCGGCCAGGTCCACCGGCCGCGCCTCCCAGGGGGCGTGGATGAGTTCGTCGGGCAGCTTGGCCAGCTGCGGCAGGTAGCGGCGGATGAAGCGGCCCTGAGGATCGAACTTGCGGCTCTGCGCCACCGGGTTGAAGATGCGGAACCAGGGCTGGGCGTCGCAGCCGGTCGAGGCGGCCCATTGCCAACCGCCGTTGTTGGCGGCGAGGTCGAAATCGTTGAGGTGGTCGGCAAAGTACTGCTCGCCGCGCCGCCAGTCGATGCCGAAATCCTTGGTCAGGAAGCTCGCCACCACCATGCGCAGCCGGTTGTGCATGTAGCCGGTCTGGTTGATCTGCATCATCGCCGCGTCGATCAGCGGATAGCCGGTGCGGCCTCGGCACCAGGCCTCGAACAGCGCATCGGCATGCTTGCCGTGCTCCCAGCGGATCGCGTCGAACTCGGGCTTGAAGCTGGACCCCACCACGCGCGGATGGTGATGCAGGATCTGGTGGTAGAAGTCGCGCCACACCAGCTCGGACAGCCACACCTGCGCCCCTTCGCTGCCGGCGTGCGCACGCGCCCAGGCCTCGCGCGCCAGCGTGCGCACCGAGCAGGTGCCGAAGCGCAGGTGAACCGAGAGGTAGCTCGGTCCCTTGACGGCGGGGAAGTCGCGGGTGCGCTGGTAGTCGTCGATGCGCGGCAGGAAGTCCTCGAGCAGCGAACTTGCGCCGCGCCAGCCGACCGGGATCTTCAGCGTGTGCAGGTTGGTGCGCGCGAAGCCCATGGACTCCAGCCCCGGCATCGCGGTGGAGACGCCCTCCGGCACCGGCGCCAGCGCCGCGGCGTGCTTCTCGACCGGGTAGGCCTTCAGGTAGTAGGGCTCGAGCTTGCGCAGCCAGGCGTTCTTGTAGGGCGTGAACACGCTGTAGGGGGCGCCGGCGCCGGTGAGCACTTCGCTGCGCTCGAAGATCACGTGGTCCTTCGAGGTGTGCAGCGCGATGCCGTGCGCGGCCAGCGCACCGCGGGCGCGGGCGTCGCGCTCCAGCGCGGCCGGCTCGTCGTCGTGGTTGGCGTAGACGGCCTGCACGTGCAGCTCGCGCGCCAGCCGGTCGATCTCCGGCACCGCGTGGCCGTGGCGCACCAGCAGCCGCACGCCATCGTGGCCGTGGGCGCGGCCGAGCGCGGCCAGCGCCTCGTCGAGCTGCACCAGGCTGTCGTGGATGAACTCCACGCGGCGATCGGCCGCGAGGCCGCGCGCCAGCAGCGCATCGAGGATGTCGCGGTCGAACACGAAGGCGCACCACACCCGCCGCGCCGAGCGCAGCGCGTGGTACAGCGCGGCGTGGTCGTCGGCGCGCAGGTCGCGGCGGAACCAGACCAGCGCGGCGTCGAGCGGCGCGGGGGCGTGTTTCTCGTAGGGCATGGGCCGAGTCTATAAAATGCCCCCCATGGCGGGCGAACCGATCAACCTCACGAACCAGTTCCTCATCGCCATGCCCGGCATGGCCGACGGCACATTCGCGGGCAGTGTGGTCTACCTGTGCGAGCACACCGAGAAGGGCGCGCTCGGCCTGGTGATCAACAAGCCGATCGACATCAAGCTGAAGAACCTGTTCGAGAAGGTCGAGCTCACGCTCGACCGCGAGGACCTGGCCGAGGAGCCGGTGTTCTTCGGCGGGCCGGTGCAGACCGAGCGCGGCTTCGTGCTTCACGAGCCGCTCGCCGGCGGCGACGGCGAGGGCGGCCACTACAACTCCACGCTGCAGATCCCCGGCGGCCTGGAGATGACCACCAGCAAGGACGTGCTGGAGGCCCTGGCCCACGGCGCCGGGCCGAAGAAGGTGCTGGTGACGCTGGGCTACAGCGGCTGGGGCGCTGGCCAGCTGGAAGACGAGATCGGCCGCAACGGCTGGCTCACGGTCAATGCCGAACCGGGCATCATCTTCGACACGCCGGTCGAGCAGCGCTACGAACGGGCGCTGTCGCTGCTGGGCATCGACCCGCGCATGCTCAGCCAGGAGGCGGGGCACGCATGAGCGCTTCGACGAGCGCCATGCCCACTTCTCCCCGCAGCTTCCTCGCTTTCGATTTCGGACTCAAGCGCGTCGGCGTCGCCGCCGGCAACAGCCTCACGCGCCAGGCCACGCCGCTGCGCACCATCGCGGCCGAGGGCGAGCCGCGATTCGCGGCGATCGGCCGGCTGATCGACGAATGGAAACCGGATGCATTGATCGTGGGGGTGCCGGTCCATCCCGACGGCACGCCGCACGACAATACGCGCCGGGCGCAGCGCTTCGCCCGCCAGCTGCACGGCCGCTACCGGCTGCCGGTGCACGAGGTGGACGAGCGCTACAGCACCACCGAGGCGTCGGCCTGCGGCGCGCGCGACCTCGACGCGGCCTCGGCCGCGATCATCCTCGACCAATACCTGCGAAGCCTGCCATGAGCACCCTGCACCTCGACGCCGAAGCGCTGTACGCCGACCTGCTGGCCGGCGTGCGCACCCTGCTCAAGCCGGACTGCGCCCTGGTGGGCATCTGGTCGGGCGGGGCCTGGCTGGCCGAGCGGCTGCAGCGTGACCTGAAGCTGCCCGGGGAACACGGCGTGATCTCCAGCGCGCTGCACCGCGACGACTTCGGCTCGCGCGGCATGAGCGGCAGCGCCGACCACACCCGGCTGCCCTTCGAGGTGGAGGGTCGCCACATCGTGCTGATCGACGACGTGCTCTTCACCGGCCGCACCACGCGTGCGGTGATCAACGAACTGTTCGATTTCGGCCGCCCGGCCAGCGTGACGCTGGCGGTGCTGGTCGACCGCGGCGGGCGCGAGCTGCCGATCCAGCCGGCCTTCTCGGCCGCGCGCGTCGCCCTGCCCCGAGGGCAGCGGCTGTCGCTCGCTCGCGATGAACAGGGCCAGTTCAGCTTCGACATCAAGGAAGCCGCCTGAGATGCTCTCCAAGAGAAACCCCCAGCTCAACGCCCACGGCGAGCTGATCCACCTGCTGTCGATCGAGGGCCTGCCCAAGGCCGTGCTCACGCAGATCCTCGACACCGCCGGCACCTTCCTGTCGGTCAACGAGCGCGAGGTGAAGAAGGTGCCGCTGCTGCGCGGCAAGAGCGTGTTCAACCTGTTCTTCGAGAACAGCACGCGCACGCGCACCACCTTCGAGATCGCCGCCAAGCGCCTCTCCGCCGACGTCATCAACCTCGACATCGCGCGCAGCTCCACCGCCAAGGGCGAGAGCCTGCTCGACACCATCGCGAACCTCTCCGCGATGCACGCCGACATGTTCGTCGTGCGGCACAGCGAGAGCGGTGCGCCCTACCTCATCGCGCAGCACTGCGCGCCGCACGTGCACGTGGTCAACGCCGGCGACGGCCGCCACGCGCACCCGACGCAGGGCCTGCTCGACATGTACACCATCCGCCACTACAAGCGCGACTTCACCAACCTGACGGTGGCGATCGTCGGCGACATCGTGCATTCGCGCGTGGCGCGCTCCGACATCCATGCGCTGACCACCCTGGGCGTGCCCGAGATCCGCGCCGTCGGCCCGAAGACGCTGGTGCCGGGCGACCTGCGCGAGATGGGCGTACGCGTCTGCCACGACATGGCCGAGGGCATCCGCGGCGCCGACGTGATCATCATGCTGCGCCTGCAGAACGAGCGCATGAGCGGCGCGATGCTGCCTTCGGCCGGCGAGTTCTTCAAGAACTACGGGCTGACGCCCGAGAAGCTCGCCCTCGCCAGGCCCGACGCGATCGTGATGCACCCCGGGCCGATCAACCGCGGCGTCGAGATCGACTCCGCCGTGGCCGACGGCGCGCACAGCGTCATCCTGCCGCAGGTGACCTTCGGCATCGCGGTGCGCATGGCGGTCATGTCCATCATCGCGGGCAACAACCCATGAAAGTCCTGATCAAGAACGGCCGCATCGTCGATCCGGCCAGCGGGCGCGACGAGGCCGGCGACATCGCCATCGCCGCCGGCCGCATCGTCGCGATCGGCCGCGTGGCCGCCGACTTCGCACCGAACCGCACCCTCGACGCCGCGGGCCTGGTGGTGGCACCCGGCCTGGTCGACCTGGCCGTGCGCCTGCGCGAGCCCGGCCACGAGCACGAAGGCATGCTCGAGAGCGAGATGGCCGCGGCGATGGCGGGCGGCGTCACGCACCTGGTCTGCCCGCCCGATACCGACCCGCCGCTGGACGAGCCCGGCCTGGTCGAGATGCTCAAGTTCCGCGCGCGCAACCTCAACCAGGCGCGGCTGTATCCGCTCGGCGCGCTGACGCGCGGCCTCAAGGGCGAGGCGCTGACCGAAATGGCCGAGCTCACCGAGGCCGGCTGCGTCGCGTTCTCGCAGGCCGAGGCGCCGGTGCGCGACACGCTGGTGCTGCACCGCGCATTGCAGTACGCCTCGACCTTCGGCTATGCGGTCTGGCTGCGCCCGAACGACCCCTGGCTGGGCAACGGCGTTGCCGCCAAGGGCCCGCTGGCCACGCGCATGGGACTGTCCGGCGTGCCGGCGATTGCCGAGACGATCGCGCTGGCGCTGATCTTCGAGCTGGTGCGCGACACGAAGGCGCGCGTGCACCTGTGCCGCCTGAGCAGCGCGGCGGGTGTCGAGATGGTGCGTGCCGCCAAGGCCGAGGGCCTGCCGGTGAGCTGCGACGTCAGCGTTCACAACCTGCACCTCACCGACGTCGACATCGGCTACTTCAACGCCGCGATGCGCGTCACGCCGCCGCTGCGCCAGCAGCGTGACCGCGACGCGCTGCGCGCCGCGCTGGCCGACGGCACGATCGACGCGCTGGTCAGCGACCACACACCGGTCGACGAGGATGCCAAGAACCTGCCCTTCGCCGAAGCCGAGCCGGGCGCGACCGGCGTGGAGCTGCTGCTGAGCCTGGCGCTGAAGTGGGGCGCCGACAGCGGCCTGCCGCTGGTGAAGACGCTGGCCACGGTGACGCAGCGGCCGGTGGGCGTGATGGGCGAGTCGCTCGGCTCGCTGGGGTCGAGCGCCGGCCGCCTGGTCGAAGGCGGCCTGGCCGACCTCTGCCTGTTCGACCCGGCGGCGCACTGGCAGGTCACGCCGGCCGCGCTGCGCAGCCAGGGCAAGCACACGCCTTTCGCCGGCTACGAGCTGCCCGGGCGCGTGGTGGCCACGCTGGTCGGCGGCCACGTCGCCTACGAGGCCACGCGCGGGTGAGACTGCCGCGTGCCCTGTGGCGGCTCGCGGCCGCGCTGTTCCACGCCCTGACCGGCGCGCTGATCTGCGCGCTGTGGTTTCCCTTCATCGGGCCGGCGCAGCGCATGGGCCACGTGGGCCGCTGGTCGGCGCGCATGCTGCGCGCGCTGGGCATCACGCTGCGTGCACGCGGCACGGTGCACGTCGGCCCGGTGCTGATCGTCGCCAACCACGTCTCCTGGGTCGACATCCTGGCGATCAATGCCGTGCATCCGGCGCGCTTCGTCTCCAAGGTCGACGTCAAGCACTGGCCCTTCCTCGGCTTCCTGGTGGCCAGCGGCGGCACGCTGTTCATCGAGCGCGAGCGCAAGCGCGATGCGCTGCGCGTGGTGCACCAGATCGCCGAGGCGCTCCGGGGCGGCGACATCGTCGCGGTGTTCCCCGAGGGCACCACCAGCGACGGCCACGACGTCCTGCCCTTCCATGCCAACCTGCTGCAGGCGGCCATCTCGACCGAATCGCCGGTGCAGCCGGTGGTGCTGCGCTACCGTGACGCGCACTCGGCAGTCAGTGCGGCGCCGGCCTATGTCGGCGACACCAGCCTGGCCGCCTCGCTGTGGGCCACCGTGACGGCCGACAGGCTCGTCGCCGAGGTCATCGTCGAGAATGCACAGGGCGCCCGCCATGCCGACCGGCGGGCGCTCGCCGAGCACCTGCGCGCGCTCATCGTCGGCCGGCTGAAGGAAGGGAGCGCATGACGCCGCTGACCATCCGCCGCGTGGCGATCGACACCTATCGCGAACACGTCGCCTACCTGCACCGCGACTGCACGGCCGTGCGCGCCGAGGGCTTCCAGGCGCTGTCGAAGGTGGAGGTGCGCGGCAACGGCGCGACCATCCTCGCGGTGCTCAACGTCGTCGACGACGAATGCATCGTCTCGCCCACCGAACTCGGCCTCAGCGAAGACGCCTTCGCCGATCTCGGCCTGGCGGCCGGCCATGCGGTGAGCCTGCAGCATGCCGAGCCGGCGGCGTCGATCGCCGCGCTGCACCGCAAGATCGCCGGCGAGCGCCTGTCGCGCGACGACCTGCACGGCATCATCCGCGACATCGCGCAGATGCGTTACACGAAGATCGAGCTGGCCGCCTTCGTCGTCGCGGCCAACCAGTTCGAGATGGACCGCGACGAGGTGCTGCACCTCACCGAGGCGATGATCGCCGCCGGCCGGCGCCTCGACTGGCGCCACGAGGTGCGCAGCGGCCCGGTGGTCGACAAGCACTGCATCGGCGGCATCCCGGGCAACCGCACCTCGATGCTGGTGGTGCCCATCGTCGCGGCGCATGGCATGCTGATCCCCAAGACCTCGTCGCGGGCGATCACCTCGCCGGCGGGCACCGCCGACACGATGGAGGTGCTGGCGCAGGTCGAACTGCCCTTCGAGCGCCTGGCGCAGATCGTGCGCGAAAGCGGCGGCTGCCTGGCCTGGGGCGGCACCGCCGACCTGTCGCCTGCCGACGACGTGCTGATTGCGGTGGAGCGGCCGCTGGCGATCGACTCGCCCGGGCAGATGGTCGCCTCCATCCTGTCCAAGAAGATCGCCGCCGGCTCCACCCACCTGGTGCTCGACATCCCGGTCGGCCCGAGCGCGAAGGTGCGCAGCATGCCGGAGGCGCAGCGGCTGAAGAAGCTGTTCGAGTACGTGGCCGCGCGGCTGCAGCTGCAGGTCGACGTGGTGATCACCGACGGGCGGCAGCCGATCGGCCGTGGCATCGGCCCGGTGCTCGAGGCGCGCGACGTGATGCAGGTGCTGGAGAACGACCCGGCGGCACCGATGGACCTGCGCCAGAAGGCGCTGCGCCTGGCCGGCCGCGTGATCGAGTTCGACCCCGACGTGCGCGGCGGCGACGGCTTCGCGATCGCGCGCGACATCCTCGACTCCGGCCGCGCGCTGGCGAAGATGAACCAGATCATCGATGCGCAGGGCCGCCGCGCCTTCGACTGGCAGGCGCCGCCGGTGGCGCCGCTGAGTTTCGAGGTGAGCGCACCGCGCGACGGCGTGATCACCGCGATCGACAACCTCGCCATCGCGCGCATCGCGCAGCTGGCCGGCGCGCCCAAGGTGGCCGGCGCCGGGCTCGAACTGCTGAAGCGGCTGGGCGAGCATGTGCGTGCCGGGCAGCCGCTGTACCGCGTGTTCGCGCGCTTCGACGCCGACCTCGACTATGCGCGACGCAAGGCGGAGACCGACCCGGGCTTCCGCGTCGGTGAAGCCGCCGAGCTGCCGCGCGACTACACGCTGCACGGCAACGGCGGCGAGCCCTGAGGAGAACGCCGCATGCTGCTGGCCTTTGCCGACGAGCGCAGCCTGGCCGAGAAGCTCGCGCACGAGCTCGGCTGTGAACTCGCCTTCGTTGCCGAGCACCGCTTCCCCGACGGCGAGCTCAAGCTCACGCTGCCGGGCAGCCTGCCGTCGAGCGTGGTGGTGCTGCGCGGCCTGCAGCGGCCCAACGAGCGGCTGGTGCAGCTGCTGCTCACCGCCAAGACGGCGCGCCGTCTCGGCGCGAAGCGGCTCGCGCTGGCCGCGCCCTACCTCGCCTACATGCGTCAGGACATCGAGTTCCAGCCCGGCGAGGCGATCAGCCAGCGCATCGTCGCCGGCTTCCTCGGGGATCTGTTCGAGCGCGTGGTCACCATCGATCCGCACCTGCACCGCATCGCCTCGCTCGACGAGGTGATGCCGGGCTCGAAGGGTGTCGCGCTGACGGCTGCGCCGCTGCTCGGACGGTACATCGCCGCGCAGTGGTCCGGCGCCGCGCGGCCGCTGCTGGTCGGCCCCGACGAGGAGGCGCTGCAGTGGGTGCAGGCGGCCGGCGAGGTCACCGGGCTGGAGGGCATCGTGTGCCGCAAGACACGGCACGGCGATCGTGACGTCGAGGTCGAAATTCCGGGCGTCGACATCACCCAGCGCGAAGTCGTGCTCATCGATGACGTGGCCAGCACCGGCCACACGCTGGTGCAGGCCGCGCAAGTGCTGCGCGCACGGGGTGTTGCCGCCATCGACGTGGCGGTGGTGCACGCGCTGTTCGGTGGCGATGCGCTCGATCGACTGGCCGCGGCGGGCGTCCGTCGCGTGTGGAGCACCGACGCGGTGCCGCATTCTTCCAACGTTGTCACGGTCGCGCCGATGCTGGCGAGGGCAATCGCGGATGTTCTTTGACTGTGCGGGGTGCCCATACTGGTGACCGTACCGGTCCGGGAGGGTCCCTATGCACTTGTTGCGGCTCGTGGCCAGCCAGGTCCGCCTCGGCGAGCCCCTGCCCTGGGGCGTGCGTGACGAGCACGGCCAGTTGCTGCTGGCCCGCGGCCACGTGATCGGCAGCGAGGCGCAGCTCGAAGCCTTGCTGGAGCGTGGTGCCAGCGTCGACATCGAGGAGGTCCGCGCGGCGGCCTCGCGCGCCGAAGCGGAGAAGAAGCGTGCGCCGAGCCTGTTCGCGCAATGGGAGCAGGTGCTGTGGCAGCTCGACCGGGCCTTGCGCAGCATTGCCGAGCCCGGCTTCGCCGAACGGATCGACGAAGTGCGCGAACGCATCGAGGCATTGACGCTGCGCGACCCGGACATCGCGATCTATCTCACCGTGCGGCAGGATCCGAAGCGCCTGACCATCTACGCCCTTGCGCACTCGGTGCACTGCGCGCTGGTGGCGCTGCTGATGGCGCGCCGGCTCGGCTGGGAAGAAGCCCGCACCCGCACCCTGATGCGCGCGGCGCTGACGATGAACGTGGCCATCCTGGATCTGCAGGGCCGCATGGCCGCGCAGGGCTCGCCACCGACGCCGCCGCAGATGGAGATGATCCGTGCCCATCCCGGCGTCGGCGTGAAGATGCTCGCGGCCGCCGGCATCGCCGACGAAGCCTGGCTCGCGGCCGTGGCCGATCATCACGAGCGTGCCGATGGCAGCGGCTACCCGCAGGGCCTGCGCGAGGTCGGCGAACTCGCCACCGTGCTGCGCTACATCGACGTGTTCATGGCCAAGATGGCGCCGCGCGCGCTGCGTGCGCCGCTGAGCCCGCAGCTGGCGGCGCGCCAGCTCTACCAGGAAAGCGGCGGCGCGCCTGCGTCGGCGGCCATCATCAAGGAGTTCGGCATCTATCCGCCCGGCGAGTTCGTGCAGCTCAAGTCGGGCGAACTCGCGGTGGTGGTGCGGCGCAGTGCCGACGCGCGCACGCCGCTGGCGGCCAGCGTGACCGACCGCCACGGCATGCCCCACGTCAGCACCGTGATGCGGGACACGGCGAAGCCCGAGTTCGCGATCACCGCGACGGCGTCGGAGTCGAAGTTCGTGTTGCGCATGCCGCCGGAGCGGCTGTTCGGGATTCCCGAGTAGCGCTCAGGCCTTGCCCTGGTTCGCGACGGCTGCCGCCGCCTTCGCGGCCGCTTCGGCATCACCGAGGTAGTAGTGGCGGATCGGCTTGAGCGCCGCGTCGAGTTCGTAGACCAGCGGGATGCCGTTGGGGATGTTCAACCCGACGATGTCGTCGTCGGAGATGCCGTCGAGGTACTTCACCAGCGCGCGGATGCTGTTGCCGTGCGCCGAGATCAGCACGCGCTGGCCGCTGCGGATGGCCGGGGCGATGGTGTCGTTCCAGTACGGCAGCACGCGCGCCACCGTGTCCTTCAGGCACTCGGTCAGCGGCACTTCGCCGGCGGCGAGCTTCTCGTAGCGGCGGTCGCCGCGCTCGCAGCGCGGGTCGTTCGGCTCCAGCGCCGGCGGCGGCGTGTCGTAGCTGCGCCGCCAGACGAGCACCTGCTCGTCGCCGAACTTCTTCGCCGTCTCGGCCTTGTTCAGGCCCTGCAGCGCGCCGTAATGGCGCTCGTTCAGCCGCCAGTGCTTGACCACGGGCAGCCAGTGGCGGTCCATCTCGTCCAGGGCGTGCCAGGTCGTCCAGATCGCCCGCTGCAGCACCGAGGTGTGCACCACGTCGAACTCGTAGCCCTCGGCCTTGAGCAGCCGGCCGGCTTCCTTCGCCTGCGCCACGCCGGTGGGCGTGAGGCCCACGTCGGTCCAGCCGGTGAAGCGGTTCTCGAGGTTCCAGGTCGATTCGCCATGGCGGATCAGGACGAGCTTGTGCATGGGAGCGGGGATTCGGTCGGTGGGGGGATCGTCCAGGGCATACCCGGACAGGCAGGGGTCGAATTCTATAATTCGGGCTTTGCCTGCCGGCGCCCGAAGGCCCCCCTTGAAGTTCTTCATCGACAACTGGTTCCTCTTCTTCACCGCCATCGTCTCCGGTGGCCTGCTGCTGTGGCCGATGCTGTCGCGCGGCGGCGGCGCCGGCCGCGTCACGCCGGCGCAGGCCGTGCAGCTGATCAACCGCGAGAAGGCGGTGCTGATCGACGTCAGCGAGCCGGCCGAGTACGCCGGCGCGCACGCGGCGGGCTCCAGGAACGTGCCGCTGGGCAGCCTGGAAGGCTCGGGCGACCTGCCGAAGAACAAGACGCTGCCGGTCGTGGTGGTGTGCCCCTCGGGCACCCGCGCGGTGCGCGCCGCGGCCACGCTGAGGAAGCTGGGCTTCGAGAAGCCCCACGTGCTGGCCGGCGGGCTGGCGGCGTGGCGCGAGGCCAACCTGCCGATCGAGAAGACCGCCTGAACGAACGCGAAGGACCCGTCATGGCTGCCGTGAAGATGTACACCACCCAGGTCTGCCCGTACTGCCAGCGCGCCAAGGCGCTGCTCAAGCAGCGCGGCGTCGAGCAGATCGAGGAGATCCGCATCGACCTCGACCCTGCCCAGCGCGACCACATGATGCAGATCACCGGCCGGCGCACCGTGCCGCAGATCTTCATCGGCGACAACCACGTGGGCGGCTGCGATGACCTGATCGCGCTCGACCAGCGCGGCGGCCTGGTGCCGATGCTCCAGGGCTGACGCAGCGCGCGGGCGATAATCCCCGGCTTGCCGCCATTTCGGCGGCCGTATCCACCACAGAGATCCCCATGGCCGACGACAACCAGACCCCGGTGTTCCAGATCCAGCGCATGTACCTGAAGGACCTGTCGCTGGAGCAGCCCAATTCGCCGCAGATCCTGCTCGAGCAGTCGCAGCCGGCCGTCGACATCCAGCTCGGCCTGGGCGCGGAAGCCATCGCCGACGGCATCTACGAGGTCGCGGTCACGGCCACCGTCACCACCAAGGTCAACGACAAGGTGCTGTTCCTCGTCGAGGCCAAGCAGGCCGGCATCTTCGAGATCCGCAACATCCCGGCCGAGCAGCTCGACCAGATCATCGGCATTGCCTGCCCGGGCATCGTCTACCCGTACCTGCGCGCGATCGTCTCCGACGTCTGCACGCGCGCCGGCTTCCCGCCGGTGATGCTGGCCGAGGTGAACTTCCAGGCGATGTACGAAGCCCAGCGCGCCCAGGCGGCCGCGCAGAACGGCTCGGGCATCATCACCAGCGTCAACTGAGGCCGAACCTGCCCCGCCCATGAACCTGACGGTACTGGGCGCCGGGGCGTGGGGCACCGCGCTGGCCGTCAGCGCCTGCACCCGCCAGCCCACGCTGCTGTGGGCGCGCGACGCGGCGCAGGCCGAGGCCATGCAGCGCGAGCGCCGCAACGAACGCTACCTGCCGGAAGCGGCGCTGCCGGCGCCCCTGGTCATCAGCGCCGACTTCGAGGCAGCCATCGCGCACGGCCGCGACGGGCTGATCGTCGTCGGCACGCCGATGTCGGGGCTGGAAGGCATGCTCGCGCGCCTGCCGGCCGATGCTGCCGGCGTGCTGTGGTTGTGCAAGGGCTTCCAGGAAGGCAGCGGCCGGCTCGGCCACGAGATCGCGCGCGACGTGGCACCGGCGCTGCGCTGCGGCGTGCTCTCCGGCCCCAGCTTCGCCATCGAGGTGGCGCGCGGCCAGCCGACGGCCCTGGTGGCGGCCAGCAGCGATGCGGCGCTGGCCGAGCGCGCGGTCGAGGCCTTCCATGGCGACAGCCTGCGCGTCTACACCTCCACCGACCCGGTCGGCGTCGAGGTCGGTGGCGCGGTGAAGAACGTGATGGCGATCGCCACCGGCATCGCCGACGGCATGGCGCTCGGCCTGAATGCGCGCGCCGCGCTGATCACCCGCGGCCTGGCCGAGATGACGCGCCTGGGCGTGGCGCTCGGCGCGCGTGCCGAGACCTTCATGGGCTTGTCCGGCCTGGGCGACCTGGTGCTCACCACCACCGGCGATCTCTCGCGCAACCGCCAGGTCGGACTGCGCCTCGCCGAGGGCCTCGCCCTGCCGCAGATCCTCGCCGAACTCGGCCATGTGGCCGAAGGCGTGCTCAGCGCGGCCATGGTGCTGCGCCGGGCGCAGCGGCTGCAGGTGGCCATGCCGATCACCGAGGCGGTGGTCGCTGTGCTCGAGGGACGTCTCTCGCCGTCGCAGGCGCTCGGCACGCTGATGGGCCGCGAGGCACGGCCCGAACACTGAACCCGCACGAGGAGCCGCGATGCGTCGTCGACAACTGATCCGTGCCGCTGCGGCGTCCGCCGCCGGGCTGGCCCTGCCCGCGTTCGCGCAGGCCTGGCCGTCGCGGCCGATCAAGCTGGTGATTCCCTTTCCGCCCGGCAGCTCGCCCGACCTGATCGGCCGCCTGGTCGCCGAGCCGCTGGCCGCTGCGCTGGGGCAGCCGGTGGTGGCAGACAACCGGCCGGGGGCGGGAGGCAACGTCGGCACCGGCTTCGTCGCCAAGGCCGAGCCCGATGGCCACACGCTGCTGTTCACCATCCAGGGGCCGCTGGTCACGGCGCCGCTGCTGAGCAAGTCGCTGCCGTACGACCCGGCGAAGGAACTGGCGCCGATCAGCCTGGTGGCCACCTCGCCGAACCTGCTCGTCGTCGACCCGAAGCTCGGTGCCGAGTCGCTGGCCGACTTCGTGAAGGTCGCGAAGTCGCGCCGCGGTGAGCTCAACTACGGCAGCGTGGGCAACGGCAGCGCCGCGCACCTGGCGATGGAGCTCTTCAAGGCGCGCGCCGGCATCGACCTCGTGCACGTGCCCTACCAGGGCTTCCCGCAGGTGGTGAACGCCATGCTCGCCGGCCAGGTGCAGGCCGGCTTCATGGTGCCAGGCATCGCGATGGGGCAGGTGCGCGCGGGCAAGCTGCGCGGCCTGGCCGTCTCGACGCTGGGCCGCACGGCCGCGCTGCCCGAGTTCCCGACGCTGGCCGAACAGGGGTTCGCCGGCTTCGAGGCGATTTCCTGGCAGGCCGTGCTGGCGCCGGCGAAGACGCCTGCGGCGATCGTCGAGCGGGTGTCGCGCGAACTGGTGCGCATCATCCGCAGCGACGACGTGCGCGCGAAGATGCTCGCGCAGTACTTCAGCGCGGCGGGCACGGCGCCCGCAGCGCTCGCGAACCTGATGGCCAGCGAGCGCGAGCGCTGGGCGAAGGTGATCGCGATGGCCGGCGTCAAGCCGGAGTGACTGGAGGCGCTAGCGGCGCGGCGCCGGCGTAGCCGCACTGCCGCCAGGCCTCGAACACCGCCACCGCCACCGCATTGCTCAGGTTCAGGCTGCGCTGGCCGGCACGCATCGGCAGCCGCAGGCGTTGCGACGGTGCGAAGGACTCGCGCACCTCGTCGGGCAAGCCGGCACTCTCGGAGCCGAACACCAGCCAGTCGCCGGCGCGCCAGGCGACTTCGGCGAACGAGCGCGTGGCGCGGGTGGTGAAGGCATGGCAACGCGCCATGTCCGGCGCGGCATCGCGCAGGAAGTCCGCCCACGACGCATGGCGGCGCACGCTCGCGTACTCGTGGTAGTCGAGTCCGGCGCGCACCAGCAGCTTGTCTTCCATCGAGAAGCCCAGCGGCTCCACCAGGTGCAGCGTGCAGCCGGTGTTGGCGGCGAGCCGGATCACGTTGCCGGTGTTGGGCGGGATCTCCGGATGGACGAGCACGATGTTGAACATGGCGCGCCGATTGTCGGCGAAGGGATGTCGCCGTACTCAGGCCGAGCCGGGCGCCGGCGTGCGCGCCAGCACCCACAGCTGCACGCGGGCCGCGCCTGCGTCGAGCAGCGTGCGCGCCATCTCGGCGGCGGTGGCGCCGGTGGTCAGCACGTCGTCGACCAGGGCGACGTTGCGACCTTCGACCTCGCGCCTGCGCAGCGGCTCCACGGCGAAAGCGCCGCGCACGTTGGCGGCGCGCCGCTCCAGCGGCAGGTCGGCCTGGTGCGGCGTGTCGCGGATGCGCAGCAGCAGGGCCGGATCGGCACGCGGCCCGAGCCGGCGTGCGATCTCCCACGACTGGTTGAAGCCGCGCTCGCGCAGCCGCGCATCGCTCAGCGGTGCGGGCAGCACGAGATCGGCAGCGGGTGCGTCGCTGTCCGATCGCGCCAGCGCATCGCGCAACAGCCCGGCCAGCGGCACCGCGAGCTCGGACTGTCCATGGAACTTGAAGTGGCGGATCAGGCCGTCCCAGGGGGCGGCGTAGTCGAGCGCCGCCACGGCGTGCTCGAAAGGCGGCGGCTCGCGGACGCAGGCGCCGCACAGCGGCTGGCCCGCCGGAACCGCGATCGCGCAGCGGCGGCAGCGCGGCGGGTGCGTCACCATCGTCCGGCAGGCGACGCACAGCGCACCGCGGCCCCAGTCGCGGCACAGACTGCATTGGCCGGGCAGGGCGGCGAGCATCGTGGCGATCGACACCGGCTCAATATACTGCCCGCCCATGAGCGATGTGCCCGCCCCCGAAGCCTCTGCACGCGGGCTGGACGACGTGGCCGTGCAGGCGGCGATGCGACGTCTCGCGCGCAACGCCGAACCGCCCTGGCTGCATCGCGAGATCGCGCGCCGCATGGCCGAGCGCCTGGCGATCATCCGGCTGAAGCCGGCCTGCGTGATCGACTGGTGGGGCTGGCTGGGCGCCGGAGGCGAGTCACTGGACGAAGCCTATCCGCAGGCGCAGCGCATCGTGGTCGAGCCCGACGATGCACTGCGCGCGCGCAGCGAAGCGGCGAACCGTCGGCCCTGGTGGTCGGCCAGGCGATGGCAATCACCGGTGCCGCGCGTGATCACCGAGAGGGACCCTCTCGAAGCGCGCGCCCAGCTCGTCTGGGCCAACATGATGCTGCACGCGGTGACCGACCCGCCCGCCCTGTTCGCGCGCTGGCATCGCTTGCTCGACGTCGATGGGTTCGTGATGTTCTCCTGCCTCGGCCCCGGCACGCTGCGCGAACTGCGCTCGCTGTACGAGCGCCTTGGCTGGGGTGCAGCGACTCCCACCTTCGTCGACATGCACGACCTCGGCGACATGCTGTTGCACGCCGGCTTCGCCGACCCGGTGATGGACCAGGAAGTCATCACGCTGCAGTGGCGCGATGCCGAGTCGCTGCTGTCCGAACTGCGCGGCCTGGGCGGCAACGCCGCGCCGCGCCGCCAGGCCGGCCTGCGCACGCCGCGCTGGCGCGCACGTCTCTTGAGCGAGCTCAATGCGCTGGCCGATGCGCAGGGCGGCATCTCGATGAGCTTCGAGGTGGCCTATGGCCACGCCTTCCGCGCCGCGCCGCGTGCGCGCGTCTCAGACGTGACGAGCGTGCCTCTCGACGACATGCGCGCGTTGATCCGGGGCCGGAACGACAAGCCGGTGCGCTAAACTCTTGTAGTTGATCAAAGCACTGTCGGATCGACGTGCTTCGAGCGCAAGGCTGTCAGCAGTACGTAAGAAAGCATGTCGTTCGACGACCCGACATCGACGCCGACGCAGGCCGCCACGAGCCGTCTGCGCTTCGGACGGACCTGCCAGGCCGATGCGGGTGAGTGCTCGGTGCAATGGGATCTTCGGCGCAACTGCAGTCTGACGCCGAGGCAGATGTTGGGGTTTTACCTGGGGCTGAGCGGCGTTTCGCTGGCCATCGCCGGAATATTCTGGTGGCTGGGCGCGAAGCTCGTCATGCCCTTCGCCTGGCTGGAGGTCGTGGCGGTCGGCGTGGCGCTGTTGGTTCATGCGCGGCACGTGACGGATCGCGAAAGCATCCGGCTGCAAGGCGGCAGGTTGACGGTGGAGCGGGCCTGCGGCCCGCGCACCGAGCGGTGCGAGTTCTGCACCGAGTGGGTGAGGGTGGCATCCACGCGAGGCGACGGTTCGTTGATCGAGCTGTCGGAGCGGGGGAAGAAGGTGGTGGTGGGGCGCTTCGTGCGCCCCGAGCTGCGCAGGCAGCTCGCCGACGAGATGCGGTGGGCGCTGGCGCAGCGAGGAGACGTGCGGGGCCTCGTGCCCGGCGCGGCTTGAACGGGCTCAAAACAGACGTGAAAACGATGAAGACGATCAAATCACTCCGCGCGACGCTGGCGCGCCTGGCCATCACGGCCGGTGCCACGCTGGCCACGCAGGCCGCGCTGGCTGTCAACAGCCTGCCGGGCGGCCCGGCCGTCAACCAGCTCGACCTGCACCCGCCGGTCACGAAGATCGCCGCCGAACAGCAGTGGCTGCACTACTTCATGCTGGTGATCTGCACGGTGATCTTCATCGGCGTCTTCGGCGTCATGTTCTATTCGGTCTTCAAGCACCGCAAGAGCCGCGGCGCCAAGGCCGCCAACTTCCACGAGAGCACCACGGTCGAGATCATCTGGACCATCGTGCCGCTGCTGATCGTGATCGCGATGGCGCTGCCGGCGACCAAGGTGGTCGTCGCGATGAAGGACACCAGCGCCGCCGACCTCACCATCAAGGCCACCGGCTACCAGTGGAAGTGGGGCTACGACTACCTGAAGGGCGAGGGCGAGGGCATCGGCTTCCTGTCCACGCTCGACGTCACGCACCGCGAGATGTCAAACAGCGGCAAGCCGCCGCCGACCGACGACTACCTGCTGAAGGTGGACAACCCGCTGGTCGTGCCGGTGGACACCAAGGTGCGCATCATCACCACCGCCA
>VFQN01003800.1_pt1 | contig 20852 bp, 16 predicted proteins | sample 3512371 | NCBI WGS metagenome assembly VFQN01 (sample SAMN10412370, study PRJNA504923) | tailings metagenome | isolation source: Replicate 2 from Balatoc abandoned mine | place: Philippines: Itogon, Benguet | collected 2017-08-28
GGGGCAAAGTCCAAGTCAGCATTGGAATTGCCCAACAGCTGGCTGAGGCTCTCGGTGTCCCCTTGAGCCGCATTTGGCGCGATCTGGAGCGCGAATCCCCATCGGCCTGACTTCGGCGTGTCGTTCGTCGGCTACGACGTTGACTACTTCACGGAGAGCAGTTGCTCGCTACGGCGGTAGTATTTCCGCAATGTGTCTCGCGACGTCAGCAGGAACACGACTTCTATGGGAATCACCGCGACGTCCAAGACGCCGAACTGTCCAGCATAGCCCGTCGAAAGCCGGTAGCTGATGTAGGCAATCGCGGTCGCAATGAACGAGTTCGCGAAGAACTGGTAGTGTTGGTAGTGAATGCTGATCAGTAGTGCAAAAGCCTGTTCGCGACCAGCCAGATGCGAGAAATTCAGCTTCGGAGGCGGCAAGCCGGTCAGGGCGTGAAAGGAATCGACGCAGACCCAGCGGATGGCATTGATCGTCATGCCGGCCGCCAGCGAGGTGACGGTCAGATAGAGAAAGCCGCCGAGGGTTGGAGCGTCTGGCGAAACGGCCGCAAACCAGTTCTGCAGGATGGGCACATGCGGTTGCAGTCCCAACAGGACGACGGCTCCTGGCACCAGATAAGCCACGAGCGGGCCGAAATTGTCAGTTGAGACATTTTGCATTCGCCGGTCACAGTAACACGCTCCTTCGTCGAGCGCGAGTTTCTGGTCCGAACGATCCCCTGCAGTTTCGCTTCATGCGGATGCTGTAGGCGCTGCAGTCGTCGCGGCAGCATACCGCCTCCGTGACACCCGCCGAACAAGCTCGCTCCGGTCCTCCCCTATCGTTGGTGGCGCCAATGTCTGCAGAGAAAACGGAGCGCTGGGCACTCCCCCTTCCAGCAGCATCCGGACATAGCAGACATAGTTCGGCAGTCCCATCAGCCAGGCCGGTGACAACTGCCCCGGAAACTTGCTGAACGCCGGAGCCAAGAGGTCCGCATCCTCGGCCCCCACCCGAAACGCCACAAACGTGCCGCAGTTGCCGAGGACCGCCTGCCGGGTCGGTTCGTCTAGCTGCCGGGTCAGCTGGTGGCTCAGGACCAGATTCAAGCCATACTTGCGGGATTCCGAGAGCATGATCGCCGTCGACGGCGTGACCAGCGTCTGGAACTCATCCAGAAACAGACCATGGTCCAGACGTTGGTCATGACTCAGGTCAGCCCTGCTCAACGCGGCTTGCTCGATTGCCGTCAACAGCAAGCTGCCGAGTAGCGTGGCGTTGTCCTGCCCGAGTTTGCCGCGACTCAGGTTGATAACCAGGATCTGACCCCGGTCCATGACCTGCCTCAGATCCAGTCCCGATTGGCGGGCGGTGACGATCTCACGCAATCGGCTGTTCGTGAGAAACGGCAGCAGCTTGTTCGTGACCGACGACACCGCTTCCGTACGATACTGCGTGTTCCAGGACTGGAACTCGTGCTGCCAGAAGGAACGCACAATCTCATCCTCGATCCGGGGCACGACCTGGTCGCGGATGCGGGCATCCGTCAGCAACTGCACCACATCCTGCAGAGTCCCCTGCCGTTCGATGACCGCGAACACCCCGAACCGCAACAGGTTCTCCAGCCGGGGTCCCCACGAGTCGTACAGCTTTCGAAACGCCGACACGACCCCGGACGCGACCTGATCCCGGCGACCAGGGTCTGCACAGGCCAACGGATTGAACGTGACGAGGCCATCCCCGGCCGGATCGAACACAATCACGTCATTCGTGCGGTTCGGTGGCACCAATTGGAGCAACCCGTCCGCCAGATCGCCGTGAACATCGACCATGGTCAGACCCTCCCCCTGGGCCATGGCCTGAGCCATCAGGTTGACCAGCAACGTCGACTTCCCGGTTCCCGTTGCCCCGACGACATAGACGTGTCGGCGACGGGCATCACGGTTGATGGCGACCGGCAGCTGGTCATCCCGGAACCGGACGCGACCGAGAACGACCGCTCCCCTACTCTCGACGGACGACAGCACCGCTGGCGGTTCCAGTTCGGTGAACTCGCTGGTCTGCAAGCCTTCGACCGAGACGCTGGCGGTCGGTGGATGAAACAATGTTGCCAGTTCGTCGTGGGCCAATAGAAATCTCGGTGCCGTGACTCCCCTATCTCCGTCCCTCGCCCGACGCCATCGCAGCCTGGCCAACCGCTGCGACGAAAAGACTCCCAGTGCGCCGATCAATTGTGACAGACGGGCCTGAGCCTGGTCAGCGTCACCATTGGCACTGGTCACGGCTACGGTCAATTGGACGTCGAATAGGTGGCCGCCGACTTTCGCCGCGGCTGCTTGCAAGTGTTCTTCGCGCTCGTGCAATCGGCTCGCCGAGGTGTCCAGGAGGCTATGGTCAGGAAGAGGGGAGTGGTAGGCCAGCCAACCAAGCCAACCTGCGAGCCACCGTCCACCGGGACGGCTTACAGTCCGGGCAAAATAGTCCGCCAATCGCGGATGATGGCGAAAGAACCGGCGATCGAGGAGCTGGATCGCATCGCGGGCCTGGGTCACACGGCGATCACTGGCCGGGGTCACGACCAGTGTCAGGCTGACATCCAGACCCTGGTCGGGTCGGACCGCCCGCAACAGGCTATCGATCGGATCGGCGAAGTTCCGGTTCAGCTGATCTTCAAACTGCGGATGGCGGAGCAGGGGAAACAGTTCGGGGACCAACTCCGCGGCCAAACTCCAAGTGTGGCCGGTGACCGTGGTCTGGCCCTTGTTTTCGACCATGGTCAAGGGACACTGGGGGTAGTTGGCAATCAGAGGGCCAGACACACGCGCCGAGATTTCGTCCTTACAGCCAATCTGCAAACCCACCCGGCCATCCAGCGTGCCGTACGACAACGTCACGCGTTGCTCTGGCGTCAGAGCCTGGTGAATCGCCGCGAGGGCCTTCTCCATGTAGCGGGGACCGCGTTCGTTGTCAGCCGGAGCGGTCCACAGCCACTGCATGCCGCCAGCGTAGCGCGTTGCGATCGCACGGCAAAACCGCTCCGGTCAGTGTGTGCCCCCTGCTCGAAGCGGCTGCCCGCCCTGTCTCGGTCCTGCGGCCCAGTCTCCTCGGCCGTCACGGCGAAGGGGCACGGGGTAATAGCCGTGCGGGGTCCGCAGTCGTACGCAGGCGTGGGGGACAGTCTACCAGACGGCTCCGTCAGCCGGAATTGCCGGTGGCAACCGAACAGAGGATCGTAATGCCGTCGACGACGGATGCAGGTGGACCAATGCCTGCCATTGGCCGTGATGATCCAGGAAGAGGGGATTGGTGAGCGGCTCTGGATCTCCGAGATAACTGTCTTGCGTGGCCGCATAGACCAGCCGCCGCGCGGAACCGCCGTTGATCCGCGCCGTCACCGCCAGCAGGTGATAGGCCCGCGAGACCGAGAGCGTCAGAAACACCACCCGAAACCGCGGCCGCTCCCAAGCTCGGCCGCCCGCGTTCCAATCCGTCAGCAGCTGTGTCTGATAGGCCTCGTAGGTCATCAGCCGGTGCCGCAAGCTCGATTCCCGCGGCGAGTCGACCGTCTCAGTGCTGCGATCGATTTCGAAGGCGACGTTGAACGCCCGGCCGCTCGTCGTGAACCGCGCAAAGCAATCCGGTTGAACCTGAGCGTCGCCGACGGCAAACGTCAGTTCGTTCTCGCGGTAGAACCGCTCGATGACAATCCGGCGATCAAAGGCGGCACACTTGGATGTGACGATGACCTGAGCCAAGGCCAGGGTGTGCGCCAGCGGGCTCGGGGCGATCTCGGCGAAGAACGAGCGGGGTGGGGGAGTGGCATCTGCTCCGAAAAGCGCCTGAAATCCGGCCGGGGTCAGCTTGTAGTAGTTCTGCAGGCCCCCGCCGATCGTGGCGGTCGACCAGTGCCGCGTGAACCCTGCCCGCTCCAGCACTTGCAGGCGTTCCCGCAGCCGCCGTTCGTCCGCAAATCCGCCGCCGTCAAAGCTGCGGCTGGCGGTCAGGAGTAAGGCCGTCGTGACCGGCGTCCAGCTCAAAAGCTGCAGCAGAGACAGATCGCGCGGCGACAGCTGCGGGGTGTTTGTCATGAGGCGGCTGCGAGCGTAGCATTCCCGCGCTTCCTCCTGCCATGAAACCGTCCGCGTACATCGACGTCGATGAGCTGCAGGCCCAGACCAGTCTCGCGGAAGCGGCCGCCAAGTGCGGCTTCCCGCTCGACATCCACGGCAGTGGCCAGGAAGTCCGGCTAGATTGCCTGTTCGGCTGCCCCGGCGATCATGCGGGCAAGCGGGAAATCGCGGTCAACACGGGCAACCCTCAGAAGGTCTTCTGCTGCCATGCCTATGGCTGTCAGTTTCGGGGGAATCTCTTGACGCTGATGCACGGCATGCTGACGGGCGCCAGACCGACCGGTGACAAGCTGACGGGCGGCGAATTCAGCCGCGTTCGCAAGGTGCTCGCGGGGACTTCCGAGCCAGAGCCAACACGCCAGCTCCACAGCCAGCCAGCGGCACAGGTGTCCGCACCAGTCCCGCTCCGCAACGTCCCGCTGGCCGACAGCGACAATCCCAAGGCCCGCGACTTGGTCGATCTCCGCGAACGGCTGATCATGGACGTCGCCCACATGCCGCCCGCCGCCGCGAGCTATGTCCGCCGCCACCCCTGCCTGACTTCTCCCGAGTTGCTCGGCAAATGGTCCGTCGGCGTCCTGCCGACCGGAGGCGAAGACAAGCGGGGCTGGTCCCTGCGGGGCCACGTCGTCTATCCCATCCATAGCGAAGAGGGAAAACTCCTGGCCTGGATCGCCCGCGATCCAGGTTTCGAGGAGAAGGAACGCGCGTTCCTGGCCCTACCGCCCGACGAGCGCTCCCGCGAGAAACCGCCGCACAAGCACAAAGTCCCGGCCGGGTTCCACCGGGGTCTGGAGCTGTTCGGCCAACAGGCCAGCCGACTGCACGAACTGGGCTATCGCGAGATCATCGCACACTGTGGCATCATCGTCGTCGAAGGCTTCAACGACGTCCTGGCGCTCGATCACCTCGGCATCCCAGCCGTGGCGATCATGTCCAACAAAATCACTATGGAACAGGTCGACAAGATCGAACGCTGGTCGAGACAACTGGCCCACGGTCGAGTGTCGCTGCTGTTCGATGCGGATGGTCCTGGAAACGACGGCGCTAAGGAAACTCTATGGCTCCTCGCCGACAGGAATCTCGATGTTCGCCTTGGCTGGAGCCATACACTTCATGACCGAGCCTTTGCCGGCCAGCAACCAGAGCACTTGACCCGCGAGAATTGGGAGCAGGGGGTACGTCAGCGTCTCTGGCGCGCGTAGTCATGCACGCCCACCTTGCTCAAACGGGAACGCGCCGTATGCTCATGAATCGCATCGGCGTGTCGAACCAAAGTATGCAGCAGTTACCGAGAGTTGAGGAATTCGGTGATCCCCTCTGCTCAACCAATCGTTACAATGATGACAAAAATGGCTGATTGGAGCGAATCGAATGGAGCGACGACCTCTTCGGCGCAACGACCCATGCCACTGCGGAAGTGGGAAGAAGTACAAGCGGTGTCATCTGGCAGCTGATCTCGAATCGGGCACTCGCTACACCTATTCTTCGAGCCCCATCGCTACCCTTGACAGTCTAGCGTCATTGAAAAAGAACACGCTGGACTTCATACACTGCCTCAAAGAGGAGCTCGGAATCGCATTCGATCCGGTCACAGGACAAGGGTTTCTAGCGGGAGAGGTTTCAGATGGCGTAATTCGAAGAACATTCGGAAGACTTCCGTATTTTTTCCCTCATGACGCACCATATCCGAAACTCTGTGAAGACATTTCGAAGAAGTCTGTGACTGGCTTTTATTGGGGCAGCCCGGATGTAAACCGCGTCGCAACTCACCTGACGAGGTATTCCCTCTATACACCACGTATCATCGTCACAAATCCATTCTGCGATATGTCACGGTATCACTTGGACGTCTCACCACTCGATCATCCCTCCGCTTGGAAGCAGGTGCTGGTCAACAAGGCCCTTTTCTTGGCGTCGATCGAGTCGTGGATTCGTGAAGAGATAATTATTGTTCTACCACCAATCAAGTGGATCGATTGGGAGTTCTTTCGCGACAAGCTTCGGCCGCTAGCTCAAAGCCGTCTTGAGAATCTGACAGAAGAGCAAGAGCACGCATTGGAGCTTCGGAGTTTTCTGGAGCTGGCCAGATCGTTTCACCCAGATGATCTCCCCTCATTCTTTGAGAGCTACATGGAGGGAGCGCCCGCAAAACTCGTCGAGTCAATCGAACAGCTGGTGCGATCCGAGTATCGCAAGAATCCAATTCGGTACGCGTGGACTCGTTCGAAGAATCGTCAGATCATGGCGTGGGGGTCGGGGCACAATTTAGAATCGGCGATATTCGCCTCTCAGCTATGCGGATCATACATGCTGTTTGGTGAAGAAGAGTACAAGCAAGAGTATCAGTATGCAGCAGATTTCGGACATGGCGATATTCCACGGGACGCGTATACACAGTTGTCAAGCGCTTTTTCAACACTGGAATTCACTTTTCTAAACGGAGTGTCACTCGATTTCGCACTGAATCTGCGGCGGGAAGAAAAACTCGCGGAACTCCGGTCATTTCTGCATCAGACTTGGAAGAGTGTTTCATCGATCGAAGGGATCGAGAATCTCAGCGTCGATGCGGCATTTCGTGAGGAGTTGCAAGGGCAATATCGAAAGTACAAGGAGGAGTGGCAAGACATCGAGCGCAATCTGATCGGGCAGATTTTGACCGGCGCAGGAGAAACAGCTGCCGCGTGTCTCAGTGGACGTCTTGAGTTTGCAGTGGCATTCGGAGGTCTTGCTGCGTTTCAATTGAAGCACATACTGGAATCATACATGCGCCGCAAGCTGCATGAGAGATTGCCTCTCGGGATATTTCTAAATCTTGAGAGGTCCTCTCAGTAGCGTCATCGTCCGCAAATGTGACCGTTAACAAAGGCCTGCTCAACTCTTTCCAATCCGCTCGATATGTTCAAGTGCTATGATGCAGGCGACCATTTCTCCCATCAGGTAAGAAAGTGCTGACAGAATTGAACACCTGCAACAAACCCAACGGGAACTGAGTCGAACCCAGAAATGTCTCGCCGTCTCTTGCCTCGGTCACATCGACCGAGGCATCGCCCCGCTCCGCGGTTGTGCCGCCGCCGGGCGTGTGGTGCGGAGCGATGTCGCGGGCCGCCGCTAGGCGGCAGCGACCCCCGGCACTGCGCCGCAATACGTCAACGAGGGAGCGAGGGGCGTGCGTGTCGTCTGGGCCGGGGGTCGCGGCGCAGGCCGCGACGTGGTCTCCCTCACAGTGTGGCCCTTTCCGCCGCTCTCCCGAGCGATTCTGTGGGTCGGTCTCAGACCGCCCCGCGACCGCCGCCCGCCCGGCTGTGGCGGCGATCTCCCGGCGACGGCCTGGCGATGCCTTCTTTTCTCCCGAGTTGATCGTTTCGACGTGCCGGCGGCCCGCTCCGCCGGGCCGGCCGGAATAACTCTGCTGCCGGTTGACGATCCATGTCGTTCGTGGCGCCGTTCTTTTTTCAGCAGGCGGGCGAAAGCCCGCAACCCTTTGCTTTACAAGAACGCTTTGAACGTACGCTTTGTAGGACGTCGCCTGAGAGTCCGAAGATTGGCTCAGGGGAGCCAAGAAGTCCGATCCACTTGGAAGAAAAACATCCGGCAAATGCCGTGTTTTTATCCGGTGAATGCCGTGCCGTGCTCCCAAAAACATCCGGCAGATGCCGTGTCGATCAGGACGGCTGACTCAGGCTGCCGGACCGACTCAGCGACCATTCCGCGAAGTTCGGAAATCGGAAATGATGCTCTTCGACATAGGCTCGCGTGGCGGCTGCAGCCGCCGAGGCCGGATCGTGGGGATGGCTCTGTTGATGGAGCGCCAGCAGGGGACCATACGCTGCGTCGTACTGCTGGCGGCCTTCTGGTGACCGCAGATAGACCTGCAGCGCGGCCGCCCGGTCAGCGGCATATTGCGGCTGCAGCTGTTGTTCCTGCGCCGCCACGGCCATCCGGTCCTGTTCCCACTGCAACTCCCGCTGCCGCTTCTCGTGAGCGTACATCCAATCGGGCGGCAGTCGGTTGTGCTGCAGCCCGTCGATCAGGAACGCGGCGGGGGAGACCCGGAAACCGGGGGAGCCGCGAGGTTTTTCGTGCAGGGCCGCTTCGGTGATGGTGAGCCATTGGCGGATTCGGCCGCGAGCATGTTCGGCGAACACCCAGCGAATGGCGGCCGCGTCCAATCCCAGTTGGTGGAGCGGCTCGAAGAGGGGATCGCTCTGGATCGCATTCTGCTGGCTTTGGGTGCGTGCCGCCTGCGGCTGGCGGAAATACTCCCCCTCGTAACACACGACGACGTAGGAGCCCTTGGAACGCTTCCAGAACAGTTGCTTGACGTCGGTCTGGCCCCGGCCCAGCGCGATCACGTCGTGAGCCAGCAATTCCCGTAGACACACCGTGAGATCGTACTTGCGTTTGAACAGCGGCCGGTCGGCCGAGAAGCCGAGGCCGTTGACGGTCAGATCCTCCACATTCAGGTGAACGACCTTCGTCCGCCAGAAGCGATCTTTCAGCTTCAGAAACAGTCGTCGAGAAGCGGGCGTGAGTTGGCGGTACAGGTCGAGGTCGAACAGGAGACTGCCGCCGGTCAATTGGCTGAACCGATAGAAGGCCGGGTTCCATTCAATCCGCCAGCAGCGATTATTGTCGACCTCACGACCGAGGCCTTCCACGGTAGGCAGCAGAAAGCTCAGGAACTGAAACGAGACATACTCGTGTTCCTGCGTCTCGGGGTTGTAGAAGCCGGTGTTCTGGTAACTCGCCGTCGACAGCCGGAGCAGCGACGCACGCAACTCCGCATACTGCGATCCACCGTTCCGCAGGCTAAGCCGCTTGAGCATCCACCGCGGCTTCGCAATCAGGACGCCATCGTTGTCTTCGCGGCGGTCGAGCGACGTGCCGAGCAGTCCCCACAACACGTACTCATCAATCGGCTGCAGCCCGAGCGCCGAGCGCATAGTGACCTGAGCCTGACGCTGATCCTGACCTGAGCCAAAGGCATAGGTCGTGCGATACTCGGTGGTCCGTCGCCCCTTCGCGTCGAGCGGCCAGAGGGCTGTCTCCAGCAAGGACAACTGAGCGATGCCCTCACGTTCAATCCCCGGCAGGCGATACCGCTTCTCGGTCGGTTTCTTGGGCGAGCCGGTGCCTGATTCCGTCGTGGTCGGCATCGTTGCCGAGATTACGCCAACTTAGCGAAACAGGCGAGCCATGAACCCTTTTCGCCTGGGGTGTTTTGGTGCGGATTGTTGTTCGACAGCCTTCACGGGTTTCGCCGCAGGTTCATTTTTCGGCTTGGCAGGCTCCGCCAACGCCACTTGCTTCTGCACGGTCGCCATCAGCACGTTGCCCTCGTGAATTCGCTCATTCAAGCTGTGGATAATCTCGACCTGGCTGGCGATCTGATAGTCCTTGACCTTCAACTGCTCATCCGCCGAACGCAACTGGTCGCGGAGCAAGGCGAGGACTTCGCCCAGCGGACCGAAGTCCTCGCCGGAACTGGCTTTTGACCAAGACCGTTCGCCATACTCCCGCTTTAGCAATTCGTCACTGATTTTCCAGGTAAACTGCTCGCCAGCGGCCTTCATCCGCCGGACATCTTCGACCGTGGGCAGCAGATGCTCACGATCCGGATGCCCCTCGTCAGCGACAATGGCACGGATAAACCGTCTGAGTGTGGTCACGGACACCCCCGTGACCTGGGTCGCCTCGCGGATGGAATGGAAATCGGGCATGTGACGGCAGGAGACTACCAGACTCTAAATCTTGAGCAAGGAAATCGCCATGTGTCGATTCTAGACGGTGTGTCCTCGGGATCGATGGGCGAGATTACCAATTGTGAATTGACTGCCAGGCAGCGCGCCGCTAACGCTGTAGTATTTCCCCGCTCGTTTTGAAGCATCACAAGGCTGTGTTGAGAGTCAGATCGTAGTGTTGCGAGTGCATAAAGAGTACTTATGACATGGATTCATTGGGCGTTGCTTTCTGCCGTATTTGCCGGGCTGACCGCTGTGTTGGCGAAACTGGGGGTTAAGGACGTTCATCCCGACCTGGCTACCGCCATTCGGACGGTGGTGATTCTGTGCTTCGCCTGGTCAGTGGCTGCCATACGATCCACACAGTCGATAACGACCATTTCGCTCCCGTCCTGGGGATTTTTGGTCCTCTCGGGCCTCGCCACCGGCGCTTCCTGGCTGTGTTATTTCCGTGCGCTGCAATTGGGGCCTGCTTCGCAAGTCGCCCCAGTTGATAAGTTGAGCGTCGTCTTTGCCATGCTGCTGGCGTTCGTGATTCTCGGTGAGCCTCTGACTTGGCGGCATGTGGCTGGTGGGCTGCTGATCGTCGCCGGGGCTATTGTTCTCATCAAAGCATAATGCCCCTTGACGCGCTGGCCGTCACATATTGAAGGCATTGCAGCCTCCGAAACGATGCCTGCAGATCTTGCTGACTGGCCGGAAGAGTCGGTGAATTCAAGTTTATCTCGGCTCCTGCAACCTTTCTGACGACCGACCGGCTGCCGATAATCGACAGATGGGGGGCGTTTCCAGCGCGCCTCACCTATCGATTCCGCCTTGTTTCCAGTGGTCGTCATGCCGCGCATTCTCGTCATCGAAGATCAGAAGCACCTGCTCCGCAGCGTGACTCAGACACTGCGCGAGTCCGGTTACGACGTGGACGGAACAGACACCCTGGAGGGCGCGACTCAGCTCCTGTCTCCGGAAACCAGCCTGATTGTTCTGGATCTGATGCTGCCCGATGGCTTCGGACTGTCGTGGTTATCGGAGCAGAGAACCTCTGGAGATAGGACACCGGTTTTGATTTTGACAGCCCGGGATTCGGTCGAGGATCGAGTTGCCGGTCTCGACACGGGGGCCGACGACTATCTCGTCAAGCCGTTTTCGCTGGAGGAGCTGATGGCGCGGGTTCGAGCGCTGTTGCGACGGCAATCGCCCGAGAATCGGACAGTTCTGACGTTTGGCGATCTGACAGTCGATCTGGTGTCACGGACCGCTCATCGCGGAGACGATTTCATCCCTTTGCAGAATCGGCAACTGGAATTGCTGACGTACCTGATGACACACGCCAACCAGATCGTCACGCGGGACATGATCGCGCGGGATGTCTGGAAAGAATCGACAGCCACGTGGACTAACGTGATCGAAGTGCAGATCAACCAGTTGCGCAGAAAGCTGGATCAATCCGGTAAACCCGCGTTGCTGCACACGGTCCGGGGACAAGGCTATCTGCTGGGAGAGGCTCCATGATGCGACTGTCCATCCGTTGGCGGCTGACACTCTGGTACGGTATCGCCCTGGCCATCATGCTGTGCGGTTTTTGTCTCCTGCTCTTGTTGTTCATGCGGCAGCAGATGTTTGCCCGGACTGATGCCGGGTTGCAGGAAGAAATCAAAGAAATCCGAGTGGAGATTGGACTGGCGGAGAGCACAACCTCGTTTCGAACTGCCGCAGAATCGAGATTTACCCAGCATGCCTTTTATGAATTTCTGGTATCAGATGCGGCCGGTCGAGTGATATTCGCAAGCTCAAAGCTGAACAGTCTCGACAAACCGATCTCTGACTCAAGTCCAGGTTCAACACAAACAGCGTTCACAAACGTTCATATTGATCACTTGGGACTCTATCGGATTGCCCAGACCTCCGCGGAAAGTCGGCTCGGAGTTCTTAATATCCAGGTGATGAGTCCGTTAGCACCGCTCTATGCAGACCTCTCTTCCTTGCAGTGGGCGATGACAGGGCTCTTACCATTAGGAATTCTGCTAGCGCTGGCCGTTGGGCATTTTCTGGCGGAGCGGGCACTGGCACCAGTCCAGAAGGTCGTGGATGTCGCGAACTCCATCAACATTACCTGCCTGGATCGTCGCATCGAAGTGCCGCATGCTCATGACGAAATCGGCCAGCTTGCCTCCGCGCTGAACTCATTAATCGCTCGTCTGGAACAGGCTGTCAGTGAGATTCGCCGGTTCACAGCGGACGCCTCTCATGAAATTCGGACTCCGATCGCCGCCTTGCGGGCGGAAGCGGAAATGGCGCTGCGCTCGCCACGGTCTCCGGAGGAGTATGCTCAGGCCCTGGAAGTCGTAGTTGATGAAGCCATCCGCCTGGGACGGCTGACGGATCAGCTTCTGCATTTGAGCCGGCATGATGCCGGCATCACTCTCAATCTGCATGAACCTGTTCAATTGGATGCACTGTTGCCGGATGTGGTCGACCAGTTGCAACCTTTGGCGAAGATTCGCGGAATCGCGTTGCACTGTGAGAGCGACCTGCCCGCCGAAGTGCTGGGCGACGATATCCGCCTCAGTCAGGTCTTCTTCAATGTTGTCGAAAACGCAATTAAATACACTCCGGCAGGTGGATCGGTCGCCGTGCGGCTGCGCGAAACAGGCAAAGAGGCCGTGGTTGATGTGGAAGATTCCGGCATCGGGATCTCCCCTCAGGATCTGCCACGAATTTTTGAGCGATTTTATCGTGCCGATCCTTCGCGCCAGAGCGAAGGTGGGGCGGGGCTCGGACTCTCGATTGCCAAAACGGTGGTTGCTGAGCATCGCGGCCTCATTGATGTCAGCAGTCAACCGGGAGCAGGAACCAAAGTCACCATTCGTCTGCCGAAGAGTTCCTATGACAAGCTCTCCATCTCAGCCCAGACAGAATTGGCTCAAGCCACCTGATTTTGCGTTGCACGATCACGCAAGAGTCTGAACAGCGGTTGGTGTCGCCCTGCGAAAGTCGTCGGCCTATGAACGTCCTCAAACGCTTACTGACATTGATGATTCTCTGCTTGGCGATTGGCGGCCTCGTTTACGCATGGCCGAAATTGCAGGGGATGCATCCATCGGAAAAAGCATCAGATGCCAAGTCGTCTTCGGCTCCAGCGAAGGTGGCGAAGACAGTCAATGAATCCGATTTGAACATCGTGGAGCTCAGTCCCGAAGCCGTTCAGCGGCTCGGTTTGACGCTTCAGCCGATTGAAATCCGGTCCATGCCGCGCTCACGCTCCTATGGCGCGGAAATGGTCTTGCCAACGGGGGCTGCGGTGATTGTTTCCTCGCCGCTGTCGGGCACGCTTCGTCATCCCCAGAACGGCCGCTTTCCGCAAGTTGGTCAACGGATTGAGGCTGGACAAACCGTTCTGGAATTACTTCCGCTGTTGACTCCCGAACGGGCTGTGCTCACTCCTGCGGAGAGAATTCAGTTCGCTCAGGCGAAAGCAACAATTGCCCAGACGCAGATTGACGCCGATGGGCAGTTTCAACAGGCAACGGTTCAGGTGGAAGCAGCTCAAATCGCCTTGACCCGCGCCGAACGCCTATTGCAAGACAACGCGGGAACACGGCGCGCCGTTGACGATGCGAAAGCTCTGCTGGAGTTGGCAGAGAAAACTCTGGCTGCCGCAAAAGAGCGTAAAAGACTCGCCGATAACATCACGCTCGATGAAGAGGCGGGAACCTTGAAGCCGCTGGGCGTGGAGTCGCCCTTGGCGGGAATCGTACGCACCACGCATGTGCAGGTCGGCCAGTTGGTCGCTGCGGGCTTGCCATTGTTCGAAGTCATGAATGATGCGGTGCTATGGATCAAAGTTCCGGTCTATGTGGGAGAACTCGACGAAATCGACGGGAACCAACCCATCCGACTGACGTTGCTGGACGGACGGCAGTCGGCAGACGACGTTATGGGCAAACCCGTGGCGCTGCCCCCGACAGCGTTGCCGCTCTCAGCCGCCGTCGATCTCTACTATGAGATTCCCAATTCCAACCATCGCTTTCGCCCCGGACAGCGAGTCGCGGCTCAAGTCCTTCTCAAGGGAAAGGACGAGGTGCAGGCGGTCCCGTGGTCAGCGGTGCTGCACGACATCTATGGCGGCCAATGGGTCTATGAGCGGGTGGGAGAACGCCAATTCGCTCGGCATCGCGTCGAAGTCGGCTGGATTGACCAAGGCTGGGCTGCCCTCTTGCGGGGTCCCGTTCCCGGAACTCAGGTCGTGACGGCCGGTGTGCCGGAACTAGCAGGAACTGAATTCGGGTTTGCCAAATAACAGCCCGCAGCCCTTGGCTCAAATCGGCCTCTGAAGGAGGCCAGAGTCGGGATGGTCAGGATGTCTCTCGACTGGTCCGGACTAAATCGACCGCATTGCAATGGTGAGAACTCAGTATGAAATGGCTTGTCGAGACAGCGCTGCGACTACGGATTGCCGTGCTCGCGGCTGCGGTATTGCTGGTGGTCGGTGGCCTGCAAATGATTCCCGGCATGCCGCTGGATGTCTTTCCGGAGTTTGCTCCCCCTTACATTGAGATTCAGACCGAAGCTCCCGGTCTTTCCGCTGAAGAAGTCGAAAATCTCATTACATTTCCCTTGGAAAATGCGTTGGTCGGGACACCGGGTTTGGAGACCTTGCGTTCAAAGTCGGTTCTGGGCCTGTCCTCCATCCGTTTGCTGCTGTATGGAAATGTTGATCTCTATCAGGCTCGCCAGGTCGTCCAGGAACGATTGGCCGTGGAGACTCCGAGACTGCCTGCAGTGGCACGCCCCCCTACTATTCTGCAGCCGCTCTCGTCGCTCAGTCGCATGCTGAAAATCGGCATCTGGTCTGACACGTTGAGCCAGCAGGAAATCTCTCAACTCGCGGTCTGGACCATCCGGCCACGTCTGATGGCCATTCCCGGTATCGCGAACGTCGCGATCTGGGGCCAGCGCAACAAAGAGTTGCAAGTGCTAGTCGATGTGGATCGGCTCCGCGCTCACCAAGTCACTTTGGATACCGTGCTGAAAGCGGCTGGTGACGCCGTAGTTCTCGATGCCGGCGGCTTTGTGGATACACCCAACCAGCGCATGGCTGTACGTCAACTCCCGCCCGTGAAAGAACCGGACGACCTGGCCCGCACGGTGGTGGCATTCAATCAAGGAGCCCCTTTACGGCTCGGAGACGTGGCGGAAGTCCAGATCGGTTCTCCACCGATGATCGGAGACGCGATCATCAACGATCAACCCGGCTTACTCTTGATTGTAGAAAAACAGCCGGCGGCGAATATGCTGGAAGTCACACGCAAAGTTGAAGCCGCGCTGGACCTGCTTCGGCCAGGGTTAAAAGGGGTCGAGATTGACTCCACGATCTTCCGCCCTGCGACATTCATCGAACGCTCCATTGAGAATCTGACTCACGCCTTGCTGATTGGCTGTGTGCTGGTCGTCATCGTGCTGATCGCTTTTCTGTTTGACTGGAGAACCGCCGTCATCAGCCTGACTGCGATTCCTCTTTCATTGATCACGGCTGTCCTGCTGATCCACTGGTGGGGGATGACGATCAATACGATGATCATTGCGGGGCTGGTCATCGCCTTGGGAGAAGTCGTCGATGATGCGGTGATCGACGTGGAGAATATTGTTCGTCGTTTGCGTCTGAACCAGTTGTCTCCCAGGCCCCTGTCGGCATTTCGTGTCGTCCTCGATGCCTCGGTGGAAGTTCGCAGCGCAATTGTTTATGCCACGGCCATCGTCGTACTGGTTTTTCTGCCGGTCTTCTTTCTGGAAGGATTGCCGGGAGCGTTCTTCAGGCCGTTGGCGATTGGATATGTCCTCGCCATTCTCGCGTCGCTGGCGGTGGCGGTGGTCGTCACTCCGGCGATGTCCTTACTCATTTTGCGACGTCACAGCGACGCCGAACATGAACCACCACTGACTCGTTGGATGAAGGTGCCCTACCGGTCAATGCTCCCCTGGTTTATGCAGCGCCCCAAGTCGGCGATTGGCATCCTGGCGGTGTCGTTTGCCGGGACATTTCTCTTGATCCAAACCCTCGGCCAGGAGTTCCTGCCAAACTTCAAGGAAACGGATTTTCTGATGCACTTCGTGGAACGACCGGGGACTTCTATTGAGGCCATGGATCGCGTCACCATTCAGGCCAGCAAAGAACTCCGTTCGATCCCTGGGGTCCGTAACTTTGGCAGCCACATTGGTCGTGCGGAAGTCGCTGACGAAGTCGTAGGCCCTAACTTTACCGAATTGTGGATCAGTATTGATGAGTCGGTCGATTACGAAGGGACATTGGCTCAGGTGGAAGCCGCAGTGAATGGCTACCCCGGACTGTACCGCGATGTGCTGACCTATTTGAGAGAGCGGGTCAAAGAAGTCCTGACGGGAGCCAGTTCCAGCATTGTCGTCCGCATTTACGGCCCTGATTTGGAGACACTCCGTAAGCAGGCCCAGCAAGTTGGGGCTATCATGAAAGAGATTCCGGGGGTGACCAACCTGAAGGTCGAACCGCAAGTCCTCGTGCCGCAGGTCGATGTCCGCCTCAAGCCCCAAGTTGCGGAACGGTTTGGCCTCACTCCGGGACAAGTCCGTCGCGCGATAACGACCATGCTACGCGGGACGAAGGTCGGAGAAATCTATGAGGACCAGATGAAGGTGGACGTCGTGGTCTGGGGCTCGCATGAATCCCGTACCGACCTGGCGGCTCTGCACGAATTGCGAATTGACACCCCCACGGGTGGACAAGTTCCGCTGAAGGACATCGCCGAAATCGGGATTGTTCCCGCTCCCAATGAAGTGAAACGTGAAAACGGGTCACGACGGATCGATGTCACCTGCGATGCGAAGGGGCGTGATCTGGGCTCCGTGGCCCGCGACATTGAATCCGCGGTGACAGCGCTGCCCTTCGAACGCGGTTATCACCCGGAATTTCTGGGCGAATTTGCGGCCTTGCAAGCTTCTCAGAATCGCCTGCTGCTCCTGGGCGGAGTGGCACTGTTGGGGATTCTGCTGATCCTTTATCTGGATTTCCAGTCGTTACAACTCACGTTGCTCGTCTGTCTGACAATTCCCTTTGCCCTGATCGGCGGTGTGGTGGCTGTTTGGATATCGGGGGGCATGTTGTCGCTGGGATCGCTGGTGGGCTTCGTGACCGTCCTGGGAATTGCTTCGCGAAATGGCATTATGCTGGTCAGCCACTATCGCCATTTGCAGATCGTGGAGGGAATGCCGTTTGGATTTGATCTGGTCTTGCGGGGTGCGGAAGAACGTCTGGCCCCCATTCTCATGACGGTGCTGACCACAGCTTTGGCGCTGATTCCACTCGTGATTTCCGGGAATCAACCCGGCCATGAAATTGAGTATCCGCTGGCCGTTGTCATTGTCGGCGGATTGGTCACCTCGACCATCCTCAATCTTTTCCTGCTACCACCGTTGTATTTGCTGCTGGGGAAAAATGCGGTTTCAGAAACGACAGAAGAGGATTCCGGCTGGGAGGACGACAGTGCCGCGCAACCCTCAGAATCCTCACGATCGGCACAGCCGGCACTGTTGGGTCACCATGGGAGTTGAACCGTGCTGGCGAGAAGATTAACTCTGGCTTACAAGCCGCGTTCCAGTTCACGCCGTCGATTTTTTCTGGACGAAAGGAGAAGGCAGCAACGTCTGTTCCGTCGAGACCTGATGGAGTTGTCTTGGCGGTGCGAAGTTTATTGGGAGCGGAGAGCCAGGATGGCTGGAAAACAATACTGGCAGTTGCTGCTGGTGGTCTCACTCTGTGGATGTCGGTCGTCAGATGCGATCCGGATGGGTGCTGTTCCCGCCATCAAACTCTCCCGAGTTCCGCTATCCATGCCGCCCGCGGAGTCGGAGGAGCCTGAAATGAGTCCAGAGGCACTGGACGCTTCTCCGGCAGAACCGATCCAGTTGGCCTCCCAGGAGATTTTCTCCCAGGAAGACACGATTGTTGCGGAGAACGAAGAACCGCCATCTCCAACTGCCTCAAGCGGTGCCCACTCACTCGTCGAAGCCGTTTCCATCGCTCTGGCACAGAATCCGGACCTGATTGCGCTGCGCCAGACCGAACAGGTGGGAGTGGCGGCTTATGGTGTCGCGGCCACCTATCCTTTCAATCCCTTTCTGCAAGTCCAGGCCACGCCATACCAGGATGCGGCAGCGCGAGGCCCCGGAACAACTTCTCACTACGTCCTGCTCATGCAGCGCATTCAACTCGCCCACCAGCAACAGCATCGTGAGGACGCCGCGTTCTCGTCGTTGAATGGAGTTCGCTGGAATATCCATCAGGCGGAACTGCAAGCCGTTTCGCTGACGGCCCAGTTCTACTTTGCAGTGCTCTATCAACGAGGACTTCTGGAGGTGGCTCGAGCCAGCCAGGAAAACAATGCCCAACTGTTCGAGGTGTTGTCCAAGCGGTTCGAAGCCGGAGATGCGGCGGCCGCGGATGTGGCAACCGTGCGGGTTGACCTGCTCTCCACCCGGCAACAACTGCAAATGGCAGACGCAAATTACCAGTCCGCACTGCGCAATCTGCGGCGACAGATTGGGATGCCCATCGATTCGCCGTATGAGTTTGAGGGAGACATTCGCCAGATCCGCTGGCAACTTCCGCATCGTGACGCGATGACTCGTGATCTGAACATTGAGTTATCACAACAGGTGTCAGCAGCCAAGGATTGGGTCGCCGGCTGGGTCACGTCTCGCCCGGATGTTCTCGCGGCTCAGGCCAATATTGATGTCGCCCGAGCCAATTTGCGTCTCGCCACGGCGGACCGTGTGCCCGATGTGCAGATTGGGCCTTATTACCAGGCCGATCCCGATGGCATGTCGCGGTTCGGATTTCGGGCCGAGATGAACCTGCTCGTGGTCAACTCGGGAAAACCTTTGGAAAATCAGCGCATCGCGGAATTGCGGCAGCAGACGACCATCTGGCAGCAAACGCTCGTCCGTGCGGAACTGGAAGCCCAGGCGGCCTATGAGCGGTATGAATTCGCGTACCGCAACCTGGAACAGGCGGCCTCCAGCTTCACGGAGGAATTGCCTCTGGAGCTGCAGAGCCTGGAGCGCCAGTTTCGTCAGGGAGAGGTCGACGTTGTTCGCGTCATTCAAGCTCGGACCAGCATTCTCCAGAATCAACGGGCTCATCTGGATCTGCTAAACGAAGTGGCCCAGTCTGCGGGACTGCTCATCGGTGCCAGCGGCATTCCCCTGGAAACTCTCGTCTCTCAGTGAACTCTGTTGCCATTGGGACTCGTCGCACCGCTCCGTCCAGGTTTTCGCACTCTTTCTGCGGTATTGCCCAAGGGTTTCGCGGCTGACAGACTGATCGGTTGGTCTCTGCAAATCTTGCGGCACTTGCCGACTGCCGCAAGTGCCCGATCCAATGAAATCGTGGCGGATGACCTTCTCGCCCGAATCTCGCTGATGCATTCCGAATGCCGGAACGCGGCAGGTCCGGTGCCTGCTTCGCTTACCACTTTCGCACAATTTTGTCAAGCACCTCTGATTAACAACTGTTAATTCTTACGGAGATGCAATCTTTTCTGGCAATGGCATACTGAGACTCAATCTCAGCCGGCTAACCTTGCAGCAATTTTGCCCGATAGCCGGTCAGTGTCCCCTCAAGGAGTGCCATCTTGCCTTTCCGGTCCCCCCTGCGATGCCGCGGCTTTACTCTGATCGAATTGCTGGTAGTGATTGCCATTATCGCCATTCTGATTGCCCTCCTGCTCCCCGCCGTGCAGCGGGCCCGCGAAGCAGCGCGCCGTACCCAATGCAAAAACAATCTCAAACAGCTTGGCCTGGCCATTCACAACTACCACGATACCCACCGCTGTTTTCCCCCCAACGGAGTGGGCAATATTCAGAACAGCAACACCTGGTCCGCTCAGGCGTTCATCCTGCCCTTTCTCGAAGGCTCCACGCTCTACAACAAGATCGATTTCAACGTCGGCTATGCTCACAACAATAACACGGGCGTGACGCCGGGGAGCCTCCATGTGAAAGCGATGCGGATTCCCGTGCTGCTTTGCCCCTCTGACCCGAATGATCGACAGCGCGTGAATGGTTCTGGAGGAGCGGATCACTATCCGCTGAGTTATGCCGTGAGCCGTGGTATCTATGAAATCCAGAACTTGAATACTGGATTCGATGGCGGAGCGGCCTTTGCCTAGAGCGCCTTTCAAAACTCAGGCCATGTGAGATTGGCAAGCAAAGTGCATACCCGAGCGGATGAAAGGAGTCTTGCTCATGGGTTGCACACGGAAGATTGATCTGTCGCATCATGCGTATCTCTCGGATTCGCTTTGGGATCGGATTGCGCCGCACATTCCCCAAGCGACACCGAATCCTCGCGGAGGCCAGCCGCCCCACTCGGCGCGGGCCTGCCTCGAAGGGATTTTGTATGTACTCGTTACAGGCTGCCAGTGGGAAAAACTGCCAAAGTGCTTTCCCTCTTCCAGTACCTGCTGGCGGCGGTTCGACGAATGGGCTCGCACCGGAGTGTTCGAGTCGATCTGGCTGATTCTGCTGCTCAAACTGGAGCACCTGGGACGAATCGACTGGCGGGAAGTCCTCGCGGACGCCTGGTTCGCGAGGGCGAAAAAAGGGGGGATGGAGTGGGAAACACCAAATGCGGCAAAGGCTGCAAAGTGGTCGACATCGTCGACTCCCGCGGCACGCCGCTGGCCATTTACACCGCCGCCGCCAATGAAAGCGAAGTGACTCTGATCGAGCCCGCGCTGGATCATCTTCCGTTCGAGGACGTCGTTCCCGAGCACCTGGTTTATGACCGGGCCGCGGATAGCGACCCCCTGCGCCGACGGCTTCAGGAAGAGCGAGGAGTCGAACTGGTCTGCCCGCACCGGAAGAGTCGCAAGAAGCCTCCCACACAGGATGGACGCGCCTGCCGGAGATACAAACGGCGGTACAAGGTCGAGCGGACTCACAGTTGGTTCCACAACTACCGCCG
>VFQN01003801.1_pt1 | contig 20849 bp, 15 predicted proteins | sample 3512371 | NCBI WGS metagenome assembly VFQN01 (sample SAMN10412370, study PRJNA504923) | tailings metagenome | isolation source: Replicate 2 from Balatoc abandoned mine | place: Philippines: Itogon, Benguet | collected 2017-08-28
CATTGAAGATGCCGACCACGCCGATCGACAGATAGGCCCCGGCGAGGCCGGCCATGATGCCTGCATAAACGGTCGAGATGTCACGCAGCGTCAGAGGATTAAGACCGAGCGCGCGGGCTGCCTGGGGTGCCGCCCCGGCCGCCCGCAGCCGCAGCCCCGCCCGGGTGCGGGCGAGGAACCATGCCGTCACCGGCACCATCAGCCAGGCCGCCCAGGTCAGCGGGTCGTGGCCCGAGAACACCGCGCCGAGCACGGGGATATCCGCCACCAAGGGGATGTCGATGCGCGGCAGCCGGGCGACATCAGGCAGGCTCAGCGTGCCTGAATTGCCATAGGCCGACTTGAGGAAGAAACGCACCAGTCCGGCGACGGCGATGTTGAAGCCCAGCCCGACGATGATCTCGTTGGCCTCGAGACGGGTCACTGTGAGCGACATCAGAAGGCCGAGTACGCCGCCGACGACGGCCGCGGCGAGAAGTGCCGCTCCCCAGCTTCCCGTCTGCGAGGCGATGATGAGGCCGAGCAGGGCGCCCGCCAGCATCATGGAATCGAGGCCGATATTGACGAGGCCGCCGATGCGGTTGATCAGGCCGCCGAGTGCCGCGAGCAGCACCGGCGTCGTCATGACGATCGCGGCGTGGATGATGTTGTCGATCATTTCGCCGCTCCTTTGCCGGCAAAGAGCCAGCCGATGCGGGCGACGGCGAAGATCATGACCATGCCCTGGAGGATATTGACGATCTCGATCGGCACGTCGCTGAAGAGCTGGATAGTTGCGCCCGACGTTGCCAGCGCTCCGAACAGGATCGCGGCCAGGAAGATGCCGATGGCGGACCCGCGGCCGAGCAACGCGACCGCGATGCCGGTGAAGCCATAGCCGGGCGAGAAGCCAGAGACGAAACGGCCGACGGAGCCGAGTGCATGGATGCCGCCGGCGATACCGCCGATAGCGCCCGACAGAAGCATCATCTTGACCAGAAGCGTCGGCACATTGATGCCCGACGCGATCGCGAAACGCGGGCTCATGCCGGAGAGCTTGGTCTCGAACCCGAGCGCCGTGCGGTTGCTCCACCATGCATAGATGGCGAGAAGCGCGATCGCGATCAGGAAGCCGGCATTGAGCGTGGAAGGCGGCATCAGCTTGGGCAGCCGCGCAGCCTCTGCGACCATGGGCGTGGCCGAATTGGCCGCACCCGGCGCAAGCAACGGTCCGTTGACCAGATATGCGGTGAGGCTGACCGCGATGAAGTTGAGCATCAGCGTCGTCACCACCTCGTCGACGTCGAGCCTCGCCTTGAGAAGACCGGGGACCAGCATCCACAGGGCGCCGACGACCACGGAAGCCGCCAGGGCCGCGGGCAGCAGGATCACGGCCGGCAAGCCCACATAGGTAAAGCCGACATAGGCGGCGGCGAGGCCGCCGACGAAGACGCAGCCTTCGACGCCGACATTGAACGCGCCGGCCCGGAAGGCGACCGCGGTGGCCAGCCCCGTGAGGATCAATGGCGTCGCGGCGGAAAGGGTCGCGGCGATGCGCTTCGTGCTGCCGAAGGATTCGGCTGCCAGCAACCGGTAGACATCGAGCGGATTGTGCCCGGCGAGAGCGAGCACGATCGCGGCTGCCACCAGCGCGACGGCCAGTGGCGCAAGCGCCTCGGCGAAGCCGCGCCAGCGTGAGCTCGGCAAGGTCTGTGTGACTGCGCTCATGACGCGGCTCCCCCGAGCATCAGCCTGCCGATGTCCTCGAGACCGGCGGTGCCCCGCTCGACCTCGCCGGTGACGCGTCCGCCATAGAGGACGGTGATTCGATCGGAAAGCGTGACCAGTTCATCGAGTTCTTCCGAGATGAGCAGCACGGCGCCGCCGCGATCCCGGTAGTCGAGCAGGCATTGGTGGATGAAGGCGATGCCCTTGATGTCGACGCCGCGAGTCGGCTGGCAGGCGAGCAGCACCTTGGGGCTGCCGTCGAGCTCGCGGGCTATGGCGACCTTCTGCTGGTTGCCGCCCGACAGGCTGCCGGCGGGCTGCGACGCGGAGCCGCGAACCACCGAGAACCGGTCGAGCAGGTTTTCGACATGATTGGCGATGGCCTTGCGGCGGAGAATGCCGTTGCGGCTGAGATCCGGGCGCCGATGATGGCCGGCGATGGCGTTTTCGGCGATGGGTGCGGCCAGGCAAAGGCCTTCGGCGGCACGGTCGGGGCTGAGATAGCTCAAGCCGAGAAGCCGACGCTCGCGCAGAGAAAGCGGCGTCACCTCCATGCCGGCGACGCGGATCGACCCGGCATCTACGCGGCCCAGTCCGGTCACGGCCCCGACGAGCTCGTCCTGGCCGTTGCCGGTGACGCCGGCGATGCCGACGATCTCACCGGCGCGAACGGTGAGGCTGAAGTCCTGCAGCCCGACATGGCCGCGGCTGTCGCGCGCGGTCAGTCCCGATATTTCGAGGACAGGTTTTCCTGCGGCGCTCGGGCGCGCCTCGGGACGCGTAAGGATCTCGCCGATCATCATCTCGGCAAGCTTCGGCTTGCTCGCCTCGGCGATCGCCATGGTCCCGATCGCCTTGCCGGCACGGATCACCGTGATCTCGTCAGCCACCGCTAGGACCTCGTCCAGCTTGTGACTGATGAACAGGATGGTGCGGCCCTCGTTGCGGAGCTTGCGCAGCAGCGCGATCAGCTCGCGCACCTGGGCAGGGGCAAGCACGGCGGTGGGTTCGTCGAGGATCAGCGCGTCGGCGCCGCGATAGAGCAGGCGCAGGATCTCGACGATCTGGCGCACATGGACCGGCGCATCCTCGACCGGCATTTCCCAGTCGAGCTTCACGCCGGCCAGGGCCTCCAGCTTGCGGGCCTCGGCCAGCGCCCTGGGCTTGTCGACACGCCCCAGCGCGCCGACCGGCTCATGGGCGAGGACCAGATTCTCGAGCAGGGTGAGACCCGGCACCAGCATGAATTCCTGGTGGACCATGCCGATGCCGCGGGCGAAGGCGTCGGCCGGCCCCAGGAAGACCGTGGGCAGGCCGTCGACGATGACGACGCCTTCATCGGGCCTGTCCATTCCCTGCAGGATGCGCATCAGCGTCGACTTGCCGGCGCCGTTGCCGCCGACGATGGCATGCACCGTTCCGCGCGTGGCGCGGAAGTTGATGTCGTTGTTGGCGACGACGGGTCCGAACCGCCGGACGATTCGATGCGCGCCGAGGCGGATCGACCGGTCCGACGGAACATCTGATGGCTGCAGGTTGGTCATGTCGTGCGCGGTCGGCCTATTTCAGATAGTCCGGGTAGCCCTGGTCGACCACGTTCCAGACCTTGACCTTGCCCGACAGGATGTCCTGCCTGGCGGCCTCGACCTTTTCGAGGATCGCGGCGGGAATCAGGTCCTTGGTGTGCTTCATCTCGGAGAGGCCGACGCCGTTCTCCTTGAGGCCGAAGGTCACGGTCTTGCCGGCCGGGAACTTGTCGGCGGCATAGTCCTTGAACACGCTCTCGACCGCGACGTCGGTGCGCTTGACCATGCTGGTCAGCACGGCGCCCGGCGCGATGCCGTCCTGGTCGGTGTCGACGCCGATCGCGTAGTGGCCCGTCTCCTTGGCCGCCTGGATCACGCCCATGCCGGTGCCTCCGGCGACCTGGTATATGATGTCGGCGCCTTCCTCGAACATGGCCTTGGCCATCTGCAGGCCGATCGCGGGATCGCCGAAATTGTTGGAATAGGCGACCTTGACCTGGACATCGGGATTGGCGGCCTTGGCGCCCTCGATATAGCCGGCGATGAACTTGTCGATGCCGGCCGACTTGGTGCCGCCGATCACGCCGATGATCGGCTGGGGATTGATGCCCTTGATCGAGGTGTCTGTCGTCACGAGCGCGGCCAGCGTGCCGGCGAGATACGAGCCTTCCTGTTCCTGGAACAGTACCGAAGCGATGTTGGCACCCTCGCGCACCTGGTTGAGGATGACATAGTTGGTCTCGGGATAGTCCTTCGCCACTTCGAGCATCGGCTCGCCATGCGAATATTCTAGGTCGATGATCAGGCCGAAATCGGCGTCGGAAGCGCGGCGCAGGATCTCGGCGGCCTGGGCCACGACATCCTTCGATTCGACCGGCTTGCCTTCGATGCCCGTTTCTTTCGCGGCCTTCTCGAAGCCGGAATAAGCGAGGTCGTTGTAGGACTGGTCGCCCAGTCCGCCCTGCGCGATGATCAGCGCCGCCGGCTTGTCAGCGGCCGTCGCTGCGGCCGCCCCAAGGGCCGAGGCGAGGGCCAAGGTGGCCGCGCCCTGAATCCAATGTCTCATCATGGTTCGTCTCCTGTTGTTGGTTCCCCGGAAACCGCCGCACGAGACGGGCCTCGTAAGAATAGCGGCGGGCATCGTAGATCGCGGCGACGGCATCGAGCGGCGTGCCGTCGGCGGCGAAGGAATGTCGGGTGACGGCGACGACGACACCGTCGCCCTTCAGCCCGAGAAGGGCGCGATCGTCGGGCTCGGCGGCGCAGGCATGCAGCCGTTCCGTTGCGGTATGCACACTGAGCCCGTGCTCGCCGAAATGACGGTAGAGCGAGAAGGAGGGCACCTGGATGACGTCTTCCGTCAGGCCAACCCGGTTGAGCAACTCGGCCGACAGCACGGATCTGTGGCGCGCCACCGCGACCCCGTCGACCAGGCGAAGACGGTCGAGCAGCATCAGCGCGGCGCCCCTCTCATAGGGCAGGCCGTCGTACCACTCGGTTGGCTTGAAGGAGATCAGGCGATGGCTCGCCTTGTGGCCGGCAGCCTCGACCGCCTCGGTGAAGGACAGGAGATAACCGGGCGCGCGCCGCAGCGGCGCCTCGGCGACGAAAGAGCCGCTGCCCTGGCGGCGGGTGATCAGGCCTTCGTCGACGAGCTGTTCCACCGCCTTGGCGACGGTGAAACGGCTGACGCCCCAGTCCTTGGCGAGCTGCGGCTCGCTGGGGATGCGCGCCCCGCTGTCCATCGCGCCGATGTCCTCCCGCAGCCGGTCGGCAATCTGCAGGTAGAGCGGTCCATCACGGTCGTTGAGCTTGGCTTTCATCGGTCCGCCCAAAGTTGTCCAGTCAACTGTACAGCTTTTTAGCCGGCACGCAAGTAGGCCAGAAGATGGAGGTGCATGCGGACAGGGGGGAGGGACTTGGACCGTCTCGGGGCCGACAACTTGCAAACGAAAGGGCGGCAGTCCCGCTCTGGAACTGCCGCCCTGGAAGTTATGGCGGACCTGGCTTTTCGACGCCTCAGTGCGGGGCGACGGCCTCCGCGTCGGGCATCTCGGCAGGCTTGGCCGCCTCCTTGGCGGCGATGTAGGTGTAGAACATCGGCACCACGAAAAGCGTGAACATCGTGCCGATGAGGATGCCGGAGAAGATCACCAGGCCCATCGAGTAGCGCGCCGCAGCACCCGCACCGCTCGCCAGGATCAGCGGTACGACACCGAGCGCCATGGCGGCCGTCGTCATCAGAATCGGACGCAGGCGAACCTTGGCCGAGGCGACGATCGCCTCCCGTCGGTTCATGCCATGGGTCTCCCGCTGCTGGTTGGCGAATTCGACCAGCAGGATGCCATGCTTGGTGATCAGTCCTATCAGCGTGATAAGGCCCACCTGCGTGTAGATGTTCAGCGTGCCGAGGCCGAGATTGAGCGGCACGATGGCGCCGAAGATCGACAGAGGCACGGTCATCATGATGATCAGCGGATCACGGAAGCTCTCGAACTGCGCCGCGAGCACCAGATAGATCACGATGACAGCGAGCCCGAAGGCGATGGCGATCGTGTTGCCCTGCTCCTTCTCCAGCCGGGACTGGCCGGAATAGTCAATGAAGAAGCCGGCCGGCAGCGACTGGCGCGCAATGTCCTCGATCGTGGCAAGACCGTCGCCGGTGGTGACGCCGGGCAGCGGCAGCGCCGAGATCGTGGCCGCATTGAGCTGGTTGAACTGCTCGATTGCCGCCGGCGAGGCGTTGTTCGAGATCGACACCACGGCCGACAGCGGCACCATCTCGTTGGTGACGCTACGCACGAAAAACTCGCCCAACTTATGCGGGTTGTCGCGATACGCCTTCGGCACCTGCATGATGATGTCGTAGCTGTTGGAATCGCGGTCGAACTGTGCGATCGAGCCACCGCCGACCAGCAGGCTGAGCGTCATGCCGATATCGCGGATCGGCAGGTTGAGTGCGGCCGCGCGGTCGCGGTCGATCGTGACGGTCACCTGCGGGGCGTCGAAGGCCAGCGAGTTCTGCACGACGATGAAGCGCCCCGTAGCTTCGGCCTCGCGCTTGATCTTTTCGGCGACCTCGTAGACCTGGCTCGCATCACCCGTCGACTGGATCACCAGCGAGATCGGCAGGCCGCCGCCGGCGCCCGGCAGCGACGGCGGGGCGAAGACGAGGGCCTCGACGCCGGCGATGTGCTTCAGACGCTGCTGCAGATCCTGCTGGATCTCCGCCTGCGAGCGGGAGCGGTCGGCCCAGTCCTTGAAAGCCCAGACGGTGAAGGCCTGGTTGGTGGCGCCGCCGCCGAAGGCGACAGCCGAGAAGGACGAGCGCAGCTCCGGCAGGTCCTTTGTCGCCTCCATGATCTGGTCGACATAGCGGCTGGTATAGTCCGACGTGGCGTAACGCGGCGCCGTCACCAACGCGAACAGGGCGCCCGAATCTTCCTCAGGCGCCAGCTCGCTCGAAGTCTTCATGAAGAGATAGCCGCTGAGCGCGACGAGTGCGATAACGATCATCAGCGTCACCGGCCGGTATTTCAGCGAACCGGAAACGAGGCGTTCATAGCGGTTCTCGACGCGCGTGAAAGTGCGGTCGACGAAACCCTGGAAGCGGCTGTGCTGTCCGGCCTTCAGGATGCGGGCCGACATCATCGGCGTGATGGTCAAGGCCACCACGCCCGACAGCACCACCGCACCGGCCAGCGTCATCGCAAATTCGCGGAACAGCGAGCCGGTCAGCCCGCCGATAAAGGCGAGCGGCGCGAACACCGCGGCGAGCGTGACAGTCATGGCGACGACCGCAGAGGAGATTTCGCGCATGCCCTTGAATGCGGCCTGCATGGGCGACATGCCGTCCTCTTCCATGTGGCGATGGATGTTCTCCACCACCACGATGGCGTCGTCGACGACGAGGCCGATCGCCAGCACCATGGCCAGCAGCGACAGGAGATTGATCGAATAGCCCATAGCGAAGAGCAGGAAGCAGGCGCCGACCAGCGACAGCGGTATCGTCACGATCGGCATGAGCACCGAGCGGAACGAGCCGAGGAACAACAGGATGACCACGACCACGATGGCGACGGCCTCGGCGATGGTCTTGAACACCTCGTCGATCGATGCGCCGATCTGCTCGGTGGCGTCATAGACCATGGTCACCGACATGCCTTCGGGCAGACTCGCCTGTAGTTCCGGGAGTTCCTTCAGCACGGCGCCCGCCGTGTCGAGCGGGTTAGCGGCCGGCGTCGGGAAGACGCCGACGAAGGTGCCGGGCTGGCCGTTGAAATTGACGCGGCTATCGGTGGTCTCGGCCGCCAGTTCGACGCTCGCGACATCGCGCAGCCGGACCACCTTGCCGTTCTCCGAACGCAGCGGCATGGCGCCGAAGGCTTCCGGAGTCTGCAAGGTCGAGCGCACGGTGATCGACGAAGCGACATATTCGTTCTCGGCCTTGCCCGGCGCCGACAGGAAGTTCGACGAATTGATCGCAGTCAGCACCTCGGCGGCGGTCATGCCGCGTGAGGCGAGCTTGATCGGATCGATCCACACGCGCATCGAATAGTTGGCGGCGCCGAGGATCTGCACCTCGGCGACGCCTTCGATGGTCGACATGCGCGGCCGGATGACGCGCTCGATATATTCGGTGAGCTGCTCCGACGTCATGTTCGGGTTCTGCATCGCCAGATACATGATGGCGAACTGCTCGCCGGTACCCTTCACGATGATCGGATCCTCGGCGTCGGTCGGCAGCTCGCCGCGCACGCCCTGGACCTTCGACATCACCTCGGTCAGCGCCACATCAGGATTGGAGCCGAGCTTCATCTGCACCGTCACCACGCTCGCCGAGGGCCGGCTCTGCGACGTGACGTAGTCGATGTTCTCCGTGGTCGACACGGCGCGTGCGATCGGCGCGCTGATGAAGCCCTGGATCAGGTCGGCACTGGCGCCCGGATAGGTCGTGGTGATGGTGATGACCGTCTCCTCGACCTCCGGATACTGGCGGACCTGCAGGTTGAAGATGCCCTGGATGCCGAGCAGCAGGATCATGAAGCCAAGCACCGTCGACAGGACGGGGCGGCGGATGAAGATGTCGGAGAAACTCATTGCTGGGCCGCCTGCTGGTTGGTCGGCTTAGACGGATCGATCGTGTTGTCGACGACGACCGGGGTGCCGTTGCTCAGTCTGTTCTGGCCTGCGGTGACGACCTGGTCGCCCGGCTTGATGCCCTGGCCGACTTCGACCAGGCCTTCGTTGCGGCGGCCCGGCTTGACGAAGATCTGAGCGACCTTCAGAGCCGGCTTGTCACCCGCGGCGGGCTTGGCCTCTTCCGCGGCCTTTGCACCCGCGCCTTCCGCCGGCTTCGCCTCGTCCTTCGCGGCCTCCTGAGCGGGCGCCGCGGCTGAAGCGTCGTCCGCCGACTCTGCCGAGCGTACGACATAGACGTAGTCGCCATAAAGGCTGGTCACCAGCGCGGTCTGCGGCAGCGCCAGAACGCCGTCTTCGGTCGGCAGTTCGACCCGCACTTGCACGAACTGGCCGGGGCTCAGCTTGCCCTCCGGGTTGGCGACCTCGGCACGCACGGCTACGAGGCGCGTCACCGGGTCGATCTTCGGATCGATGCCGCGGATCACTCCCTTGAACGGAAGGTCGCTGTCAGCCGGCCCGAGCCGCACCGGTTGGTCCAGCTTCAACAGACTCAACTGTTGTTCCGGAACCGAAAAGTCCACGCGCAGCGTTTCTAGGTCCTGCAGCGTGGCGACGGTCGTTCCCGGCGTGATGTACTGACCGAGATCGACGCGGGGAATGCCCACCGTACCGCTGAACGGCGCCCTGAGTTGTTTCTGATCGAGCACCGCCTGTAGCTTCTTGACCTGCGCCTCCGATGCGCTTGCCGTCGCCCGCGCCACATCAAGCACGACCTGTGAGCCGACGCCGCGATCAGTCAGCTCGATGGCGCGTTTGAGCGCGGTCTGGTCGAGCGCAGCCTGCGCCTTGGTAGCGTCGAGATCGGCCTTCTCCACGCCGTCGTCGAGCTGGAGAAGAACTGCCCCCTCTTCGATCTTCTGGTTGGAATGGAACAGGATGTCCTTGATGACACCAGATGTCTCGACCGTGAGATCGACGCCGCGCGCGGCGCTTACCGTGCCGATGGCCTCGATGCCCGGCTTCCAGGTGATCGGCTCGACGGTCGTCGTCGAAACCGTCACCGGCTGCACCGGCATGTTGGCGAAGAATTCCTTGATCGCGTTGTCGCGGAAAATGTTGAATCCGACCAGGCCGCCGACCACGAGAGCGAGAAGAATGAACGCAATGATGAAGCGTTTGATCATGACCGGCGCGTACCTGCGATTGGGGGTCCAAAATGGCGTAGCCAGGGGCCGGCCTCATCCATCGAAATGAGAATCCGGTAACCCGACGTCGCGTAACTGTACCGTCTGGACGGTATTGTCAATTGCTGTATATCTGGCGGATGCCCGCAGGTTGGTAGCAAAATCGTGAGTAGCAGGCCCGCCGGAAACCCGGACAGGCTGCGTCGAGTGTGGAGTAGATGCAAGGCAGGAAGAAGAGTGCACGACAGAAGATCCTCGCCGCGGCGGACGAACTGTCCCGCGACCTGGGTCCGGCCAATCTGTCGCTCGACGCGGTGGCGCAACGCGCCGGTGTCTCCAAGGGTGGCCTGCTCTATCACTTCCCCAGCAAGGCACGGCTGCTCAAGGCGATGGTCGAGCATTACATCGAAGTGTTCGACGCCAATCTCGCCGAGACCGAGCGCGAGCATGGAGGCGGCGAAAACCGTCTGGTCGAAGCCTATCTCGACCTGGTGGTTGCCGATCTCGCGCGCAAGCAACCTCCGTCCCAGGGTGTGCTCGCCGCCCTGTCCGAAAACCCCGACTTCATCACCCCGATCAAGGAATACAACCGCATCCTGCTCGACCGGCTTAAGGCCAACGCCTCCGACGAGAATGCCGCGCTCATCGTCTTCCTGGCCCTGGAGGGGATGCGCAGCCTGAAGCTCTTCGACATGGACTTGCTCACGCGGCAGGAGCGCGAGAGCGTCGTGGCAGTGCTCCACGCCGCCTTGCACTGAAACAGGCCGGACTGTCGGTGTGCGACCCAGTCGTTCGTATGCCGAGATCACATATTGACTGACGGTCAGCCATTAGATAGATGCACCGAGGAAGCTTGTTCGAGGCAGCGAAGGGGGAGCCGCATGCTTGGTTTGATGCAGCATCATCAGTTGCAGGTTTCATCGATCATCGACTATGCGGCCGGGAGGCATCCCGACGCGCCCATAATATCCCGGCTCGCCGACGGCACGATCCGGCGCTCGACTTATGGGCAGGCAGCGGCGCGGGCGCGCCAGCTCGCGAGCGCGCTCCAGGCGAGCGGCGTCGGCATGGGGGACCGGGTGGTGACCTTGGCCTGGAACAGTCATCGCCACGTCGAGCTCTATTATGCCGTGTCGGGAATCGGTGCGGTCATCCACACCGTCAATCCAAGGCTTCATCCGGACCAGATCGTCCAGGTAATCAATCACGGCGGCGGCACGCATCTCTTCTACGACGGCAGCCTGACCGGGCTCGTGGACGGTATCAGGGCGGGGCTGAAAGGCATCGTCCGCTATGTCCGCATGAGCGATGTCGGGGAGGCCGAGAACTCTTCCTTCGCCGACGAAGAATTCGAGGCATTCCGCGTCGCCGGGGAGGGATCATTTTCCTGGCCTGGCGTGGATGAGCGGGCGGCCTGTGGCCTGTGTTATACTTCGGGGACGACGGGAGACCCGAAAGGCGTCGTGTACAGTCACCGTTCGACTGTGCTCCACGCTATCAGCGCATCGGCTTCCTGGGGCTTCGACATTCGACCCAGCGACATCGTCTTTGCCGCTGTCCCGCTCTTTCATGTCAATGCCTGGGGTCTTCCTTATTCTTGCCCTCTGAACGGCGCCGGCCTGGTTTTGCCCGGGCCGCGGCTGGATGGCGCAAGCATCTACGAGCTCCTGCGCGAGGCAGGTTGCACATTGGCCTTCGGCGTGCCGACCATCTGGTCCGCGCTTCTTCAGTTCGTCGAGCAGAACCCTGATTGCGAGCCGGGTGCGGATCTGGCGCTGGATCGTATCGTCATCGGCGGTGCGGCGGCTTCACCCGCGCTGATCGAGGCGCTGCAGCTGACCTTCGACTGCGATGTCGTTCTCGCCTGGGGCATGACGGAGCTGAGCCCCTTGGGCACGGCCGGGACCGTACCGCGCAAAGGCGGCGCTGCCGACGAAGCGAGACGTGTCGAGCGCCTGAACAAGCAGGGTCGGGCCATCTTCGGTGTCGATTTGCGCATCGAGGGCGAAGACGGTTCCATTCTCCCTCATGACGGCGCGGCGGCGGGGCGACTGCGGGTGCGCGGGCCCTGGGTCGTCGAGCGATATTTCGGCGAGTCTGCGCCGGCAGTCGACGCCGAGGGGTTTTTCGACACGGGCGACGTCGCGACCATCGATGCCGAGGGATATCTGGATATCAAGGACCGCACGAAGGACGTCATCAAGTCCGGTGGCGAATGGATTTCCTCGATCACACTGGAGAATCTGGCTGCGAGCCATCCCGCCGTTCGTCAATGCGCGGTGATCGCGGTTCCCGACCCCAAGTGGCAAGAAAGACCCTTGCTCCTGGTGCTCCTGAAGGACGGCAGCAGTGCCCGCTCCGAAGATATTCTCGACCACATCCGCCCGCATGTCGCCAAATGGTGGATGCCGGAGGACGTGGTCTTCCTCGATGCGATTCCGATGACGGCCACGGGCAAGATCAACAAGCTGAAGCTGCGTGAGATGCACGGCGGGCAAGCCTCGCCGCAAATGCGGTCATGACACGCCTCGAACAATCACCATCGAAAGGGAGGTCAACGATGCTCAACGGAGAAACGGCAAATGAAAACGGGGCGGCAGGAGTTGCCCATACGACGGCGACGACCCTGGTTGAAGACATGAAGTCGGGCCGTGCCGATGCGGGCGAGGTCATTCGGACAGCCCTGGAACAGGCGCGCGCCGACCCGCTCAATGCGTTCATCAGCGTTGCAGCCGAAATCAGCCGGGACGAGATCGACAGAGCCCGCGCGCTGCCCCTGGCCGGCCTGCCCGTCGCCGTCAAGGACATCATCGACGTCGCCGGGTTGCCGTGCACTGCGGGCACGCCCGCGTTGCGTGAATGGTCGCCGCCGACCGATGCGGAGATCGTCCGCCGGCTGAAGGCGGCGGGGGCGCTCGTGGTGGGCAATACGAACCTGCATGAATTGTCGGCCGGCATTACCGGAATCAATCCTACCTTCGGGGCCTGCCGCAACCCTTACGACCCGGCCCTGATGTCGGGCGGCAGCAGCAGCGGCAGCGGCGCCGCCGTAGGCGCGGGCATCGTCCCGGTCGCGCTCGGCGGCGATACCGCCGGCTCCAACCGAATTCCGGCCTCGCTTTGCGGCTGTGTCGGGTTTCGGCCGACGGTCGGCCGCTATCCGTCCGAGGGCATCGTCCCGCTGTCGATGACGCGTGACACCCCGGGCATATTCGCCCGATCGGTCGCCGACTGCGTGCTGATCGACGGGATCGTTTCCGGAGGCGCTGCGGCGGTGCAGCTCGATCTCAGCGGCCTGCGGCTCGGCGTGCCGAGGGCTTTTTTCTACGACGATCTCGATCCCGGCACGGCGGCCGTGACCGAAGCGGCGCTTGGGCTGCTCGAGGCGAACGGCGCGACCTTGGTCGAAGTCCGGGTCGAGGGCTTGCCCGATCTGTCGAACGCGATTTCACTGCCGCTGATCTTTTATGAGACGTTGCGTGATATCGCGGTTTATCTCGCACGCCACCGTTGTCCCATTCACCCTTGGGAGATCGTCGATGAGATGGCGGGCACGGTGGAGAGGGGGTGGCTGCAGGATGCGTTGCGGAATGATCCGCTGCCGACGACGGCATATCACGACATCCTGACCAACAGTCGCCCGCGTATCCTCGATGCCTACCGCGCCTGTTTCGAGCGTGACGAGCTCGACGCGCTCGCTCTGCCGACGACACCACTGCCGGCGCGGCCGGTCGGTCAGGACGATACCGTGGAGCTCAACGGCCGGCAGGTTTCGACGGTTGCCACCTACATCCGTAATACGGACGCCACGTCGATCGCCGGCATGCCCAGCATCTCGGTGCCCGCCGGGCTCACCGACAGCGGGCTTCCCGTAGGGGTGAGTTTCGACGGCCTGCCCGGCACCGACAAGCGGCTCCTGGCGATTGCCCAGGCTTTCGAAGCAGTGCGCCCGGCCTTCCCACGGCCGACCCCGAGGTAAAGCCGACGGCGGCCGAGCGCGCTTACGCACGGCGCCCCATTTTCGAGCCGACGCCCCCGCCGATCGGCGAGGCGGGTGTCGGCTCCGACCCCGATCCTGGTCGGGTGCCGAAAGGCCTTGTTCTTTACGTAGCCGCGCTCGGCTACGTCCCCACGCGGCCAACCGTGCGAGCAGGAGCGAAGGTCATCCGTACGAGTTCGCCTGATGTCCGCACGATTTCGTCGCGTGGAATTGGCTTACCGCTCTCGATCGCATCATGCATGGCGCCCCCCATGCCGTGGAACAGTATGCGCACGAGAAGATCCGGATTGCTCGCCGTCAACTGTCCGGCGGCCACACCGTCCCTGACCATATCGGTGATCATCATGAACAGTCGCTCATTGGCGCGGCGACGAACATCGTCCTCGGCCCGTCGATAGAACAGGAGATGCAGGTCGGCATTGTCGAGCACGTACTCGCTGAGGCGCTCGAAAGTGACGACGATGCGCTCCAATATGTCGCCGCCATCGTCGGCGGCCACGCGCTCGCCAGCCGCCAGGAACTTGTCGATGTAGCGCTCCCACAGAACGCTGACGGCATGTTCCTTCGACTTGAAATAAAGATAGAACGTACCCTTGGAGACCCCGGCTGCCTCGGTTATCTCCTCGACCGTCGCATCCTGCACACCGCGCGCGGTGAAGACCTTGCGAGCCGCCTCGACCAGGTCGTCGAGGCGCTCTTCTGCCGGCTTGGTACGCCTGCGCTTCTTGGTCGTGGAATCTTTCAACATGGCCCTTCCTATATCCATTCGGTCGTCATGTGAACGCTGTCATTCGACTTGACTGACTGTGGGTCAGTCATATAGAAGTTCGTGACCACGGAAAAGATGTTCAGTGACGCCGGAATGCGCGGGCCTCGTGCAACCCGGCGAGAGGAGGAATTTGTGAACAGACCGGTATCAGACAGTGAGCTGACCGCACTGAAGTCGAGGGTAGCCGGCGAGATCGAGGGCCTCCATGCGCGGCTGGTCTCGGTCAGCAGCACCCTGCATGCCAATCCCGAAACCGCTTTCGAGGAGTTCGGATCGAGTGCCTTGCTGGCCGAAACGGCGTCGTCGTTCGGCCTGCGGGTCGAGCGTCCCGCCTACGGGCTTTCCACTGCGTTCGGCGCCGAGTTCGGCGCCCCGGAAGGCGCGACCGTCGCAATCCTTTCGGAATACGACGCCTTGCCCGGCGTCGGCCATGGATGCGGGCACAACGTCGTGGCCGCCATCGGCCTCGGCGCCGCTCTCGGTCTGCACTCCGTGGGCGAGGCCTTGCCCGGCAGGGTACGATACCTGGGTACGCCGGCCGAAGAGCGTGGATGCGGCAAGGAGCTCATGGTGCGCAACGGCGCGTTCGAGGGGGTCGATGCCGCCATGATGGTGCATCCCTTCTCCGTCAACGCGAAGGCCTTTCGCTCGATCTGCATCGCCGAACTGCACATCGTCTTCCGCGGGCGGGCCGGTCATGCTGCACTGGCGCCGGACGCGGCGCAAAACGCACTCGATGCCGTCGTGCAGTCCTATCAGTCCATTTCAAACCTTCGGCAGCACCTCCGGCGCGGCGAGCATGTGACAGGGGTCATTACCCATGGCGGCAATGTGCCGAATGTGTTCCCGACGGAAACGCGCGCCCACTATTTCGTTCGTGCTGCCACACGGGCCGAATTGGACACGCTGCTGGCGCGGGTCGAAGCCTGCCTTCGCGCCGGTGCGATGGCCACGGGGTGCCGGATGGAACTCTCCATCGGCGATGCGATCTACGAGCCGATCAACGTCAATCTGCCGCTTGCCGATGTCTATGAAGCAAATGCGCAAGCTCTCGGCCTCGACTTCGTGGACTATACCCAAGTCCCGGTCGGCGGGTCTGATATCGGCAACGTCAGCCGGAAGATCCCGGTGCTGCACGGCCTGATCGCCTGCGCGCCGGCCGAGGCGGCAATCCATACCGACGAGTTTGCGCGCTGGATGAAAAGCCCGCGCGCCGAGAGCGCCATTCTCGTCGGCGCCAAGGCGCTCGCCATGACGGCCTTGGATTATCTGGCCGACCCGGAACTGCGTCGGCGCGTCGCCATGGCCCAGGCCGGGAATGTGCCCGATTCCCAGCAAAATCAAGGAGCTGCAAAATGACGTATCATGTCCTCCTGGAGCCCGCAGAGGGTAACGCGTTGGAAGCCGCCGCGATGGAACGGATCTCGGCGGCGGCAGGCCCCCGCCCCATCCGAGTGTTGGGGCCGGATGCGTGCGGTGAGCACGGCGGCCTGCTGGTCGCTTTCCAGACGGCTCCGGACGCGCGGGCATTCGGCCGATCGGCGGACCTGAAGATCGGCCAAGGAAAAGCCCTGACCGCGCGCCTGCTGGTCGATACCGGCGAGATTATGACTGACGGATGGTCAGTCGAGAGCTGGGCCGCCTTCTGGGCCGACCCGGACCCTGCAGTGGCGCGCCAGCGTCTGCCCCGGGTGGTTGCCGACGATGTCGCGGCCTACTGGCCGGCCAGCGAAACGCCGGCGCTGGGAAAGCAGGCCTATATCGAGCGGGTCCTCAGCCTGTTGGCGCTCGTTCCGGACTTGCGCCTCTCCTGCGAGGAATGGGCCGCGCACGGGCCCAGCGTCTTTGTGCGCTGGAACGGCTCGGCGACGTTCGATGGCGAGACCGTCCGCTTCTCGGGCGTCGACCGCATTCTGCTCGACGGGCCGCGGGTGCGCGAGAACCGCATCTATTCCGACAGCCCCATCTTCGCCGCGTTGGAGGCGCGCGCACGCGAGGCCGGGACGGCGGCGTGAAGCCGCGCCATCGAGCGCACCGCAAGAGCAGGTGAACGAAAACACGGAGGGTGAACTATGTCCACGAATGTACTGGAAGCCGACATTCGAGACCGATCGAAGGCGACCAACGCGGTAGCCGCCGGCACTGTCGGCAATCTTCTGGAATGGTATGATTTCGCGGTCTACGCTTTTCTTGTGCCGACGATTTCGGCGCTGTTCTTTCCGGCGGAGACGGAGCTTCTCTCAATTCTCTACGCCTTCGCCGCCTTCGGCGTCGGTTTCCTGGCGCGCCCCTTCGGCGCGATCCTGTTCGGCATCTACGGCGACCGCGTCGGCCGCAGGACCAACCTCGCCGCCATTTCGATCCTGATGGGAATAGCGACGCTCGCGATCGGCCTCATGCCCACCTACGATTCCATCGGCATTTGGGCGACGGTTGGTCTCGTCGTGGCGCGCCTGCTGCAGGGCCTGTCGGCCGGCGGAGAATATGGCGGCGCCATTCCCTTTCTCGTCGAGTTCGCCCCGCCGAGGAAGCGCGGCGCCATCGGCAGCTGGCAGCAAGTCGGCAATGGGCTCGGTCTCTTGCTCGGGTCGGTCTTCGCTTTCGCCCTGTCGTATTACCTCTCTCCCGAGGCGCTGAAAGAATGGGGCTGGCGCCTGCCGTTCATCCTCGGTGTCCTGCCGGCGATCGTCGGTCTCTATATGCGCCTTCGTCTCCCCGATACGCCGGCCTTCGAGGCGCTGGAGTCGAACGCCTCGAAGGCTGTCTCGCCGCTCAAGCTCGCGCTGACCGAACACTTTAGGCCGATCCTGATGATCGCGGGCATCGTCCTGCAGCTCGGCGTCGGCTTCTATCTGGTGCTTACCTTCATGCCGACCTATCTCGGCCTCGTGACCGAGCTTCCGCGCAATTCGGCGCTCATGATCGTCAGCATCGGCCTGGTCGTCTACGCCGCCGTCAGCCTTATCGCCGGTTCGCTCTCTGATCGCCTCGGACGAAAGCCGCTTCTCCTCTTCTCCGCGGCGGCATTGCTGTGTCTCTACTACCCGCTCTTCAAGCTGGCGTCCGGCGGCAGCTTCGCACAGGCGCTCGTGGCGGAGATGCTGCTGGCCGCGCTTGTGGCTTGCGCCGGCGGACCGATTGCAGCGATCTGCGCCGAACTCGCGCCCGCGAAGGTTCGTTCGACGGTCGTCTCGCTCGGTGTGGCTGCGGCGCTGACGATCTTCGGCGGTTTCGCTCCCTTCATCGCGACATTCCTGATGACCAGTTTCGGAACGCCGCTCGCGCCGGCGTTCTACGGCATGGCGGCCGCCGCCCTATCGTTGCTCGTCATCCTCAAGGTGCGGGAAACGGCATTCGAGCCGCTACGCTGACGCCGTCACCAATCCAACCGAGCCGGTCGAATGACGTCGCCACGCCGGTGACGCGCCGTCCGGTTCAACGCGAAATCAATCCAACAGGAGAACACCCAATGCCGCTATTCGACCTCGAAAAAATGACCGCCCCGGAAGTGCGCAAGGCAATCGACGAAGGTTTCGATACGGTCATCTGTCCGTTCGGCTCGCTGGAGCAGCATTCGGCGCATCTGCCGATCGGTACCGACGCGATGCTCGGCGATTCCTTCGGTCGTCGTCTCGCCGAGAAGCTCGACGCCTTCCTGGCGCCTACCGTACGTGTCGGCTATGCCGACCATCACATGCCCTTCGCCGGAACGATGACGCTCAGCCTCGAAACCGTCCAGCGCATCGGGGAAGAATATGCGCGCTGCCTCGCCCGGCATGGTTTCAAGCAGATCATCCTGCTCGGCACGCATGGCGGCAATTTCAAGCCGCTGGCCGACGCTGCACGCAACTGCGCCGACATCGAAGGCGTGAAGGTGATCGCGCCGATGCGCGATTTCGATACCGATGTGCTTGATCCCGTACACGCCGTTTCGGCACGTTACGGCATCAGCCGTGGCGACAGCGGCGGTCACGCGGGCGAATGGGAGACCTCGATCATGCTGGTGCTCACGCCGGAACTCGTGCACATGGACAAGGCGACCGTCGGTTTTACCGGCGACATGTCCGATGCCGTGAAGCAGTTGCTCGAGGACAAGAGAGGCATCGATATCGTCACCAACGGCACGGGCATTCTGGGCGACGCGACGCAGGCCGATGCGGCGCGGGGCGAATTGCATTTCAATGCACTGCTGGCGGCCATGGAGCGTGGGATCGAACGGGAATGGCCTGAAGGTTTCTCGTCCCGTCAGGCCGGCTCTTTATAAGGTCTGTTGGCGCCTCGGAGCGCCGCGTGTCGGCGACGCGCGGCGCTCCGAGGCGACCGATGTCGACGGTCTGAGAGCCTTCGGCGAAACGCCTGGCAGCATCGGCGAAAATCTCCCGCCCTTGACTCTTCCGGCCTTTTCCTGTCTAAGCCCGCGCGAAATCCGCGACGAGTTACACTCCGAGCAGCCGACCGGGACGCCCTAGAGCTATCAAACGATCCCGGAGGCCAACACCCGGCAGCGCGATGCGCCCCCGGGTGCTTTTTGGCTTTGGCGCTCGGCAACTGTTGGAGCTTCGGCGCGAAAGCATTACCTCTCGGTCTCCACGATGATGGCCGAGAATGAGGATGACGAATGTTTGAATCGCTGCAAGAGCGCCTTGGCTCGATCCTGAACGGCCTCACCGGCCGTGGCGCGCTGTCGGAAGCCGACGTCTCGGCCGCGCTGCGCGAGGTTCGCCGTGCGCTGCTCGAGGCCGACGTCGCGCTCGAAGTCGTCCGCTCCTTCACCGATCGCGTTCGCGAGAAGGCGGTCGGCGCCGCCGTGCTGAAGTCGATCAAGCCCGGCCAGATGGTGGTCAAGATCGTCCATGACGAGCTCGTCGAGATGCTCGGCACGGAAGGCAAGACGATCGACCTCAACGCGCCGGCCCCCGTCGTCGTCATGATGGTCGGCCTGCAGGGCTCGGGCAAGACGACCACCTCGGCCAAGATCGCCAAGCGGCTCGCCGAGCGCCAGAACAAGCGCGTGCTGATGGCCTCGCTCGACACGCGCCGCCCGGCCGCGCAGGAGCAGCTGCGCCAGCTCGGCGAGCAGACCAAGGTGCCGACCCTGCCGATCGTCGCCGGCCAGTCGCCGGTCGAGATCGCGCGGCGCGCCGTTCAGGCCGCCAAGCTCGGCGGCCACGACGTCGTCATCCTCGACACGGCCGGCCGCACCCATATCGACGAACCGCTGATGGCCGAGATGGCCGAGATCAAGAGCGCGTCGAACCCCCACGAAATCCTGCTGGTCGCCGACTCGCTCACCGGCCAGGACGCCGTCAACCTTGCCCGGAATTTCGACGAGCGCGTCGGCATCACGGGCCTGATCCTGACCCGCATGGACGGCGACGGCCGCGGCGGTGCTGCACTTTCCATGCGTGCCGTCACCGGCAAGCCGATCAAGCTGATCGGTACCGGCGAGAAGATGGATGCGCTGGAGGAGTTCCACCCCAAGCGCATCGCCGACCGCATCCTCGGCATGGGCGACATCGTCAGCCTGGTCGAGAAGGCCGCCGAAACCATCGACGCGGAAAAGGCCGCGGCGATGGCCAAGAAGATGCAGTCGGGCAAGTTCGACCTGAACGATCTGGCCGACCAGCTCGGCCAGATGCAGAAGATGGGCGGCATGGGCGGCATCATGGGCATGATGCCCGGCATGGGCAAGATGAAGGACCAGCTCGCCGCCGCCGGCCTCGACGACAAGATGTTCAAGCGCCAGCTCGCCATCATCTCGTCGATGACCAAGGCCGAGCGCGCCAATCCCGATGTGCTGAAACACAGCCGCAAGAAGCGTATCGCCGCCGGCTCCGGCACCGACGCAGCCGAGATCAATAAGCTGCTCAAGATGCATCGCCAGATGGCCGACATGATGAAAGCCATGGGCGGCAAGGGCAAGGGCGCCGGCATGATGCGCGGCCTGATGGGCGGGCTTGCCTCGAAGATGGGCCTCGGCGGGTTGGGCGGCATGGGCGGCATGCCCGATCTGTCCAAGATGGATCCCAAGCAGCTCGAAGCCCTGCAGAAGCAGGCCGAGGCGGCCGGCCTTGGCGGCGGCCTTCCCAAGGGGCTGCCGGGTGGCCTGTCCGGTCTTCCGGGCGGCGGACTGCCGGGTCTTCCCGGTGGCATGAAGCTTCCGGGTCTGGGCAGCGGCCTGCCGGGCCTAGGCAAGAAGAAGTGAGGGGCGGACATGACTGAAGCCGGCGACAAGGCAAGGGCGCTCGCGGCGCTCTCGGAATATCGCGCGTCGATCGACAATATCGATGCTGCCGTCATCCACATGCTGGCCGAGCGCTTCCGCTGCACCAAGGCCGTCGGCGTCTTGAAGGCGACGCATGGCCTGCCGCCGGCCGATCCGTCGCGCGAGGCGCACCAGATCGCGCGGCTGCGGCAGCTCGCCAAGGATGCGAATCTCGACCCCGACTTCGCAGAGAAGTTCCTGAATTTCGTGATCAAGGAAGTCATCCGCCATCACGAGCAGATCGCCGCCTCGAACG
>VFQN01003802.1_pt1 | contig 20847 bp, 17 predicted proteins | sample 3512371 | NCBI WGS metagenome assembly VFQN01 (sample SAMN10412370, study PRJNA504923) | tailings metagenome | isolation source: Replicate 2 from Balatoc abandoned mine | place: Philippines: Itogon, Benguet | collected 2017-08-28
GTAAAATTGTCGCAACTTCGATGGTTCGAGGTACCATGCTTTATTCTATAGTTCCGACGACTCAACGATACATTCAAGATAAGAACCAGGAATTATCTTATGAGGAAGAGGATAGGTCGAGATATGAGGACCAAGTATTTCTCGAAATGCTTGACAAACAGCTTGATTTTTGCCTCGAAGGAATAGTAACAATCTCATTAGACGATCAACATCGTTTCATTTCCATTAGTATTGAAGCTGAGAAGGTTTTGAGTCAAGAGTGTTGCTAAAGTTATCTTTTGTGGATTATACCGAACTTTTATTTGGTAGTTTGTCTGTCTTCTTTCTGACATCATTAGAACTTAACATTCTATTCATCTTCTAATGACAACACTTTTAAGTTATTTAATTACTACACTTCGCTTTTTCTCTAATCCAGCTGTATCCTTTTCCATCCCACCGATTACTACGAGTTTCTCCACTGTTTCCAGCCCTCGTAGCGACTCTATCCGATGACAGTAGATCAACTGCAGAGATTTCACTCGTCCCAGCATACTAACATCTTCAAGCTGATTACATCGTTCCAACTTCAAATAGGAGACATTCTGCAACGGTGCTGCAGTAATTAATTGAGGACAATCTATGACTGCGACAGATTCGACACTTCCAAGAGAAGAGAAATCTTCAATACGAATACAAGTAGAAATAACAACATTTCTATTCTGACCTAATTGAGATATATCCGCTAATCTTTCACATAGATATACACTAAGATTTGGTATTAATCCGAGTCCATTTAAATTTGTTATACCTCTACAAACTTCAACCCTTAATGTTTGAACGCCACCTAAACATGAAATATCAACAATTTGATGACATCGAAACAGATAAACATTATCAATATGTCTCAAGGGTGAAACATCAATCACTCTTTCACAAAAACGAAGCTGGAATTCTTTACAACCTGATAGATCACCTTTACTCAGATCTTCTAATGGAAGTGAAACGAGTTCAATCTTCTCGCAATCACCAGTGTGATAGTAAGAATGCAAAGGAACTAAAGCAAGTTTCAGCTTCTTATTTCTATTTAGTAAAGATAAAGAATCAAGTGAAATTGCAGGACAGTTATTAATTTCGAGGTTGGGAACATTTCCAAGACCCGAGACATCAACGACATTGGGACAGTCGACAATTTGTAGTTCAGGAATATTTCCAAGGTGATTGACAGAGGCGAGGCGAATACATCCTTTGAGACTAAGTTGCTTTTGATGTTTTCCTAGATTCGATATATCATGTAATCCTCGACAAAAATGAAATGATAAGACTGGAACTCTTTCTAGCCCTCTGGTATTACGTAGGCTAGGACAATTAGCAATTAAAACGTCTTGTAAGCAATCACTTCGATATGAAAGACTTTGAAATTTCGGACAATCATAAATCTTGAAAATTTTAACTTTCTCAAAGTTTTGAATAATTTTTAGTTTTTCAAAGTTTTGTATGGTAAGTTCTTCTATTGTCCCATAAAGATCAACTGACGTCACACGATCTAAGTCACGAATCATTAACTTATGCACATTGATAGCATTTTGATAAAAGGTATGAAGATTTCTCTGATAATGAGAGAAAAGATCAAGAGAAATCTGTTTTGAAGGATTGTAAACTTGATTTAATACGAATTCTCGAAACTTGGTATCTTTGCAGAAAAGAATTGATGCAGTTGATCCAAGATTGTAATAGATAGTTTCTCGTTTTACATCAAGGAAGACTGTCTTCGAAGTATTTAATAATCGGAGAAATTCAGTTCGTGAGAGATATTCGTTAATAAGAGTGTAAATTACTGTTGGAATACTTTTCCAATTCGTTGTGAGATCTTTCACTCTACTCATCATCTTTTCCGCCTTCACTGCAGTTCCGTTCGACTCTTTGCTTGATTCATTCATTTATTTGTTTGGTTTGATTGGTTTGTGTGAAATTTCTTGATCATCAAGCTTCCTATCTTTCTCGTTACACTCTTGATAAAAAAGCGTTTGACTCTCGATTAGGTAGTTAGGTAATTCCCTTGCTAATTTGCTTAATTAATTTATCAATTTTTTTTTTTTTTTTGACAAACAAACAAGGTTAATTCGTTCCTAACGTAAATTCAAATGAGTAAAGGAGAATCATATCTTGCTGAGGCCCACAAGGCTTTGAATAAAACTTCTATTTTCTCTTTCTTTGGTGGGAAAGGTCAGAAATACGAAGAGGCCGCTGAATTATTTAAGAAAGCGGGAAATGCTTTCAAGGCTTCCAATAAATGGGATGACGCAGGAGAAGCTTTCCTGCAAGAAGCTGATGCCTGGTTTCAAGCAGGTGATTTTAAAGTTGATGCTGTGAATGCTTTAGTCGAAGCAGGAAATTGCTTTAAGCGATATAAGCCTGTTGACGCTGTGAACGCTTATCGAAGAGCAATTGATCATTTTAATGATAACGGACGCTTTGGTATGTCTGCTCGTTATTATAAAGAGATCGCAGAAATATTTGAAGCAGATCACAACACTGTGGCGGCTGCGGAAGCATATGAACACGCTGCTCAAAGCTTCGAGCGAGACAACAAGAAATCCAATGCAAATACCTGCATGCTGAAAGTTGCCGGATTTGTTTCAGAAAAGGGCGAGTTGTTGAAAGCTGCAAAAATTTATGAAGATATCGGGAAAGAAGCCTTGGGAAAGTCATTATCTTCCTTCTCAGCGAAGGGACATTTCCTCAGTGCTTTGCTCTGTTATCTGGCTTTAGGAGATCAAGTACAAGTAAGAAATAAGTTAGAAGAATATAAGAATGCGGACTATTCTTTTACTTCGTCGCGTGAATGTGATTTTATTACGAAGATAGTGGAGGTAATTCAATCTTTCCGTTCCTTCGTTTATTCTCTTTATTTGGTTTCTTTGCGTCTAGGCTACTGAGGCATATGATGCTGATGCATTCTCTCAACACTGCGCCGACTTTGATCGTATTACACCGTTGGATCCTTGGAAGACTTCTATGTTATTAAAGGCCAAACATTTTATCAGCGAGGCTGCTGGGGGTGATGAACCAGATCTTTCATAAAACTTCGAGAATAACAATAAAGTCAATATTTGTAAATTAACTGATTTTCTTAGCAATTTCAACTGTCTAGTAATTTCAATAGAAGTTGGCGCTAGCAATATATGGGAATGCTTAGCAATATATTGCTTCTATTTTTGAAACTGTTACAAAATGCAGTATTATACTGAAGACAAATTTGATGCGATTATCAAGGTACTGGATGAGAGAGGCTATTCAAGGAATCTTAATGAAGAAAGGATCAGTGAATCTGATATTATTTGGACGAACTTGAGACAATTAGACTTCGAAAAGATCGAACCTAAAACCTTATTAAATCACCTTCAAGGTTCGCAGCATTTCAGCAACAAAGTAAGTTATGAAAGCTCTTTTCTATCAGTTTTGTAAGCTTTATTCCATGTAGGCTTATTTGGCTTATCATCTAGCTGCATCAGAGTGTCTTCATCATTGTCCAACCACTTGGAGTCCTGCCTACCAATCTGTCTCAGACTTGTACTTAATGCTCCTTCAATATGATACCTTAGCTGCTTGGAATGATATTCAGTCCAACTACACGCAAAGAATGAGCTTCATTCATCACCAGCTAAGAGTTCTCTCACTTCTCAGTGATTCGAACTGTCTCACACCAACCCCTGACAAACTTCACCAATATCAGCGATTTTTACAACAACTCTCCTCCCAAAAGAATATTAGCACCTATCATAATATTCTAAGAAGAGATTTCTGTCATAACGATGAGAGTGACACGATAAATGGAGTCGCAGATATGATATGGATTGTGAAGCCGATTGGTCTTTCTTGTGGTGAAAAGATTCAGATTGCACATGGATCGCGTCAAGTACTTGAATTTGCCAAATCATTTGAATTTAAGTCTATCATTCAGAAATATATCTCTAAGCCTCTTATTGTACGTCAGGATGGAAGAAAGTTTGACATCAGACAATGGATACTCATAACCTCCCTACAACCTCTTATCATCTATGGTTTCTCTGAATTTTACCTTCGACTTACATCCAAACCTTTTCATTTGGACCTAAACTCGCTCAATGATCCTCTCATGCACTTATGCAATCATGCGATACAGAAGACTGCTTCTCCGATTGATGTCCAGGAGTCCATCGATCAATGTGACACTATGATGACACAACAGGAGTTCATCAACGAATTAGATAAAACGTATAGAGACAAATATGGAGAGAACGTCTTTCACACATTAATTCAGCCGAGGATACGTCAGATTTCGATTGATGCGGTAAATAGTGTGAAGGATAGACTAAATCGAGTTGGGGAAGGATTTGAGTGGTTAGGTTTGGATTTAATGGTTTCTGATGGCTTAGAAGTGAAGTTAATTGAAATTAACACATCACCTGATATTAGTTATTCAACACCTGTCACTAGCAGACTCATCGACAGCGCTGTACCAGACCTCTTCGACCTCCTGTTCACCTTGAAGAACAATCCGACCAGCAGGTTCCTTTCAACGAATCCAAGTCGTTGCAGGTATTGCAGTTCGAGCGAGGTTTCTTCTGTCTCCCCTCCTCATTGGTGTTGTTGGCATTATGACGAAGCCCCCTATAGCAGTCTGCAGCTAGCTTCAACGAAGAGGAAGAAATTTAGACTGCAAAATAAATGCATCCCTCCTGATATCGATATCCACGCTGCAATTGAGAATTTAGAAAAAATTAATCACAGCAGAGAGGAAAAGGAAGGAGAGGACGATGATGAGCTGTGAAAGAGGTTTTAGGGAAATATTAGTTACTTCACAGAAAAAAGAACACAATACATAATTTTATCTATTTCTTCTCGAACTTTCCATCTTCATGTATGACAAAAGTACTTTTTGATTCATTGACAGAGAGTATGGGGTTGGCTTCTAGTGCCGTTCTGAGAATTTCTAGCTTTGCCGATCTCTTTGATCGTTCAGCCGTGCTCAAAGTCTCCTTTGACTTGGAACCAACAGATGCTGTCATATCTTCATCATTTTCTTCATCTTCAGAGGTAAAGAGTTCTTCTTCATTCTGACCCACATCAGCAATGTCCATAGCAGCAATCTTTAAAGCTTCATTTAAAGTATCAACTTCTTCTTTATAGTTCAATAACATATTCTCAACAGCATTCTTTGCTTCTTTCTCTTTATTTAATTCTAACTTAATATTATCATAATCAATTTGATGTTTTTGTATTGTTTCTTGTAAAGTATCAATCTTCTCTTGCAGTTGATTGTGTTTTACTTTCTCTTGTAATATCATTGCATTTAATAAACGTATTGGACGCCATAATCGAAAGATATTTAACATTTTAATTTCACATCCATATTGTCGATATTCTAAGTACATTTGAGTACATAATATGATGAGATCAGTTAGATATCCGACATGAAATAGAGTAGAAAGACCAAATGCAATATATACAAAGAATATTTCAATAGAAAAGATCATTGAAGTGAATTTTGAGAATGAATTTAATGCTTTGATATGTAAAGCATAGGAATCATTGTTTACAGAAAGGTAGAGATAATAAAGCTCGAGGAAACCAGCAAAGGTATCAAGGATGAGGAGAGTAATGTAGAATATTTGCATTGAATGGTACTCTAAAAACTCTCCTAATGACTGTACAAGGGATTTCCTTGGACTATTCGTTTGTTTATCATTGTCATTCACCTTGTTAGCATCAGATTTCTTCGCTATTGATTTCTTTGCTGCTACTTCTTGCTCCTTTACCTTATCCTTATTTCTTTCACGATTATTAATCGCACGGAATTCATCAAAGCTTAACATTTTCTCTTTTCCAAGTCTCAGCTCAGACTTCAGCAGTAAATACAATAATCGCGAGGAAGATCGATCTGAAAAATCGTTTCAAATTTGTGCGCCAAATGGAAAAGCGCTTTTGAAGTTCGGTAAAAAGTACTTTTTGCACGGTTTAGTCGTTTGAAAAATTCGATTATCAATTGATTGTAGACGAGATTTCGATCGAATTAACGGGATTGGGAGGTGTTTTCTTGCCTTATTTCTTGGGATCTTGTTTAATTGAATAAATTGGTGAAGTTTGAAGTGAAGATGCATATTAAACAAGTTAATATTTCGGGGTTTCGAAGCTTTCGAAGTCAGACCTCTGACATCGAACCTTTCAGGTATTGCCTTCAAATCATTTTGGCACTACATTCGTTCTCACAATAAAACTGACTGTAGTTCCAAGCATAATGTTATTGTTGGCAGAAATGGTAGTGGAAAGAGGTGAGATCTCGATGTCTTATTCTTAGTTCGTGTAATTTGCTCTTTCGCTCAGCAACTTCTTTGATGCCATCCAGTTCGTTCTTGTCGCACCAAAATTCTCTATTTTGCGTCAAGAAGATCGTCAGAATCTTCTACATGAAGGGTTCGTTGTTTTAATCTTCTATTCTGCAATAATATTATGCTCCTATCTCTATAGAGCTGGCTCCAGCGTGATGGCAGCTTATGTCGAAATTGTATTCGATAATTCTGATGGAAGATTCTCTGTTGACAGTGATGAAGTGATTATTCGACGAACTATTGGGTAAGAATAAGTACTTCCTCATCAGTTATCCTTCGTTAACACCGCCTTCATAGCCATAAGAAAGATGAATTTTTCTTAAATCGAAAGCGTATTCAAAAGAATGAGGTCATTAGTTTGTTAGAAAGTGCTGGTTTCTCTAAATCCAATCCATATTACATCGTTCAACAGGGCAAAGTGAATCGACTGTGCACGATGAAGGACAAAGATCGTTTGAATCTTCTTAAAGAAGTCGCTGGTACCACTGTCTACGAAGAAAGGCGTGCTGAATCAATTAAAATTATGGAAGAAACAGCAAGTAAACAAGGTAAAGTTGACGAAGTTCTTCAATTTATTGAAGAAAGATTAAATGAATTAAATCAAGAGAAAGAAGAATTAGTAGAATATGAACAATTAGATAAACAACGTCGTGCATTAGAATGGAATTTATATCAAAAGGAAACGCAAAGATTAAATTTAGAATATGATTCGATTGAGACTGAACGAGATAATATTCGTAAAGAACAACAAAGCTTTTATACAATGATTCGACGTTTACAAGATGAGATTTCTTCATTAGAAGATAATATGAATAATCTTCGTATGACAGTTGATCGTTTAAATAAACGTAAAGTGAATAAAGAAGACGATATGAATCAAATTAATGAAAAACGTGCGATGATTGAATCACAGATACAAGATTTAGAATTAACAATACAATCACGTGAAAAATCATTAATTAGTTATCGTGAACAATTACAAGAGATTGAAGAACAACTAAATGAATCAAAACAGCAATTAGATGTGATTGAACCATCTTATCAAGAAAAGAAACGTTTGTTATTTCAACAAACAAACCAATTAAATCAAATGAAAGCACGAATAGATTCATTATATGGTAAGCAAGGACGATCACAACAATTTACTACAAAAGCCGAAAGAAATAAATTTTTAACAACACAAATTAATCGTTTAAAAGATCAATTTAATAAAAAACAGCAATCAGGTCAACAGATTATTCAAAAGATTGAACAAGATACACAACGTATAAAAACTGAAGAAGAAATATTAAATAAATTAGATCATGAACAACAAAATCATGTCAAACAAATTGAACAATTAAATCATCAAATTATGGAACAAATTACACAAAGAAATACTTTTCAAGAAGAAAAGAAATTACATCAACGTGAGATTGAAAAGTTATATGAACAATTACATGATGCAAGACAAGATTTAGAGAAAGGGAAAGCTCAATTAAATCGTTCTTTACCTCAACATATCTCGCAAGGGTTAGCAATGATTGAAACCATTGTTGCAGAGAAGAAGATTCGAGGGTATTATGGTCCGGTTATTGATAATATTAATCTGAAAAATCCTTCTTTTCGTACTGCGGTCGAAGTAGCGGCAGGAAATCAGTTATTTAATGTTATTGTTGATAACGATGCGACAGCAGCAATCTTAATCGAAGAATTAGAGAAGCTTAATGCTGGACGATTAACATTTCTTCCATTAAATCGATTGAAACTTAGAAGTGTTTCCTACCCTGAGAATCATCCGAACGTCAAAGCACTGATTGATGTTGCCATTGACTATGAAGAAGAGGTTGAGCGAGCTATTCGCCTTGTCTTTGGAATGAAATTAATAGCCAAAGATCTCGAGATTGCAACTGAAGCGGCCAGGCAATTCAACATGGATACACTAACAATTGATGGTGATATTGTCAATCATCGTGGTGCCATTGAAGGAGGTTATCACGATGAACGATTGAGCAAGATCCTTGCTGTTGAGAGGATTCGTGATTCCTCGCAAAAGATTCAACAATTTGATGAGAAGGAGAAGCAATATCAACAACGACTTCATCAGATGGATGTGAAGATTTCATCCGTTCTCCAAGCATTACATACTTTAGAAAATAATAAACATCATCTGCAGTTATTAGATGAGCGTCATATGAAGGAAATTATTACAAAACGTCGGTTGATTTATAACCTTCAATCAAATATTCAAGAATATCAGAAAAATCGTGATATTACCGAAAATGAGATTGAAACTTTAACAAAAACCATTCAAAACTATGAGGAAGAGTTAGATTTACCACTTCATTCGAACCTTACCGAAGCTGAAAGAAATGAGCTACAGACACTCGAAGATCAGCAAAAGCAAGTTTCTCATCAGGTAGATATTTTAAAGAAAGAGGTTGTTATGTTGGAAAATAGCAGGGAAGAAATTGAAACCAACATTCAAACAAACTTGCAGAAACGCAAAGAAGAATTGGAATACCTTCTTTCTGATACCGCCACTACTGTAACCACTGTTACTACAACGACGGTGGCCGAGGAAGCTGCCGCACCTTCTTCTGGACGTAAAAAGAGAGGAGCTTCAGCTGTTGCGCCAGCAACTACGACCACGACCACCACAACAACAAGTTTCAGAGATTTCCCTGCAGAGCTGGCAAGTCTTCGTACGGAATATGAATCACTTGAGCGTGTTTTAGAGACTACAAGGAACGACTATCAAGAAATTATGAATAACATTTTATCCAAATCATCTCAACTCAATAAATACGAGATAGAGGTTGAAAATAAGCGAGAACAAGAGAAGCAATATCATGATCAATTAAATGAAATTAATAATGCATTAGGAAAATTATATACAAAGAAAGAAGTCTTACAGTCGTCATTAGAGACCAGACAGCGGGCGATTCGTGATTTAGGATCCATCCCGCAAAAGGAGCAAGATGAATTTAAAGCATATAGTGAAAAGCAATTGACAAAGCGCTTAAATGAAGTAACTGGACAGTCAAAGAAGTTTGCTCATGTAAATCGTAAAGCCTTGGATCAATTTTTATCATTTCATGAGCAGAGAGAATCTTTGTTGAAGAGGAAAGAGGAAATGCTTCGTGATACTAAAGCTATTGAAGAATTAATTCAATCATTAGATATGCAGAAAGATGAAGCGATCAATCGAACTTTTACTTCAGTTTCTCAACATTTTGCTGATGTTTTCCAAGAATTAGTACCTAATGGATACGGTAAATTGATAATGAAGACTGTTTTAGAGGAAGGTGGTGATTCTGAGGAAGAAGTGGAAGAAGAAGAAGAGGGAAAGAAGGGAAAAGCCTCTAGTAAAAAGAAGGGAAAGAAAGCTACGTCGTCACCTAGTATAAGTGGCAGTAATGGGAATGGTCCGACTGAAGATCATGTTTTGAATGAAGAAGGATCGGCGACGGCGGGAGGGAGAGTTCTATCTCTCCCGCTGGATTCTTATCGTGGCATCCAAGTGATTGTTTCCTTTAATAAATCGACAGGAGAACAATTTTCCATGCAGCAACTATCAGGAGGACAAAAAGCACTTGTTGCATTAGCTCTCATCTTTTCGATTCAAAGATGTGATCCTGCACCATTTTATCTCTTCGATGAGATCGATCAAGCTTTAGACACTAATTATAGAAAGGCAGTGGCAAATCTGATTTATCGCCAAGCGAATAGTGAGGAATCTCCTGCGCAATTCATTACAACAACGTTTAGACCAGAGTTTGTGGAGGTTGCTGATCGTTGCTTTGGCATCGCACTAACGAATAAAGTATCTAATCTTTATGCTTTAGAGAAGGTGAGGAGAAATCGAGTAAATAGAACTATTCTTCTAATGTTATCCAATCGTTTCTTTTCTTCTTTTTTCTTTGCAGGCTGATGCTCAAGATTTTGTCACAAACCTTATGTTAGAGGAAGAGGCGGTTGGAAAAGCCTCCGCGATACCAACCTTTTCACAATCAAGGACATCTACTCCTGGAGGACGAGCACGTGTAGCAGTAGCAACTCCAACCACCGCCTCCCCTATTCGAGGAAGAAATCTCTTAGAGGAAGATGAAGAGGAGGAGGATGAAGAGTTAGAAGGAGGGGGTGAAGAGGAAGAAGAGCTTCGGAGGAAAACACCGAAAGGGAAGAGAGGATCAAGAAATAGGAGTTCATCTCTGGGGAAAAGTGGGGCATCGTCTGGGGCATCGTCTCGAAGGAAGCGAGCTCTCAGCGAAGAAGAAGAGGAGGAAGAAGATAATAATAATAATGATGATGACGACGATGCAATGGAGATGGATGACTAACAACGATTTATCTCTTTCATCATTTTACTTTCTGGTTATTACATGTTGTTCATTTTCCCCTCTATAGCTAATCAAGCGATAGTGTAAAATCAAAATTAAAAAATGATTCTACATCTTCAAGTTCTCAAGGGTCGCGTGTTTTATCTAAACTACGTGATTTCACTAAGTGTGATTTATCGTCGTCGGTAAGTAAGGTAATGTACGGTCGTAAAGTTCGAGTCAGTTCACTTACTTCGTGTGCAAGATCGACAGAGAGGAATAAAGAGCGAAAGACATTATAATAACATCATAATAATAACAACAATAATACTTCAAGATACTATCCCTCCACCTTCCTTTATTTTATAAAGGAATTTATTAAGATTGTGAAATTTGATTTTATTTGATTTTATTTTCCCCCCTTTTCTGCCGAGAAATGTTATCACGAATAAATGAGGAAATACAGAGGATAAAGCATTTTCTTGCTCATTCTTCATATTTAGAAATCTTATTATTCATTATTGGGAAATTATTTGAATTATTAAAAGCAATTATTTGTTTTCTTTTTCTTACACCAAGATTAATGAGAGAAGAGGAAGAATTTGACTTTGATCGAGAGATTAAATATAAACCAACGAAGGAAGATGATACAAGTCCATTAACAGAAACACATCTAAATCTATTCTATGGGATTACCTTTTTAGGAATATTGTTAATACTTTCTCTTGCTTTACAGTGAAATGACATCATAGTGAATGAGAGACTTGACAATATTCAGCTAAAATTTCACAGCAGTTCGATAAGAAAGCCCTACAAGATTAGAATTAGACTTCACTTGACCCGCTCGTTCATATGTTAAATGATGTGATTTGAATCAGAAGCGAAAGCACTTGCTTTTTCCATGTTTTTGTTTTTCTTTCTTTTCTCTTTGGATTGGTTCTGATGTAATGTCGATTCGTGTAAGGTTGTAATTAGTGTAGAGTAGTAAGGGAGGGGTTAATATCCACGCAGCTTTTTATTTCTAAGACATTCTTAAGTCATTAGAACAATTTTAAATTAGAATAGGAATACATGATCAGAAGGAGGTCTATTCTCTTTTCCTTTTCATTGTAACAATTAAGAGATATCGTTGATTCATCGATGTTATTTTATATAAAATACTTTTAGACTGATGAATGTGGAGTATCCTGACGCGAGTTTTCATGTTCGATTATTTACATTATACACAAAAAGGTGTCAATTCTGAGAGAACCCATTTATTTATCATCCCCCTCTTCATCATCTAATTCAACAAGTTCACCCATCTCTTCCTCTTCCTCACCATCATCCCCACTTTGTTCTTCATCGATCTCCTCTTCTTCTCTACGAGATGTCTTGCTCGTTTTCTTAATAAGGCCTTCCATATCTTCTAAGACTTGATCTAATTGGTTGACTTTATCTTTTTGCTCTGCGTTCAAAACTTCTCCTCTCTTCTTCTTTTCAAGAAGATCATTGATACCACGAAGCTTCTTTTTCAATGCTCGAAGAAGTTTCTCGTCCTTGCTATATTTTGCAAAAGCTTGTTGCTCTTGTTCAGTGATTCGATCTTTCTTCTCTCCTTTAAGCTTTCTTGTCACTCGAATATCTTGTATCTTTAGTTTATCGTTTGTTTGTTTGTTAGCTTTCGCTCTTAATTTTGCATTCGGTCTTGTATCAAATCGCTTTGTGCGACGACTTTTGGTAGTAGTATGAGGCATATTTGAAGTGGATCAGTCTTTTCTTCGAATTCTGATCAAGAACTGCAATAATTCCAATATATCAATACACCAATCAAAACGCTTCAAAAAGTGAGAGCAAGCAAAACTTCCCAACTGTCTAAATCCCCAGATTGAGATTGTAAAGAGAGTGTTTTCGGTTGTCTTGAAAGTTACTGTTTTAATAATCGTATCCTTCTAATAATAGTGAAAAATGAATAACCCTAATTCAGACTAGTAAGTAATCACATGTATATAGTATATAGTAACTAGTATATAGTATAGAATGCCCCTATGTTAACTTACCTTTACTTGCTTTTCTTTTGTAGTGATTATATTTTTAAATTATTAGTGGTTGGAGGTATGTTTATTGAAGGAGGATGGGTTCGCCCTGATCTGAATCTATTCTTCTTTTCTCCTACTAGATGATGGAGTTGGAAAATCATCTTTAATTCTGAGATATGCTGATGATACCTTTGCTGAAGACATGACCTTTGTCGGTTTCGACTTGGTACGTGAACTTTTTCTCTTTTTCGTTCGTTCTCCGTCCTCAGAAAACTCCTGTGGTAGACGTTGATGGAGCAACGGTAAAACTTCAAATAGTAAGTTCAGCTCTTTATCCTCCAAGCTATATAAATCAGGGTTTCATGAGAACAGTGGGATGTTAGAAGTGAAGTGAGAAATTCCGCCGAGTCACTCCCTCTTATTATCGTGGTGTTGACGGTCTTTTAGTCATCTATGACATCACTAATGCTGAATCATTTAATAATGTGACGCGATGGTTGGATGATATCGACAAACACGCCAAGAAGAATGTTAACAAGGTTTTGGTTGGAAATAAATCTGACTTGGACTCGAAGCGAGTCGTAGCCTTCGAACAAGGACAGGTAAGGAGTATCAATCTCCTCTCCTCTCATTCCGATTTTTAATATGGTATTGGAATTGTAGGAGTTTGCCAAGTCAATGGGAATGGAATTTGTTGAAACCTCAGCGGAGAACTCAACCAATGTCGATAAGGCATTTCTGATCCTGACAACTCAAATAACGGAAAGAGTGAAGTCTCAACCTCTCTCTGATGAGAATAGTGGTGCAAATATAGCTCCAGCAACCCAAGTGAAGCAGAACAATAGATGCGTTTGCTGTTAAAATCATCCCTTCCAATTGAAACTGAATCTTCTTCATGTCAGCAGCTGGTCGCAGTTAAAGTCTACTAACCCTGACTTTATATAATAAATGAAATATGTATTTGTTTGGAATACATCATCATCATTATCATCATCATTTAGTTATTTCCCTCAAGAGTTATAGTTAGAGGAATGCATGTGTTGGTAAGAATATTATAATAAATACATTCAATGAAGAATTAGTAGTCCGTCAATAAATTGTCTTTTAGATGCTTTTGATGTTCACTGTAATCATAGTGGACATCTTATTCTCACATTTATAGAAACTAATCGCGGGAATTGCCACATCAGCATTCTCCACTAATTAATAGACTAATTCATTCTGAGTTTATGTGTTCTATGGTAGTCGCATATAGCTACTACTCCCGACGATAATTATTTTTGGTGGAGGAAGAAGAAGAAGAGAGAAAACAGATAAAAATTATTTACGAAAGAAAAGCACTAATCAGAAGAAAAAACTAAATCTCCTTGATTGATGATGATTATTATTATTGATTATCATTTATTTAATTTATTTATCAAGTTCACTAGCAGTTAATCGTATCGTTGGATCTTTCTTATAATTTGTTAATCGATAAAAACCAAATTTCTTAGCAAATTTATTTAAAAAACTTTCTTCAATTGGTTGATACGATTTATCTAATTCCTTCTGACCAAATAAATCAATTAACCATAATGGACGATAATCACGGAATCCAAATTCACCAATATAAACCTTCTTTCTCTCACTCTCTTTTTCGTAGGGTGATTTCCTTGTCCGAATAAAATTAACATTACTATTGACAATCTTCTTTAATGAATGTGGTGTTAATTTATTCCTTCTTTTCTCATTTTTCATATCTTTTAATTCATTAATATTATTAATCCATGGTTTTTCATGTGCATTATTCACAATAAAACCTTCACCAACACCAACAATCTCTTCAAGATCTTCATGATTGAGATTAGATGGTATACGATGTCTTTCATCTCTTTCTTCACGTTTTTTAAAGAATTCTCTGACTGATCCTTTATATTGATTCACTTCTTTATCAAGATTACGTATTTTCTTACCACCTTGGATTGATGCTTTCCGTAATTTATCATCTCTTTCTAATTCTTCTGATTGATATAAACGTGCATTATAGTCAATTAAATTATTCCCTAATGTTTTCTTGATCTCATCTTCTAATTGATCAGCATAACGAAATCTTGGACGAAGGATTTCTTCAGGATTCACCTGATCTGTATATTCTTGATATAATGGTAATTGCCCATTCGATCGTATCATATAATCGGATATTGATTCACCTAATTTTAATGTGACGGAATCAATATCTTTCTCATAGAGATGATTTAATTGTCTTTCTTTTGCTTTATTAATATTCTCTTGAAAAGATTTCCAGATTTTACCATTATTTTTCTTACTTTCATAGATTTGAAATTGTGTGGTGATATAGAAGGATGGTAATAAACTAAAGGCATAGGCGGCACTTAGCTTTAATGTCCACTTTAATGGGATTGGAAGCACTGAGAAAAGAGTAAAGAAGAGGAATGTAGAAGGGATTACTGCAGCTGCTGTGAGGTATGAACCGAGTCGGAAGGCGAAAGGAGACCATGTTATAGTTGGTCGCAGCTGACTCATCATTGCTCCCATTCCACTTTTCTCTTGAGGTCTGCCACGTGTTAGCAACATACTCAATAGAGACAAGTGGCCGAGAGTGATGTAATAAGGGGAACGTGTTGTCTGTAGTTGCATGAGAGAAAGGACAAAGACTGTCCCAGCAACGATGGCAGCAGTGGTAAAGTCTCCTTTCGACGGCTTCTTCTTAATATATAACAGGAAGTCATAGATGACACGAGCTTTCTCTGGTAAAAGACGATAGAAGGCAGAACGATAAGCAATATCTTTGACTAACACATGATTCATAAGTTCTTTGGTTTCTTCTTTTGCATGTGCTTCGCGTATATCTTCTTCCTTGCTATCTTCTTCATTGAGTGATGGAAGGTATTTCGCATTGTCAGGGTGAGAATAATCATTCTCAAATGTCTCTGATACTTCACCATAGTCCTCATAGTAGTGTGGATCGACAGCTCCGCTAATACTGTCGATGGGTTCTGTATCTCCGTACTTCTCAGCGAAGTCTGCGACAGTGTGTTGTATGAGAGCGAAGGGAGGAACATGACGAAGCTCTTCAGATCCTTTCACACGAGGATCATAGTATTTAGAATAATCTTTTTGTTGAGCTCGACGAGGAAGTTTTTGGTAGTAAAGGACTCTTTCATAGGAGAGATGATGAAATTCATCGATCTTCTCTTGTAGTTCCCGTCGCTCTTCCTCACTGCCACAGGCAGCAAGCTTCTTCTCAAGATGAGGACGAGTTGTTTCCCAATAGTTTTGGGTTCGATATAGATCTATCATGGTGATGAAGGGAGTATTAGAAGGGGAATCATTGTATATTAATGTTGTATTTCTCACCTAGTTCTCTCAAAAGAGCATTGTAACGTCTTTCATTAAAAGTTTTCACTGGGACACGCATTTCTCTCACTAAATCTTTGTAATCTTGAGGATTCAAGATCTCTGACCATTTTGCTTGCTCCATGTTGGGTAAGAGTGGGAAACTGTCAGCTCCTGGATCAACCTTGTTAATATTCGCTGTAATCATGTGAGCGTTTGGAAACTCCTCTAAAGCTTGTCGAGTGGCTGGAGATTCAAAATCAAACATACGTTTTTTGTCAGTAAGTGTCCAAGTCAAGTCCATTCCATCAGCTGTAGGAGGGATCTTCTCAGGAGATTTGAATCTAAAGATTTCCTCTGGAGTCTTCGGCTTTATCAGTCTCTTTACAGTAAGAGGTAAAGCTGAAACTACCCCAAGTGCTACCAAAAATGTCAGAAATCGTTTGGGTATCATGATTATCTTGTGCAAGTAACAAAGACTCAAGTACAGTTTTCGTTTCTTCGAGTTTTCGTAGGTAGACGATCGTATAATTGTACCGTCTACTTAAAAAGTAAAACGAGTCTTCTATTTGCGAAATTACCGTTTCAATTCGATTTTTTCAAAACTTTTGAGACTTGAGATTGCTTGTTATATGATATGAATGAGACTTTAGATTTGCCTGAATGGGATGATTTGGATTGGGATAATGTGATGAAAAGGGCATTGGCTTCCGCCGCATCCACACCGAAGATTTCTCCGAAGAATCAACATTCGCAGAAGATTACCTCCACTACCGACAGTGATCACGAATGGCTCAAACGAAGCACTAAAGATTTCACATCCTATGGAGAAAGAAGGAAAGGTAGTGACTCTGAGCATTATTTGAGCGAGAACGAGGCAATGACTCAATCGAAACCACCTTTATCCAATCAAAGTTATCGCAGTAGTCCTCCACGAACTCGAAGGAGAGAACAAGAGAATATAGAATCTATCAACAAGATTTCTGTTCAAGCACCACCTTCCTCTCAAATGAAAGAGGTTCATCGCTCTGAGGCTACTTCCTTCCCTCAAGAAAATATCCTCAAAACACTCGTATTAGAGTTCCGCAGCTTATTCCTCTCCTCCTCAGAACAATTGAAATCAATCTCAAAATTTTTAAGCTTAGTGAAAGATTCTATCATTCAAGAAGCAGATTTCAATCAGAAGGTAAGGGTATTGAATAGATCAATGTCGTTGATGTTCATCTCCCCTCAATAGGAGATATCTCATCTCATCACATCCACCTTCTCCAATGAAAAAGTAAAATTTCATATTCCTTTTCGTAAACTTCATCAAAGATATCCTTTGCTCATTCCAATGGAGGAGATATCGATGTTCGATGAGAGTTATCATCTCTTAGCGACTTCCTTCACTGACTCCATTCAACAAATTGGCAAAAGCTTCGATATGAAGAAAAATCATTACCTCCAACAATTAAGAAAACTAAAAGAAGTGAGCAACACTGCCATTAGAAATGCCATTCAGGTGATTGATGAGAAAATCTTGCGTTTCTTCGAGTAATTGTTTGAATCTCAATCTTTCTAGAACGAAAGAGCAGATACAATCAACGCATTCCAAAGATTAAAGCAAAATTGTGAACAACTACTTCAATCCGAAAGAGCAAAGCTTGAGGAAGAGAGAAAGCATATTTTACAGGAGAAGCATGTGATTGAAGAGGATTATCTTCGAGTAAAGATGCATTTAGAGGAAATGATTGAGAAGGATAAAATCACCTCTCTAAGACAACAAGATGCGATTAAACATGCTTTAAAAGAACAAAAATTTGAACATCAAGAAGAAATAAAACGAACAAGAGAAACAATGATGCAAGATCTTCAAAGAGTGAAAGATGACTTTCATCATCAGATTGAAATGATTAAAAACACCCATGAGGTAGAAAACAATACCCTTCTTAATAATCCCGATAATTCTACTTTCTCTTGTAGGCTTCTATTGCTGAAGTAAAGAAATCAGAGCGTGAGAAGAGAGAGCTCGTGGAAGAGTCTCGTGTGCGATTAGAGGAAGAGTGTAATCTTCTTCGTAAAGAAAATGCTCAATTCTCTTCACAACTAACAAGTCTTCGTGAACAATTTACTCGATCAATGCAAGAAATGAGAGATAAGCATACTCGAGACATTCAAGAGAGAGCAGCGATAGATATTCAATCGCAAGCTACGATAAAGAGTGAATTAGCGACCACACTACAACGAGTACAGGTAATGTTACTTGAAGAGTATGATCATCACCTTCCTCTAAGGGATCGAATTATTAATAGAAAGAAGAACATCGAAGAAAACAAGAGCTCGAAGAACAGTTTGATAAGATGCGGCAACAATTAATGACAACTCATGCGTTAGAGGTGGAGAAGCTGCAAGATCGTCATCGCTCTGAAGTCAAGCGAATACAGGTTAGGATTCCCCTTATACTGTAGACATCGCGATGGGATGATAGTTGTATCTATATAATAGGCTGAATTGGAGGCTCAGCATCAAGAGAGTGTCTATAAGTTGAAGCATATTCATGAACAAGAACTCAATCGTCAGATTCGTGAGAACGATCGTCTCCAGCGATTGTTGGCGAGGCAAGGTGTTGCAACGGCTGTCATAGCCGAGTCAGGGAATTTTAATCTTCGCCCAGCCTCTTCAACTACCACCTCGGCATATCCCTCATCGCCAAAGAGAGAAAAAGCTCCCATCTATCACTCCCTCACACCTCAGCGAAAGCCTACCCGTGATGAAGATACGAGCTTCATAAAACCAATTAATAAGACCGAGAATAAAGTCAAGATAGAAGAGAAGAGAGAGGAGACTCAGATAAAAGAAGGAGTGTCAAAAGGAAACAATTCATCTATGAGTCGTCAATTGAATTGGGGAGGATTCTTAGAAACGGTAAAAAGGAATATAATATTCGATCGTCTTTCACTTTGCTCTAATTATGATTATTATTATCATTAGGAGGAACGATTACCGAAATTCTCATCTGATTATCTTCCCCCTGATCCTTTAGCCTTAAACGAAGCAATGGAAGCAGTGAAGACGAAACAAGGAGGTGTTAATACTGTTGGTATTAGCTCAAACGCTAATCGCGTCACCAGCTATTTGACACAGCTCGAGGATTATTTGCAAGGCAAAGAAGTGAGAGTAGAGGATGAAGTGAAGCAGATTACTGATCCCGCTGAGAGGAAGAACTACATCCTCTCTTCCCTCCACGATGATGAGGAAGAGGAGGACGTTGATTCTGATTCGTTAGGAGGACAAGGAATGAATCTCGCTCAGTTAGCTCAACTACCTTTAGAGATTAGTGCGAATAGCGAGTGGTATTCGAATGGAGGTGAGAGAAACAAGGACTCCGATAATAGTGATCTTCTCTTCCCTTTCGTTGAGAGTAGTAGTAATAACCCTCTCAATATCAATCAAAGCAATAGCACAACATTAGGGAGTAGTACAGAACTCAATACTTCCTCTTTATTTCAATTCTCCAACTATAATAGTAGGAAGTAATAGTAGTAGAATGTATTCTCTAAATACTGTATACTGTATATTGACAATCAATAAATAATAATTAGAATTATACTTCTCGAGTTATTTGAACTATGGTATTACTCTGACGAAGCATGAGAAAACCTGCTAGATGTAATTCTTTTGGCATGAACTTGAAGGTTGTAAGTGTATATGACAACAGGTTTCGATGAACTCATCTCATATCTCATATCATATTATATCACATCATATCACATCGAGGTAGTAAACCACATCAAAGAAACTAAGAAAAAAGCGAAGAAAAGATCAAAGCAAAGAGAGAAAAATAACATAAATATTCAGAAAGAATCGCGAAAGAAATATGTCATGGATTTAATTGGAATCGAAAGAACGAAGAGAATTTAATTGGTTAGAAGGATTGTTGCTCAAATAGAAAGTTCGTAATACCTTTCGATCATTTAGGTTTGTCTGTTTTCTTATTAATCACCGATGGTATCGGATCACCAACAGGTATTTCTTCAAATTGATAATCCGAGATAAGATCTGGTTCTTTCGTAATATTTAATGCTTGTAAAGTCTCTAAATCAGGTATCGCATGTCTTTCATATCCTTTAATAATATATACACGATCAGAACTTCTTTGTTTAATCACCTGTCCTTGTTGTAATGGTTGGAAATAATAAAAAGGATGTTTATATCTTAATGGTAATTGACTTTCTTCTTCATTTATCGATGGTAAAGATGATAATAGATCGTTGATATTAATAGTTTCAGGAATTCGGAAATAAAATTTAATGGTTTCATTATTAGCAAAGTATCTTCTTTGTCCATTATCAATTAATACATATTCATTAGGACTTGATGGATCTTTTCTTAATTTTGGTATGAATCGTTTATAAATATCAGTTGTTAATAATGGCAGAGCGGTATCAATCCCTCCATTATGACCACTATTATGACGATATTCAGTCGAATAGCTTTCTTCCCATGTTAATGGTGGTGTGTTCGGATTATAATAGATATCATCACGATCATCAATGAATAAATACTGTAATTTATTGAATAAATGTAATTTAGCGGTATAAGAGAATTTACGTACCGTAAAATGACATAAACCATGATAACCTGAACAACGTGTATTTAAATTAATTAATTCCTTCGATGGATGATTATGATAATAAAATACTTTCTTAAAACGTATATTATAGAATAATTCGGGTGTAATTTGATCAGTTGAAAAGGTTAATGGATGCGAAACAAGGTTATTCGGCCATGTAACAGAAGTAAACCCATCAGAACAAGTGGTTTCATTCTCTACTCCATGCATTGCTAAGATCGTTGGAA
>VFQN01003803.1_pt1 | contig 20847 bp, 22 predicted proteins | sample 3512371 | NCBI WGS metagenome assembly VFQN01 (sample SAMN10412370, study PRJNA504923) | tailings metagenome | isolation source: Replicate 2 from Balatoc abandoned mine | place: Philippines: Itogon, Benguet | collected 2017-08-28
TCGCCGAACGGCGAATGGATCCTCGCAACCTGACAGAGGAGGACCGCTGGCAGGGCTGGCAGAAATCTCCCTGGATCAAAGGCACACCGCTTCGCGGCGGCGAACATCAGAGCTACCAGTTATCCAGCCTCTACGCGCTGTCGCTGGCATGGGGAGACATCGCGGCCGAGTTCTTAGACTGCTGCGAAAAACCTCAGAAATTAAAGAACTTCGTCAATGGCTGGCTGGCCGAAACGTGGGAACCCCGAAAGGGGAAGTCCAGCCCGGACAAGATCGTCGAGCGGATCGGCACCAGGCGTCCGGAGGGACTGGTGCCGATCTGGGGTCGGCTGGTGACTGTAACGGTGGACCAGCAGGCGGCCGAAGGCGGATTCGTGAAATATGTCGTCATGGCACACGGGGAGGGCGACCGCTCTGCGGAGTTCCTGCACGGAACCGCCGAGCATCTGGAATGGGTCTGGGAACACGTCATGCGGCGCGAATACCCGCATGAGGACAGTGGCCGCAAGGTGACCCCGCACTATTCCGGAGCCGACTCCGGCTGGAACACCAAACAAACCTACGAATTCTGCAACTCGCATCCGGGCGTGATCGCGCTCAAGGGCAGCGACGGTGATCTCGGCGGCCAGCCGTATTCACTCGCCACCCTCGGTGACAAGGGGAAGAAAACACGAACGGGAGCCGTCGGGCAGATCCTGTTGCATGTGAATACCGATTTCTGGGAGGAGGATCTCCAGCATCGCCTGGAAGAGCGGCTCGCCGACGAAACCGGCAGTCTGTCACTCAGCGGATCGGCGGCCGATGATGAGGAATTCGTGGCTGAACTGCTCAACGGTGTGCTGACAGACCAGATTGATAAACGGGGCAATGCCCGTCTGTTGTGGGTGAAAAAGATCGAGGCGGCGCCCAACGATTTCCGGGACGCGGTCCGTTACGGGCTCTGCCTCGCCAAGGCCTGGCTGGACGCAAACGACGGTGTGTTCCCGGCGCGAACTCCACCGCCGGAACCGGTCCAGACCGCCCAGAGCCGGAGTCCGGTCCGCCCGACGGGAGAGAACTGGATCCGCCGCCGTTAATTAATTGTCTCCCGCTGCCGAAACTGTGTCGGCACCAGACGATGCGGGATGTCGTATTGCGCCTCATAAATAACCAGGAATTCGATATCTGCAAGGCACGTGCCGCACTTCAGATCTATCGACACTGGCCACCAGCCGACGGGCTCAACCAATTTGCCCAAAGATACCAGGCGTTCTTCCTCAGAAAGTGTCTCGTTTACGGCAGCGTGACATGCTGGGCATTTGCCGCTTACATCTGCGGTGCGCATCTGGTTCAGCTCCGTCCTGTTCCACGCGCAACGTGCCCGGCGTGGCATGGCAGAAAAATACGAAGCGCCGGCGACTTACACCGATCAGGAACTGGTCGATTTGTATCGGCACCTGCTGGCCCGCGGAGCGGTCGCCGGTGAAGAGTACCAGATCGGTACGAAACGGGTGAGATTCCCCGGGGCAGAAACCGCTCTGAATGTGATCAGTCGACTGGAAGCGAAAATCGCTGCCGAGACGTCCGGGCCGGCCATCACTCTTGCCAGGCTGCACCGCTCATGAGCCGGAAATCCGACTGGCTCGACGGTGTCGGGCGGACCATCGATCGCGTGGTGATGGCCTTTGCGCCGGAGCAAGGCGCGAAACGTATCGCCATGCGGCAGATGGGCACGGTGCTGTCGTCACAGGGGCGAGACCGCGACGACGAAGACCGCCTCTACGGCAACCGCTGGAGTGGCCTGCGGTACTCTGCAGACACCGAACTCGAATTGAGTCTGGTCGACCGCCGCACGAAAAGCCGCGAGTTGTACAAGGATGACTCGATCGGCGGTGCGATCGAACAGGATCTGGATCACGTCATCGGCAAGGGCTGGCGGCTGCAGTCCAAAGCCGACCCGATCTCCGTCGATGAAGAGCAGATTCAGAAGTTCCGCGCGGAAGTGGAAATGATTCTGCAGGTCTGGTCGATGCAGGCCGACCGCACAGGCCGGCAGTCGCTGTGGTCACTGACGCAGCTGATGTGGCGGACGTATCGGGTCGATGGCGAGTGTTTCGCTGTCCTGTCCGACAAATACCGGTATGGGGTGCCGATCCCTCTGTGCATTGAAATTATCGACGGCGAACGAGTGGACACGCCGCCCGACCGGATCGGCGACAAAAACGTCCGCATGGGTGTCGAATACAACAACGAGGGCGACGTTGTCGCCTATCACATCCGCCGTTCGCACCCCTTCGATGCGTTCGCGTCGGAAGAAAAGTTCGACCGGATTCCGGCCGAACGAGTGATCCATATTTACGCACAGTGGTTTCCGCACCAGTCCCGCGGCTTCCCGTGGTTTACGCGAGTGCTGAAGCGTCTCCGGGATGCGACGGACCTGGACACGGCAGGCATCATTGCCGCCCAGGTGCAGACCTGTTTCGCCGCGTTCACGTTTTCGGATTCGGACAATCCGTTCGCTGCTGCCAGGGCGGCGTCGTCCGGCACGACGTCGGGCGGCCAGATGCTGCAGGACATCCGGCCAGGTGCAATCCACAACCTGGGGAAGTCGTCCAAACCTCCGGTGTTTGCCCAGCCGACCGGACAGAACACGGTGGGCCCCCTGCAGGAACTGAATCATCGCCGGATCGCCACCGGCATGAACTACGCCTACGAATTCCTGATGCGGGACTTCCGCGGATTGTCATTTGCCGGCGGTCGGCTGGTGCTGAATGGCAGCAAACGCAGCGTCGAAGCCAATCAGCAGAGGGTGCGGGAGACCTGGTATCAGCCGATCATCGCCAGAGTCGTCGAAGAAGCGATCATGGTCGGGGCCGTGTCGCTGCAGCCGCGCCTCTATGCGCGTCAGCCGTGGGCCTGGGCATTGCACAAGGCCACTCCTCCGGCCTGGGGTTATGCCATCAACCCCAAGGAAGAGGTGGATGCCGATATCGCCGAGCTCGATGGCTGTCTGACGACACTGGAAGACCTGATCGCGAAGCGGGGCGGCGACTATGAAGAAGTCATCGCTCAGCGGCGAAAAGAGATCGCCCAGCTGAAAGAAGCCGGCATTGAACGGCCGGCGCAACAAGCGCCGGCATCTCAACGCCCAGCCAGTGCCCCGGCCGACGATTCGGACTCAGAGGATCTGCCAGAGTGAACGCTCCCCAATTCACCACCCGTATGGCCGCCAACAAGCGGGCCGTCATCGAAATCTATGACCTGATCGGCCCGGCCTGGCTGGGCATGATCAATGCGGAGATGGTGTCCAGCGCTCTCACTCAACTCGGCGAAGTCGACACGATCGAGGTCCACATCAACAGCAAGGGTGGCGACGCGTTTGAAGGCGTTGCGATCCATAACAAGCTGAAACAACATCCGGCCCGGGTGGAAATGCACGTCGACGGGGTGGCCGCCTCGGCTGCGTCCATTGTGCTGATGGCTGGCGACAAGATCACGGTGCCGAAAAACGCCATCGTCATGATTCACAACCCCCGCACCATCGGCGAAGGCGGGGAATCGGAACTGAATGCCGCCATCGCGCAGTGGAAGTCGGTCCGCACCTCGGCCATCGAGACCTACACCGCGCGGACCGGTCTGACGGCGGAAGCCATTCAGTCGATGATGGCCACCGAAACCTGGATGACTGGTGAGGAAGCTGTCGCGAAGAAATTCGCTGACACCGTCGGACCGGAACTGAAACTGCCGCAGGCGACCACCCTGCAGGCTCACAGCGTGCCTCCGTTCTTCACCAAGGCTCCGCAGCTGGTCACCTGCCTGATGGCGATGACCCCCGCTCCGAAGGAACCGACGATGACCGTTCCCGCTCCCAATCCGCCGGCCCCGCCGACGGTGACTCCTCCCGTCACGACGCTTCAGACTCCGGCTCCCGGACAGCCGGCCGGGATCTCCGTCGAGCAGGCGATCGCCGACGAACGCAGCCGCGTCGCGAACATTACGGCGATGTGCAACTCGGCCGGGAAAACGGAACTGGCCCAGCGCTGGATTGATGAAGGCACCAAAGTCATCGACGTGCAGACGGCGCTGTTCTCCAGCCTCTGTGCCGAGCGTCCGCCCGTGGGCGGTGCCGGCGGAACCGATCTGTCCGCCCAAACCGGCGACGCGAAGTTCCGCGCCGAATACGCCGCTTCCCGCAGCGTGTTCCTCCAGCAGGGGCTGACTGAAGCGGATTACGTCGCCAGCCGGCGGGTGGACGAAGGCCTCGACCCGCTCAGCATCGCCCGCAAGTAACTTCCGTCATCGTTGCTGCTGTTGACGTCGTTCGCGATCTGATCATTTAACGCACTGCCTGAAAGAGTCCCGCTATGGCCGTCACCGCCAATCAACTGATCAACCGCAAGGACGGCGACCGCGACAGTTATCCGGTCGATGCCCTGACGTCGCTCTATGAAGGGACGCTCGCCTTTCTCACGCCGTCCGGTTATCTGGCGGGAGGGACCGGCACCGGTGCGAACCGCTTCGCTGGTCTGGTTGTTCGCGGCGTCGACAACTCAGCAGGCAGTGCCGGCGATCAAACCGGTGAATTGTTCTCATGCGGTGAGGCCCTGTTGAGCGGCTCGGGGTTCACCCAGGCCAGCGTTGGCCGTGACGCTTTCGCTTCCGACAATTACACCGTGTCCGATGCACCGTCCGCTGCAGGCGTCCGGATCGGCACGATTGCCCGATACGTCAGTGCGACGAAGGTCTGGGTGCGGCTGGAGCCGCTGCGTCGCGGACTGGGCTCCGTCCAGACCAAAACCGCCGACTACACGGTGACCGCCGGCGACAACGGCCGCACGTTCAGCACGGCGGGGGCAACCGGCACCGTGACGTTTGCGATGCCGGCGGCTGTCCCCGGACTGAAGTACCGGTTCCGTGTGGGCGCTGCCCAGGCACTGAGGATTGATCCGGATGGAACGGAAACGATCAGCCTGCCATCGACCGGCGTGCCGGGGGCGGCCGGCAAGTATCTGACGGCCGATGCCGCCGGGGAATCTGTCGATCTGGAATGCGTCGTCGCCGGTACCTGGACGGTCTTCGGCTATACCGGCACATGGACCGCCGAAGCGTAAACGTCCGCCTGATCCCATCACCGTTGTTCCGCTCACTCCATTGACCGCAGTTTCGCGAAGGACAGTTAATGACCATCGACACATCACGCGTGACCGCGACACTGCGGGGCATGACGGCCAAGTTCGATATTGGCGTCAAGGCAGCTGAGCCGTTCTATCCGTCCGTCTGCAACGTCGTGAAATCGACAGGTGCCGACGAAAAGTACGGCTTCCTGGGCGCGATGCCGGGAATGAAGGAGTGGCTGGACGATCGCGACTTTGCGTCACTCAGTTCCGGGTCATTCACGATCACCAACCGGCTCTGGGAAGACTCGATCGCGATCGAGAAGACGGACATTGAAGATGACCGACTTGGCATGTATGACATGCTGCTGTCGCAGCTGGGCGACGAAGCCGCCTGTCATCCCGATGAACTGGTGTTTGAACTGATTGAGTCCGCGCATGAAGTACCCTGCTTCGACGGCCAGTACTTCTATGACACCGATCACGCCTGGGGCGACAGTGGAACCCAGAGCAATGATCTGACCTATGATGGCAGCAGTACGGTCACGGAAGCCGAATTCCGCGCGGCGTATCGTCAGGCGGTCACGGCGATGCTCGGCTTCAAACGGAACAACGGCAAACCGTTCTTCCGTCCGACTATCAAGCCGATTACCGATCTGATGGTGGTGGTTCCAACGGCACTCCGCGACGTCGCCCATGATGCGCTGAACAAACTGCTCATCAGCGGTGGTGAGACCAACGTCGTCATTGACCGGCCTACGATCGTGACTGCTGCTCATCTGACGGAAGCGCGTCGCTTCCATGTGTTCCGTACCGGTCAACCGGTCAAGCCGTTCGTGTTTCAAAACCGTCGCCCGCTGTGGCGGGGCATGAAAGGCATGGAAGATCACGAATTCAAAGACGTGAAGTTCATGTGCGACGCCCGTTACAACGTCGGGTACTTCGCCTGGTGGATGGCGGTCCTGACCGAATTCACGTGATGACACCGGCTGTCAGTGGCTGAGAGCGGCGTTGGCTCCTTGCGTCGTCTCTCAGCCACTGGCACTCCCTCGCCAGCGCAACACCCCACAGTGTCCAAATCGAGAATTTTCCAGGATTTTTCAAAATGCCTCTGATCCAGCTTCGCCGCGACTGGCCGGGTAACTTTCGCCGATCGGTGATCGCGGAAAAGAAGGTGGTCCGCGTGCTGGAGTGGTCGCCCGGCGAGATCCTGGAACTGGCCGAGGGGCCGGAACTCGACGCCGTGGCGAAGGATCTCGGCAAGTCGCTGCAGGAAGTGGTGTTCTCCACCGTCCTCGGCAAGCATGTGCGGAAAGACGCCTGTCCTCCGGAACCGGTGGAAGAGTCTGCTGATGCCGGTGAGGAAGGCGAGCGGCTTCCGGATGAACCGCAGGCTCCCAACCCGTTGAAAGTGCAGACGTCTCCGGGACCGGTCGAGCCGCAGACCGGCAAAAAGACGAAGCCGACCGCGAAAAAGAAGGCCTCGAAACCGGACCAGCCGCCGGCAGCTCCTGTCAGTGAAGCTGAGGCCGCTGCGGAGGCTGAGACGGTGGCCCCCGTGACCGAAGCCAGCGGCGAATCTGAATCTCCGGCAACCGGGGAAGGCGAACCTCCCGCTGCCAACCCGCTGCGTCAAACCGCGTCCTGATCGTGGTCGACCGTCATCCGATCGCCTGAAAAATATCGCTACGATGTCGCTGCGATAGCGCACAGTCGCTGCACTGGAATCATCATGGGTCGCACGTTCGCTGATGATCTGGCCGCCGACGGGGAGCGGATCTTTTTCAACGCCGAAGAATTCGGCGAGAACTGGATCCACATTCCGCCCACCGGTGACCAGGCATCATTTGTCGGCGTGTTCGAGGAATTCCAGCCGGCCGATCCGACGTCGGATCAGGCCGGAGACCGCAATACCCGGTCCGGGCTCCTGCACTGTCCGACGGAACTGTCCGTCAGTCTGGCCCAGCAGGCAAAAAGCAAATTCCTGCGCGGTCAGGAAACCTGGTACCCGACCGGTGTCAGTCACGACGGCTGCACGCAGATCGTGCATCTGAGCCTGAACAGCGTCCACAGCTTCCGGGGTGGGCCCCGCCAAAGGACGATCTGATGCCCGTTGTCGCGGCAGGTCCGTTTTCGATCGTGTTCGCGAAAGCCGCCGAGTTGCTGGCCGCCTCGCCGAACTTTCAGGAACTGGTCGGGGCGGAGTCGGCCGCCGAGGCGCTGCCCCGGGTGTTCTATCCCGGTTGCAACGTCGAGCAGGGACCGCCGGCACCCGGCGGAGTCCTCTACAAATGGCCGGGCCTCACCACCCAGACCCGCACCCGCCAGTTGTCCGAACAGGGGACGCTGCTGCTGACGCTGTACGGCGAGCTGCCGGACCCGCGGTACGACGATCCCCGCGAAGAACTGCTGGAGTGGTCCAACATCGCCGGCCTGATCACCGTCGACATGTTGACGCTGGCCCGCTGTCCGATCCCCGCGGGCAACGATTTCTACTGGGGCCTGATCCAGGTCACCGAATTTGAGACCGACTGGCTGGCGGAAGACGAGACGAACGTCGACCTCTGCCGCGTCAGTACCCTGTTGCTGACGTGGAACCGGAGTTGAACCGATGGCCGATCCTGCCTCCGGATTGCCGCTGCTGACGGTCGACATGAAACTCCCCCGCGATCCGCGGCTGTTTCAGCGCGACCACCTGACGAATCTGCGGGAAACGCTCCGCGCCGCCGCCGAGTTCCACCACGAAAAGCACATTCCCCGCCACTTCGAGAATTTCGCGTCCGTCAAATACGGCTATGCAAAACGCTCGCAATCCACCCTGAAACGGAAGGCGAAGCTGGGTCTGCCGCCGCTGGTCTCCGGTCTGGCGGCCCGTCAGGGGCGGCCCTCCACCAAACAGGTGGTGACGACTCAGCGGAAGATTACCGCCACGTCGAAGCGATCCCGGCTGATTCTGCGGCTGCCGTTCACCGGCGGTACCGGACGCGTGCGCCGCCGCGAAGGCGTAGGCCTGAATTCCCAGCAGAAAACCTTGCTGCGGACCATGGCCGAGCTGCAGGCGATCTCCGCCGACGAATACCGGGCGATCGGAAAATTCATCGAGGACGAATACAACCGCCGCGCCAATCTGCCAGGCACTTCCTACCGCGTCCGCTATCGCTGAGGCACGCGCAACCGGGCGTCCGTTACAGACGGTTTTCACTCCTGGAGCGGCCTGCGCATGGCGATCACCGAACACAAGCGATTTACCGGCTATCCGGCCGTCTTCTCCGGCATCACCATTTCCGACGTGCAGAGCGTCAGCCCGGCTCCCGGCGTGCAGAAAATGGTGCTGACGCCCGACGGCTCCATTCAGCCGGCCGTGGCCGTCGAGATCGCCCGCGATCCCCGGATCGGTCTGACCTGTTTCAACCTCGGCCACCTGACCACGATTCCGATGCGGAGCTGCCTCCGCATGTCGTCGGCCCTGATCCAGTTTCAGGCTCGTGCCACCGGTGGCGCATTCGCTGGCAACGGTTCCCACGTGACGTTGGTTGGCACCATCGGGGATTTGTATGTCGAGTCGATCCGGGCCCAGCAGGACGAGCAGTCCGGAGCCCTGCTCACCCTGCAATACGTCCCGCTGTACGACGGCACCAATCCGATTCTGGCCTGCAACGTCGGTCAAAGCCTGACCGGGACGCCGCAGATTCAGTACACCTACCGCCTCGGGCCGACCGTCATCGACGGCACGCAGATCCGCGGCGTGCAGTCCGCGCAGTTCACGACCGGCATCAATTACAGCACGAAGCGCGGCGACGGTGACAAGTTCGCCCGCATCGGCTCCATTCAGGCCCTGGCCGAAACGCTGGAAATCGGCTTCGACAACCTCGAACTGATCAACACCATCGGTTTCGGGGCCAAGGCGATCAGCAGCGGCGTGACGCAGTATTTCATCCGGAACGACTCCGGACCGGCCGACGCCAACCACTTCAGCATCACCATCAATGCCGGACTCCTCGAAATCACCGACGCGTCCCAGTCCGGCAACGAAGACGCCGGCCCCCGGCTGATGGTGACCGCCGCCCGCGACAATGCCGCCGCCGTCTCCTACACCGTCGGCACCGCGCTGCCGGCGTAAGCAAGTTGAGGGTTGAGAGTTGAGGGTTGAGAGCAAACCCCGGCAATCGGCCCGCCTGTCCTGACTCTCAATCCTTAACTCTCAGCCCTCAACCCGGATTCCACCATGGCCTTCACGCACAACCTTGATCTGGCGTGGTCCCGCGGTAACGACCAGGTCAGCCAGCGGATCACGAAATCCGGCGGTCGGGAAGTCAATTTGTCGGAGCCGATTCCCGATTCGTCGACGAACCTGTCCCTGCCGCTGATCGGTCTGGACATTTCCGCGTTGAAAACGCTGTACCTGGTGGCCGATCAGGATCTGACGGTCAAGACGAACAGCAGCACCGAACCGGACGACACCCTGACGCTGGAATCCGGACAGCCGCTGGTCTGGTGGGATGGCAACGGGTTTGCCGCTCCGTTCAGCGAGGACGTCGCCACGCTCTTTGTGACCAACGCCAGCGGCGACGATGCCGTCCTGCAGTTGTTCGCCCTGCTGGACGCCACGCCGTAATTGAGTCGAGAGACCAGAGACCAGAGACCAGAGACCAGAGACCAGAGTCGAGAGCCGAGAGCCGGACCGAACGCCCATGCATTACCTGCTGTTCCTGCCCCACAAATCCGCCGCCAATCCGCAGAACCTGCACGACGTCGGACTGGGGGCGCTGTTGCGTCCAGACGACGATCAGCCGGTGTTCACCGATCTGGTGGGGCCCGGGCCGGAAGGCCTGCCCGGTCAGATTGTCACATGGGCGCCCGCGCGGACGTCGTATCTGCCCGATCAGCAGGAGTGGTTCCCGGCGGTGCCGGACCCGGTGCGAAACCTGCCGGCCGGTCGCTACTGGATCGGCATCAACCGCGCACAGCCGCCGACGATCGCCGATCTGGAACGACGGACCGTTGTCCCGGGAATCGCGAAGATTCTGGCGGATGGCACGTTCTGGCCGGTTCCGTCTGTGATGAATCTGCCCTGCCGGATCGGGTTGTGTCCGCAGACCGGCCGCCGGCTGCGGACGCCCAAGCCGGAATATGACGACTGGCGTCAGGAAACGGAACTCGCGTTCGGACTGGTCCAGCGGCTGCTGAGCGGCGGCGAACTGCCGGCCGACCTGGATGAACGCTTTGAACTGGCCGTGAGGTTGATGCAGTTGAATTACCGTCTGACTCGTGAAATCGCGGTGCGGTTTGGTCCGCTACGTTCCGATGAACACGAGCTGCAAATCGTCTACAACGCACTCGACCTCACGGCCTTGCATGCTGCCCTGGAGGCAAAAAAAAAGGCGGACTCCCCGGAGACGGACGCAGCCTCAACGCCCGCCGCTGGTCCGCCGGCCTGATGCCGCCCGACTACGTCCCGACCCTGTTCGATCATCTCTGGCTGTTTCTGGAGAGCTGAGACCCTCCGGCCTGTGACTCTCAACCCTCACCCCTGAACGCTCAAACCATCATGGCGAATCAAGACGTTGTCGTCGTGATAGATGCGAACTCTGCGAAGGTAGTCCAGGCCTGGCAGGCGTTTCGCAATTCGATCGAGACAACGGAAGCCGCCCTCGGGCAGATGTCCAACACGCAAAAGCAGGCGGCGAACGAGGCCGCCCGCGCCGAAGCCGCCGCCGCCCAGGCCCGGCAGCGCGGCCTGCAGTTGCTGAAGTCCCTCGAAACCGCCGACGAGGCGTACGCCCGGCGTGAGCGGGAGATTATCGACCTGCTGGCCCAGGGCGGGATCACGTCGCGGGAATCCCGTCAGGCCCTGCAGCGGCTGAATGACGAACGCGAACGCGGCAGTGAGGCGACGCAGCGACAGGCGCGGCAGGAAAAAGAACTGGCGTCGCTGCAGCAGCGGGTGTTGGCGTCCATTCAGACGCCGCAGCAAAAGTACAACCAGCAGCTGGCGGAACTGAACCGGCTGCGTGGCGCGAACAAGCTGAATGAGCAGCAATATGCTGCAGCCGTGCGAAAGTCCCGAAACGAACTGGAGGCCTCAAACAAGGCCAATGGCGGTTTCTTCGATTCCGTCATGGGAAAGGCCAGTTCCGTGGCGGCAGGCTATCTGTCCGTCGCTGGCGCGGTCCAGGGGGTTCGCAGCGCACTAGGCTTCGTCATAGATGCCAATCGCGAGTTCATCACCCAGGCGGAGGAAGTCGCCGAGAAATACGACAAGATCTTCCGTCAGTTCCGGATTCAAGCCGGATTAAGAGGCCTGCAGGGCGAGAAGGCGCAAAGCCAGATCACAGCCATTGCAGAAGAAGCGGGGATCAACACCGAGATTGCTGGCAGTGCGGCCACAGCCCTGGTGTCGTCCGGTGTCTCTGTGCAGGACGCCACTGGCGGCGGTCTCCGTGGTCTTCTCGCAATCCTGAATGCACAGGGACTGCAGGAGTCTGATCCGACGCAATATGCCGAAGCGATCGCGCAGTATCTGAATTCTCAGGGGATGGCGGTCAACGATCAGAATGTGCGTGATGTGGGAGTCCGGCTACAGTCGGCTGCCATGAAGGAGACAAAGTTCAAGCTGACGGACCTGCCGCAATTGGCACAAATCGGCGCGGGTCTGAAGGGCCGATTGACAACTGAGGAGCAATTCGCCGCCATCTCCACTCTGGGAGACACACTCGGCGCGCCGATCGCGGCAACCCAGATGAGGGACATCTTCAAGAATCTGGAGGTTGCTGGAGGCAAAAAGGATGCCACCGAGTGGCTTAAAAAAATGGGTCTGAAACCGAAGGATGTCGACTTTCAGGGAGAATCGTTTTCGACGGTGATGAAGACTATGCAGGCCGGTCTGAAACGCTTGTCTCCGGAAGATCAGAATATCGCCCTCAATAAAATTGTTGAGGGAACGAACATTGGCACGTTCCGCCTGATGATGGACGAAATGCCCCGCATTCTGCAGCGGTCAGGTCAGTTGAATGACGTTGCAGGTTTTGAATCTGACGTTAAGGAAGGAAGTTCCGGGCTTAACAGGGCGCTGGTCAGACAACAGATTCGCCGCGAACGTCTGCAACTGGAAAGGGATAACACCGGAAAACTGATCAGTGGAGAAATTGCAGGTCAGTCTCTGGAATCAGGTGAGACTCCTGCACTCACTGATTTCCGCACAGAAACCTTTCGCCGTCTGCAGTATCTGACTGGCAGCAATGAGGCTGGCATCGTCGGTCAGCAAGTGGCTGTCGGACTCGCGCAAGATAAACTGTCTCTACGGAGCCAGACGGAAGCAGCAGGGATTGGTCTACTCACAGGCAATCAGCTGATTGGCGGCTTGATCACAACAGTTAAGACGGCGATCGCCAGTGCCGAATCTGGTGGACAGGCTGCGTCAGATGCACAGCAACGAGTTTCGGAGCGAATGGCGTCAAGTATCGAACAGACGAATCGGCTGCTAACCGAACAAAACCGTTTGCTCAATGGCGGCAACAACAAGCCTAACGTAGCGCCGCCGAAACCGGTGGCAGCGACCCAGCGTCAAAGCGGGAGGCCCTGAGCATGGCCCTGTCGCACGCCGGGTTTTCGATTCCCGGGATTCACGAGACTCCGAACTTCGGCGACTGGGACCGGCAGGAGGAATTTACGTCCGTGTTCGGGCTTAAGGGGGCCTTGCACCAGTTCGGCGGCCTGACGATGCGGACCATCAACTACCGCATTCTGATCTTCAACAGCTACAACAGCAGCGCGCTGCTGCTGAATTACCTGTCCTCCCTCGAAAACCGCATCGGCACCGTCGGCACCCTCACGCAAACCGGCGTCATCGCCCGCACGCTCAACAACATCCTCTACGAGGGGTTTGTGCCCGACGGCAGCCCGCTCTACTCCGCGCAACTCGGCTGGCACCAGGACGGGCTGCTCTATTTCCGGCAGCTCAGCCCCTGAGCAGGCCTGCGGATGAGTTGGTATCTCGGCGGACAGACGATCACGGCAGCCGGCTGGGCAGGTGCCCGGGCGGTCTACGTCGATTTCGTCTCCACGTACGGCACCGGCTGGCACTGGCAGTTGTATGCCGGCCGCCTGCGGATCGGCACGACGGACACGAGCCGCGATCGCCGGATCATCGGTCAGCTGATCGTCAGCACGGCGCCCGCGCCGCTGACGTTGATTCGCGTGGATACACCGAACCGGCTGACCGACTTTGGACCGCTGTTGCCGCCGGTACCGTGGCACCGGTTCGAGCTCCGCTGGTCCGCCAGCAGTTTTCCGGTGGATACGTCGCGATTTGTGCTGACGGCCAGTCTGGCTCCGGGTGAAGAGCCCGACCCGGCCAACATCCTGGCCGAACCGGCCTTCACCGGCGATGGCGACTATGCCTTCCGCCTGCCGCCGTTGCCGCGATCGGGCGACTGGAAGTATGCCGTCACGCCGTACGACAACGCCCGCCCGGTCGGGAATCCCGGCACGCCGGCAGTCGTGACGGTCGCCGCCGCTGTCCCGCCGCCCGACGTCGCCCTGCAGGAGGACGGCACCCGCTTTTCGGCAGCCATCGGGGGGGGCAACCTGCTTGTTACTTTCGCCTACGGGAGCGCCGAGTCATGACGCTGTTTGTGTTCCAGGATGCCGGACTCACGCTCAACCCCGCTGACATCATCCTGCGGGATGGATCGGTTGCATTCACCGGCGACCAGTCGCTGGGCAACCACAAGCTGACCAACGTAACCGACCCGACGTCAGCGCAGGACGCGGCGACGAAAAACTACGTCGACGCTGTTGCCCGCGGGCTGGACTGGAAAGCATCCTGCCGCGCGGCCACCACGGGCAATATCACGCTCTCCGGCGAACAGACGATTGACGGCGTGTCTGTCGTTGCCGGGGATCGCGTGCTGGTCAAGGATCAGTCGACCGGCAGTCAAAACGGGATCTATGTTGCCGCAGCCGGCAGTTGGTCCCGCGCGACCGATGCCGACGCAGATGCCGAAGTGACGGCCGGCCTGGTGGCCACGGTCACGGAAGGCACGACCAACGTCGACAAATCATTCGTCCTGACCACGAACGACCCGATTACCGTAGGCACCACGGCGCTGGCGTTCTCCCTGATGGGCGGTTCCAGCGGTCCTGTTGATGCGGCTGACGTGACCTACACGCCGGCGGACGCTACGGATTGGACCAGCGACACCGACCCCGGCGACGTCAACGACGCTCTGGACCAGCTGGCCAGTCGGGTGACCACTGTCGAGGACGCTGGCGGCGGCGGCGGTGTGTCCGGTCCCGTGTCATCGACCGACCGGGCACTGGCACTGTTCAACGGCACCGGCGGCAACGCGATCACGGATGCGGCCGATTGGACGATGTCCGCTGCTGGTCGACTTACGGGGAAATCGACCGTGTTCCCCACTGTCGTTGCTACGGATGGGGCTACGGTGACGTTCGATCTGGTCGCGAGCAATATGCACCATGTCGTACTGGAGGGCGACCGCACGCTGGCATTATCGAATGTGGCTGTCGGCCAGAATTTCACCGTGACGCTGCAACAGGATGCGACCGGCGGACGTGGCGTGACCTGGTGGGACAACATCGCCTGGGATAAGCAAGTCATCCCGACTTTCAGCACAGCCGCAAACTCACATGCGATGTTCGGATTCCGTGTTGTCGGATTAACTGCAGCAGATGAACCGTGGTTCTACGGCTTTTTGCACGGTGGAAGTTTCTTCTCTCCTGATGATGCTCCCCCGGACTACCTGTTCTTCGATTCGTTCAGCTCTGGAAGCGGTTCGATCGACGGGCGGACGCTGGAATACGGCGCGGCCGACTGGGATCTGGTAGACGCGGCTGGGGATATCAAAATCTTCTCCGGTCAGGCAGTCGCGGACACGGCAACCGGCGTGGCAGCGGTCATCGACACCGGTATTACGGACATGGAAGTTGAGGTCTACATCGAGCAGGTCAACGACTTCTACATGGACGTCGTCGTCGGTGGGACGTCGATCACAAACTGCTACCTGGTCGGTCTGGACCTGTCGACCGGCGTGCTGAAGATCAACAAGCGGACTGGATCATTCAGCTACGAGTTGCTGGATTCGGTCAGCACGTCGGAAACGTCGGGCACGATCACGATCAGCAAGATTGCCGGTTCTATCAACGTCAGCATCGGGACAGCCACGCTCAGCGTCGTTGACGGCTCCCCGATCAACGGCACGCTTGCCGGCGTCCGAATGGGGATCGGCGACAAGTTCGACAACTTCACAGTGAGGGCGTTGTGATGAGCGTGTTCACAATCACGGCGGTTCCGATCCCCGAAGCTACGGCGTCGACACCTACGGACGCAGGCGAGCGAGTGGCCGCGATCCAGTCGCCCGGTGGGTCTTACGTCGACATTAACACGCTCGGCAGCCCGGCAGTCCTGCCGGTCTCTCTGGCGGCCCCGAATGCAACACCGACTGCATTGCACGTCCAGATCAACGCGAGGGCTGCCGGGACCGAACCGTACTCCTACCTCTACCCGTTCGTTCTGAAGGATGCGGCAGGGGCGGTGCTCGCCACCTATGACGACACGTTCATTTATCCTGCCTCTGAATTGACGCTCTATGAATTTGATCTGGCGATCAGCGGAAGCGACCCGGATGTCTCCGGCGACTGGACGCTGGAAATCGGATTGTTCACAGACACCGAAACCTTGCTGGTGATCGACTTCCTGGAAGTCTCAATTCCTGGGATTGCTCCAGGCAGTCAGTCGGCCGGGGCGTCTCATTTTCTTCAGTGCTGCGGCATGTGAGCAGAGAGGGGCATCATGTCAGAGAGCATCGCAGAATTCGCGCGGGACGCCGCTTCCGGTCAGACCCTCTACGTTGCCGCCATGAACGGGGCCGGGGAGTGGCTGGATTTCGACGACTGGACATTTAAGGCTATTGGCGACGTCACCACGATCGGCCTCGCCATGACGGCGCATGACATCGCCAGCGGCCGGCAGCGATATCTCGCCAGCATCGATCTGACGGACCTCGCCCCCGGTCTGGCAGCCGTCTCCTGCACGGTCGGCTGCTATGTCCAAACCGGCGGCTCGCCCGATCCGGAAAGCGACACGCTCAGCGGGCAGGTCATTCCGCTGATTGCCCAACTGGGAAAAGTCGGCTACCGCCGGTTTGTGCCACAACTGAAACTCGGCGTCACGTCGACTGCCGGCACGGAACTGGCGCTGATGGCCTGGCTGGAAGCCGACGGAGAGAAAGTGCCGCTGGAAACGCTGGACGATACGGCGACATGTGCCGTCGAGATCATCCGCCAGGGCAACTATCCCCAGATCTCCCTGGACGCCACGGCAATGGGCAGCGTCAACGCAGATCACTGCTTTGAGCCGCTGGCGGCCAATCCGGATTTCACCGCCGACCGGATCTACCGGGCACAAACCACCATCACCGCCAACGGCCTGACATTCACCGGACCGGTCAAGGCCTTCTCCGTAGTGCCCTGATTCTGGTTCTGTCTCTCAACCCTCAACCCTCGACTCTCAACCATTATGCGCATCCTCGCCGAAGATCAGGATCTGGTGTTCATTGATCGGCCCTACGCCGGCGGTGTCGGCGCGTCGCTGTATGCTGCGGCTGTCGATCCGGAGAACGATCCCGGCCCGACGGCGCTCGAGTATCGCCGGAACCGGATTCTCGACGGGGCCGGGGACTTGCTGGCGTACCAGCGAACCAGCTTTGATCTGGGGGCCGCGTCCGTGCCAAAGTCACCACGGATCGCAGCCGTGGACGCGCCCACCGCGGAGTTCTCGTATCCAGTGCCAGAGTCCTGGCACGGCAAAGCCGTCTGGCTGCAGGTCCGCACCTTTGCCGATGATCGCGAGCATGACACGATCTACCGGCCGGTGCGTGTGCTGGTCGACGATGCCGGCGAGATCACGCCCTCCATCATGGGCACCGTCACCGTCACTGAGCTTGAGAAGCGCGACGCCGGCGGCCTGCTGGTCCGGTTTGTGTTCGCTGCCAGTCGCGACGGCATCCAGCCGCAGGCCTTCACCCTGCGAAAAGCCACCGGCACCGGCACCATTGCGGACGGCACCACGCCCTTCATCAGCGGCCAGCGAATCTACGAACTGGAAGTCACTGGCCTGACCGATGCCGTGGCCTACACGTTTGACCTGCTGGGGGTGATCGGCGAAGCCGAACAAACCCTGCAGCCGGCCATCGCCTTCACCGCCGATGCCACCGGACCGCCGTCGGTGACCGGCCTGGTTGCTGTTCCAGTCTGACCCTCAACCATCAACCTTAAACTCTCAACTCAAAATGACCATCAGCAGCCCGCCGCCGCGTACCGGTTCGCAGTTTGTGATCCAGCCGTCCCGCTATCTGGTCCGGCTGGGCGACGAACAGGGCAACGCTCCGCACGCCGAACAGGAAGTCGACCATCTGGACCTGCTGAGCATCAGCCGGTCGGCTGGCGGTTCCCGCATCGACGCACTCAAGCTGCGGTACAACCTGGCACAGGAGGAACTCAACCTGCAGGACACGGGAGCCCCGAAAGGCTATCACCGGCAGGTCGAGGTCTGCCGGATCAATGAGGATGAGGAGCCGGGCGACATCATCGGCTGGGGGTTCCTGTCGAGCGTCGATTTCGCGATCAACCGGACGCAGTCGCTGGATTGGACCATCCGGGTTGATCCGTTCGTGTTTGGCCAGCCGCTGCGGAAAGTCCCGTTTTACGATCCCGATGCGGAGGAAGTGGTCGAACTCGACCGTCCGCTGGTGTTCAATCCGGAGATTGATGACAAGATCGAGGACAACCGGTCCGATGAACGCGATGCCGACGCCGACAACGCCTATCTGTTTCTCGATCCGGAGTCACGCCGCACACCGCAGGCGCGCGAACTGCAGTCGCAGAATGCCGCCCGCTGGACCGTGCCGACGGCGATTCACCGCGCCTGCTGGTTGCTGAATCCGGATGAGACACACATTACGAATCCGACGCTGGAGGAACTGACCGACATCTTCGCGGCCGTCGACGCCACGGAATTTGTGAACCTCACCATTGAGACCGGCAGCTACTTGCCCGCGGCTCTGGATGCCATCCTCAAGCCGATCGGCTTTGGCTGGTACCTGAAACATGCCCGCGCCGAACCCTCAGCCCCGGAAGAAGAGGGTGGCGAGGAAGAAGAAGAGGAAACACCCCCGCCGGACCCGGATCGGGAAACACGCATCCAGTTCTACGAACGCGGGCAAGGCGATGAAGTCGACCTGTTCATCCAACGCATCAATTCCGGGGCGATTCACAAGGAAAAGACCGACATCGAGAACCTCAGCTTCTCGATCGACATTGCCTCACTCGCGAATGAAGTCACCGTTCTCGGCGGCTACAAGCGGTTTGAAGTGACGGTGCCACTCATTCCCGGCTGGCCGAGCAGTGATGATTCAATCGCTTCGGCCGATCTGGAATTCAACGAACAGACGATGCGCGACAAACCCCACGTCGCCCGCAAGTTCGTGCTGAATGAAGCCGGCGACTACAACGCCCCGTTCCGGACCGGCGTGACGGAATTTTATGATCTGAGAGAACTGCTCAATGGCGTCCCGCCGAGTGAGGCAGAGTCGGAAGAGCCAGAGGAAGGGGAGGAGCCGGAAGACCCGCCAACACCGGACAAGGTGTTGATTCGCCGCCGTAAGTTCGAGAAGTGTCTGACCCAGACCAATGGCGGCAAGGAAGAGGACGAGTCGCTCGGCTACTGGCTGGAATTCTGGGACCGCGATGCGACCGATGCAGAAGTGCCCTTCGAGCAGGATGACCCCGGCTGGACACGAATCAAATCCGGATTTTCGGTACTGGAAAAGGAATGCGGAGTCCTGTTCCACAAACCCAACCAGAAACTGTTCGGCTTGTCGCTGGAGGATTTGGAGAGTCCGCCGGCTGGTATTGATCACCCGGGCCTGCACCTGCGGATGACTGCCTGCATCGACTCTGACACGAGGTTGTCCGCAACGGCCGATCGGCGAGAGGACAGCCCGAACGGGGAGACGATTAACCTGACTCTGGGTCTGGCCGACAAGTTCCATTTCCGCCAGGTCCATGAAGACTCCCGTTTCGCGGACTCCGATCGTCCGAAAGACGAGCTCGACGATACGGAGAAGATCACCGACTATGCGGAGCGCGTCCGTGAAATTGAGGATGCCGCCGAAGTCAGCTGCTCGATTACCGTCCCGGGCGTCGACCAACCGGAACTGGAGATCGGCAAGCTGATTCGCAAGATCGATGGCCGCAACATCGACCTGCAGTCGCGGGCCGGCGGCACGCCCCGCAAACTGCAGATTGTCGGCCTCAACCAGCAGTGGCAGCCTGCACCAAAGACGGAACTGCTGCTGGAAACCTTCGCCGCTGAAAGGCCGGTGCTGTAATGGCGATCCGCGATGAAACCGGCTACCAGCAGCAGTCAACGGACAGATCGGAGTACGCCGCGCAGGTCATCACGTCCGATGGGGCCGGTACCTGGCGTTGCCGGATTCTGTCCGTCGACGGTAGCTCATTTGCCAACACGTCACGCTATCAACCGCAGGTGCGACCGGCGATCTCCGGCACCACGCTCAACACCGGGGAACAGGTCTGGATTCGGGAATATCTCGGACAGTGGTATGCCTGGAAGATTCCCACGGCAAACAGTCTGGGTCTGACCGACTGCCCATGTCTTGACTGCGTCCAGGCCGGCAGCGTCGAGGACTGTGAGTCGCTGGCGTCGCCGGCCGTGCATGTCTACCAGGTGACTCTGGCGGAGTGGGACGAGTTTCCGGAAATCGCAGGCGTCCGCACGCTCAGTCACGCCAGCGGCTGCACCTGGGACAGTGACGACATCACGCATCTGAACGAAGATGAGTCCGATTCGGTCTACAAGCTGCGACTGAACTGCGGAGCCTCACCGCCGACACTGTCGCTGGTCCACGTCAGCGGCGACGACACGGTCTCCCCGCTCAGCTACCAGGCGACGCGGCCCTTTGACCCGCTGTGTCCTAACCGGTTCGACATCATCCAGGCCAGCCTGATCCGCAATCGCACCGGTCTGGCCTGCCAACTCTGCCTGCGTCCCTATCAGTCCTGCGACGACTTCGGCCCATTCCCGGCCGCCTACCGGCTGCGGACGGAAGACTGTACCGATCCCTTCTGGCAAGACCTCAACATGGTGGCGACGTTTGTCACGTCGCCGGTGGTCAATCCTCCCTGCGTGCCATCGGTGCCGATGAACGCCAATCCGGACTGTCAATGGACGGGGTCACTCGTCACCAATCTCGGCTATGTCGACGACACCTGTCTGCTGTTTCACTGCTATTACTACAACACGGCCGAACTGCCGGATGAGCCTCTGTTCCGGTTTGGCATCGGAGTCAGTGGCCTGCCGTCCCCCAATGCCACCTTCCTCTACAAGTGGGCTTTTGCCCAGCCGGCCGCAGACACCGCATGGACTGGATTCAGAGTTGCCGGGAACACAGCCGGGCTGATCAGTCTGTCCAATGGCTACACCACGGGCGGCCTGACGTCCGGCACCCTGATCATCGAGCCCGCATGACGCCCCTGCCGCACTGCCGCTATCGCGAGGATCTGACGGAACGGAGTTGCCGTTGCCGGTCCCGCTGGGTGAAGTCACCGGCCGCCGGTGTGCCGCTCACATTCTGCCAGCGCTGCCCCTATGCGGACCGCCCTGGTTCGCCAGCGGATCTGCGGTTGCAGACCGAATTCCCCTGTCCTCACC
>VFQN01003804.1_pt1 | contig 20841 bp, 17 predicted proteins | sample 3512371 | NCBI WGS metagenome assembly VFQN01 (sample SAMN10412370, study PRJNA504923) | tailings metagenome | isolation source: Replicate 2 from Balatoc abandoned mine | place: Philippines: Itogon, Benguet | collected 2017-08-28
CCATCGTTGTCGACTTCGAAGCCTACGACGGCTTCTTCACGACCGGCCCGGAAGAGGTCGCCCCCGGCGTCATCTTCACCGGCGACGCCGATTCGCAGCTGGGTGGCTTCATTGCCAATCTGGGCAACAACGGCATCTGGGGTCTCGGAAACCACTTCGCTGCCACCGGCAACATCGGCGAACTGCGCTTCACATTCGCAGAGCTGACCGCCGGTGCCGGCGCGCTGGTGAACCATTTCGCCATGAACGACTTCCCGTTCTCGGTCGTGGTGTCCGCCTACGGCGATAACAACCAGATCATCGAAACCTACACGCTGGCAGTCAGCACCGGCGAGGACAGCCTGAATGAAGGCCTGTTCCTCGGCATCACCCGCGACGTGGCCGACATCCGCTCGATCTCGTTCAAGGGCAATGGCGTGGTGCTCGACAACCTGGCGGTCGCCGCCCCGGTACCGGAACCCGAAACCTACGCGATGCTGCTGGCCGGCCTCGGCCTGATCGGCATGGCCGCACGCCGTCGCGCCTGATTACTGCACGACCCTGTCACACGCATGTCCTTGATGCCCGACCGCTGGTCGGGCATTTTTTTCGTCCGGCGAATGCCCGCGGTCATGCCGCCAGAAGCGCGCGTGCAAGCCAACGGGCAGCGAGCAGCGGCAGCAGCGTCGCCAGTCCGAGCGCGCAGGCGCCCAGCCACACAGACGGCGCGACCACGGCAAAGGAGAACTGTGCGGCCAGCCAGGGCACCGTGGTGACCAGCAGCAGCGCGAACAGCGTGCCGCCGATCACCCAGCGCGCGACCGCAGTGCCCTGCCCGAGCGCGCTCGGGTCGGCGGCCGACGCGCGGGCGGTGAAGATGAGCGCAATGCCGCTCGCCACCAGCGCGACGAACACCAGCGTACGGACCTCGTCGGCAGCGAAGCCGGCATCGAGTGCCCATACATCGAACGCCACCAGCGCAGCCGACACGATGGCGCCGTAGAGCAGGCTGGTCGCGATGCGCGAGGGCGGCAGCAGCACTGCACCGCGCGGTCGCGGCGGCTCGCGCATCAGTTCCTCGCCGGCCTCGTCCGCCTCGAACACGATGGAACAGGTCGGGTCGATCACCAGTTCGAGGAAGGCGATGTGCACCGGCGCCAGCAGCACCGGCCAGCCGAACAGCACCGGCGCGGCCACCAGCGCGATGATGGGCACGTGCACCGCCAGCGTGTAGGTCATCGCGTGGCGCAGGTTGCGGAAGATGCGCCGTCCCAGCCGTATCGCATCGACGATTGCGGCGAAGTCGTCCTCGACCAGCACCAGGTCGGCCGCCTCGCGCGCGACGTCGGTGCCGCGCCGGCCCATGGCGATGCCGATGTGCGCGGATTTCAGCGCCGGTGCGTCATTCACGCCGTCGCCGGTCATCGCCACGATGTCGCCGCGCGTCTTCAGCGCATCGACGATGGCCAGCTTCTGCTGCGGGCTGACGCGCGCGAACACGCAGCAGCCGGCGACCGCGTCGGCGAAGGTCGCGGCGTCCATCGCTGCCAGATCCGGGCCGGTCAGCACTCGGGCGCCGTCGATGCCGGCCTGCGCCGCGATCGCGCGCGCGGTGCGCGGGTGGTCGCCGGTGATCATGAGCACACGCACGCCGGCCGCGCGGCATTCGGCGACCGCCGCCGGCACCTCGGCGCGCAGCGGGTCGGCCAGCCCGATCAGGCCGATGAAGCGGAATTCGAAATCGTGCTGGATGTCCGGCATACCGGCGTCCGGCGGGTGTGCCGCATGCGCTACCGCGAGCACGCGCAGACCGCGGTCCGCCAGTTCGCCGGCGCGCGCCATCACGTGTGCCGCCGCGTCCGGCGCCAGATGGCAGAGGTCGATGATGGCCTCGGGCGCGCCCTTGGCCGCCACCTCGCTGTCGCGCCGATCCGGCGCCTGCCACAGGTGCGACATCGCCAGCAGGTCGGGCGACAGTTCGTACTCGCGCGCCAGTTGCCAGTCCGGATGCAGGTGTTCGGTATTGGCCAGATAGTCGCCGGCCAGTCGCAGAAAGGCCTGTTCCATCGGGTCATGCGGATCGGTTTCGCTCGCCAGCACCGCGTATTCGAGCAGGCGGTGATAGGTTTCCGGCAACGCCTCCAGCCGCACGCCGCCGTCGAGCGCCAGCAGTTCGCCATCGACCGCGAGCGCAGCGACTTCCATCCGGTTGCGGGTGAGCGTGCCGGTCTTGTCGGTGCACAGCACGGTGGTCTGGCCCAGCGTTTCGATCGCCGACAGCCGGCGCGTGAGCACGCGGCGGGCGGCGATGCGGCGCGCGCCGAAGGCGAGGAACACGATCAGGATGACCGGAAATTCCTGCGGCAGGATGCTCATCGCCAGCGTGATGCCATACAGCACACCGTCGAGCCAGCCGCCACGCAGCGTCGCGTACGACACCGCGAGCAGCACGCACAGCGCGATGCCTATCCCCGCCAGCCGGCGCGCCAGCAGCCCAAGTTCGCGCTGCAGCGGCGAGGCACCGCTGGCCGTCTCGGCCAGCGACTTGCCGATGCGCCCCAGCTCGGTGCCTTCGCCGATCGCCGTCACCTCGACCGTACCGCGACCGCGCACGACCAGCGTGCCGGAAAACACGCGCAGCGTCTCGCCACCGTCGACCGGCAGCTTGGCGACCGGCACCGACTCGCCGGTCAGCATCGATTCATCGACCGCCAGATCGTTGGCGCTCAGCAGCACGCCATCGGCCGGCACGCGGTCGCCCTCGGTCAGCAGCAGCAGATCGCCGCGCACCACCTCGCGTCCGGCGATGCGCTGCACCGCGCCGTTGCGCATCACCAGCGCGCGCGGGCTGGACAGATCGCGCAGCGCAGCCAGCGCGTGTTCGGTGCGCCGCTCCTGGAAGACCGTGACGGCGATGATGAGTACGACAAAGCCGAGCAGCACCAGCGCTTCGTGCGCGTCGCCCATCAGCAGATAGATGGCGCCAGCGCCCAGCAGCAGCAGGAACATCGGCTCCCGCACTACCTCCAAGACCGTGGCAAGCAGCGTGTGCGGCTTCTCGGCGGCGATCTCGTTCCAGCCGTCCTGCGCGCGACGCGCAGCCACCTCCGCTTCGTTCAGCCCGGCCTGCTCCTGCGACCCGTTCATGCGCTGCATCCGTCGTTCAGTTCTCGCCAAAGTCTGGCACGAAAGCTGCCATGAACCTCGCGCGATCGCCGCAAGGCGGTGCAAGCGGCAATAACCGGATGTTCAAGGCAGAAGTTGCCGGCAGCGCGCGGCAAACATTAACCGACCACACGAGAGGAAGAACCATGTCACGGATGGAACCCGAAGCCCACCTCGGCACCCCGGCCGCGCCCGGCGCCAGTCTGCCGATGAGCGACGCCGACGACGAGCCCAGCCATCTTGGACAGTTCATTCCCCTGCACTACCACCACAACATGCTGCTCGACACCAACCGCATGAGCAATTTCAAGGCGGCCATCGATGCAGTCGTGTTCAAGGGCGCCCGCGTGCTCGAACTGGGCGGTGGCACCGGCGTGCTGTCCTGCTTCGCGGCAGCGCACGCGAGCAAGGTGTACTGCGTCGAGTTCAACCCGGACATGGTGGCCGAATCGCGCCGGCTGCTGGCGATGAACGCGCACGGTCACAAGGTCGAGGTGGTGCACGCCGACGCTTTCGAATACCTGCCGCCGGAACCGGTGGACGTGGTCATCTGCGAAATGATCCACGTCGGCATGCTGCGCGAGAAGCAGGTCGACGTGATCGAAGCCTTCAAGGCACGTTACCGCGCCCGCTTCGGCAACCGCCTGCCGATCTTCCTGCCGACTGCCGCGCTGATGGCGGTGCAGCCGCTGCACCAGGTATTCGATTTCTACGGCTTCAACGCCCCCATCATCCAGTTCCAGCGCGTCGGCGCCGAACACCCGGGAGCGACCGAACTGGCTGCACCGGTGGTCTATGGCGTGATGGATTTCGATCAGACCTGCAGCCGCGACATCGCCTGGAAGGGCGACATCGCCATCACTGCCGACGGCACGGTCAATGCGCTGCGCTTCATCACGAAGAACATCCTGGCGCTGCTCGGTACGCAGGGGCGGACGCAGGACTGGCTGAACGATTACATGGTGCTGCCGCTGACGACGCCGGTGGACACACGGGCTGGCGACACGCTGCACGTGAGTTTCAACTACCGCGCCGGTGGATCGCTGCAGTCGCTGGCACGCACGATACGGGCGACGGTGCGGGAGCGGGTCTGCGCGTCAGGTGCCTGATCAGCCGCCGAGCATCCACTTGATCACACCCTTTGCGACGAAACCCATCATGCCGAGGCCGAGGCCGATCAGGATGACGAAGGTGCCAAAACGACCGGCCTTCGACTCGCGCGCGAGCTGAAGCAGGATGAACAGCATGTAGAGCATGAAGGCGGCGACGCCGAAGGTGAGCCCGAACTCGGCAAATTGCTCTTCAGTGATGCCGCCCATGTGTGAAAACTGCTCCAGCGATATTCAATAAGTTGATCGGTGCGCGCTCAGGCGGCGCGCACCAGATCGCGATAGGCGTGCCAGCTGGCGTGACCCAGCAGCGGCACCACGACCAGCATGCCGATCAGCCCGGTCGCCATGCCGAACAGCGTGAATCCGGCAATCGCCACACCCCACAGCGCCAGCGGCGCCGGGTTCTCCATCACCACGCGCCAACTGGTGAGCACGGCGCCGAGCACGCCGATGTCGCGATCGAGCAGCAGCGGAATCGCCACCACGCTGGACGCGAACACCGGTGCGGCAAGCAGGCCGCCCAGCGCCAGCCAGGCCTCGAACAGCCAGCCCTGCTCCGCCAGCACGACCAGGCGCAGGAAATCTTCCGGCGTCGCGACCGGCGCCGGCGCACAGGCCCAGATCAGCGCGGCCGACGTCATTACCCAGCCGGTACCGGCCAGTGCGAGCAGCAGTCCGAACACCACCATGCGGCTGTCGCGCGGCTTCCACGCATGCACGGCCGTCATCAGCCCGGCCGGCTGTCCATGCTCCAGCGCGCGGCTGATCGCGTACAGACCGGTCGCCACCACCGGCGCGACCAGCATGAAACCGGTGAACGCCCCGTTGAGCAGCCAGAACTGGTCGGGAATCTGCCAGCACAGCAGCGCGCCGAACAGCGCGACGGCCGCGCCATGCAGCAGACCAGGCCCCGGGCAGCGCAGGAAGTCGCGACAGCCGGCGACCAGCCAGTCCAGCGGTCGGCTCAGCGGTACGGCACGGGTGGTGTAGCGGCGGGATTCGATGATGGCGTGGCTGTCGTTCATGTCGGTCTGTCCGGATCGATCACCGACGCGCGCGGCAAGGCCACTGCAGCCCTGCCCGATGCGTCATGGAGTATGCCGGCCGCCGCACTGCTGGACCTTGACGCAGCTCATGCGCCGCCGGCCGACGCACAAGTATCGGGCAAAGCGTGTCGCAACGGCAGCAAAGCGTCGCATCCGCACCGCCGCGGGGCGTATTCCGCCCTCGGCTTGTGCAGCGCAAAAGACTCTGGCGCCGAAGACGGGCGCGGGCGGTGCGACGGATGGCGACTCGGCTAATCCGGACTCAGACCCGGCGGCCGCTGGTGCAGCGGCATTACGTGAACGAGCGCGGGGTCCAGGCGCAGTGCCAGCCGGTCGCCATTGCCGATGCGCCGGCGCTGCGGGCCGGCCAGCGTGATGCGCAGGCTGATCTGCGGATTGCGCTCCAGCGTCAGCGACGCCAGCGTGATCTCGCCGAGGTGGCGGGCCTCGCTCACCGTCGCCTCCAGTTCCTGCCCGCTGCCGTCAGCGCCGAGCAGGATGCCGTCGCCCGGTACGACCCAGTTCACCGGCTGGCCCGGCTTGATCTTTCCCTTGTCGCGCACCTCGAGCAGCATGTCGCCGCTCTCTTCGCCCGCCGCCGACACCCATTTCAGCAGGCCCCAGCCCTCCCTGTCCGACGGCCCCACCCAGACCCCCTGGAAACGGTTGTGCATGCCCACGAGGTCGGCCACGCGCGCGTTGCGCGGTGCGCGGTGGATGTGTTCGGGCGGCCCTTCCTGCAGCACGGTACCGGCGTCCATCACCACCAGACGGTCTGCCAGCAGACGCGCTTCGTTGAGGTCGTGCGTCACCAGCAGGATGGGGATGTCGAGATCGCTGCGCAGATCCGCCAGCAAGCGGTAGAGCCCCTGCCGGCTCATCTGGTCGACTGCGGAGAACGGCTCGTCGAGCAGCAGCAGCTTCGGTTCGCGGGCGAGCGCGCGCGCCACCGCGACGCGCTGCTGCTGGCCGCCGGACAAGGCGGCGGGTCGCCGCTGCTGCTGTTCGTGCGACAGATGGACGTGGTCGAGCCAGCGCCGCGCCTGCGCCGCGCGCTCGCCTGGCGACAGGTGCAGCATGGCCAGCGCGACGTTGTCGAGCGCACTGAGGTGCGGCATCAGTGCGTAGTTCTGGAACACCAGCCCGACGTGGCGACGCTGCGGCGGCAGAAAGACGCCCTGCTCACTGTCGCACCACAGCTGCGCGCCGACCTCGATACGGCCGCGCTGCGGCCGCATCAGTCCGGCCAGCACGCGCAGCATCGACGTCTTGCCGGCACCCGACGGGCCGACCAGCGCCAGCAGCTCGCCTGCCGCGCAGTCGAAGCGGCCGTGCAGCGGCATCGGCTCGGTCTGGGCGATATCGACCCGCAGCGCGCGGGCAGCGCGTTGATCGCCGTTCATCGCCGGGCGGCCAGTCTGGCCGACGCGAAAAAGGACGCCGCGACCGCGCCGAGCGACAGCGCCAGCAGCAACAGCGCCATGCGGTCGGCACCGGCAAGATCGAAGGACTGCACGCGGTCGTAGATCGCGATCGCCACCGTCTTGGTTTCGCCGGGAATGCTGCCGCCCATCATCAGCACCACGCCGAATTCGCCCAGCGTGTGCACGAAGGTGAGCACCATGGCGGACAGGATGCCCGGCCAGGCCAGCGGCAGTTCGACCCGCCAGAAGGTCTGCCAGCCACTCAGCCCGCAGACCGCCGCGGCTTCGGCAAGGTTTTCCGGTATCGCTTCGAAGGCACGCTGCACCGGCTGCACGATGAATGGAATGTTGAACACCAGCGAGGCGATCAGCAGGCCGGCGAAATTGAAGGTCATCCGGATGTCGAAGGTTTCGAGCATCCAGGCGCCGAGTGGCGAACCGGCACCCAGTGACACCAGCAGGTAGTAACCCAGCACCGTGGGCGGCAGCACCAGCGGCAGCACGACGAAAGCCTCGATCCAGGCCTTGCCGGAAAAGCGCGTGCGCGCCAGCCAGCGCGCGCCGAGCACGCCAGGCGGCAGCAGCACGAGCAGCGTCATCACCGCCAGTTCGATCGACAGCGAGAATGCCTGCCAGTCCATGACCTGTCCTCGTTTCTGTGCGTCGGCGCCGAAGCGTCGCTCACTCGTCGGGCATCGCGAAGCCGTGGCGACGCATGATGTCCTGCGCCGACGGCGTGGCGAGATAGTCGTAGAAGGCTCGCGCGGCAGGCGGCGCGCCACGCAGCAACACCATGCGTTGCGCCAGCCGGCGGTGCCAGCTTTCGGGGATCAGCGCGAAGTCGCCGAGCGCGCTCACCTGCGGCGCCTTCGCCAGCGACAGCGCGATGATGCCGCCTTGGGTCGCGCCCGAGGTCGCGAACTGCGCCGCCTGTGAAATGTTCTCGCCCAGCACCAGCCGTGGTTCGATGTCGGCCCACACGCCGGCGTGCTGCAGCGCCTCCTTTGCCCGCGCACCATAGGGCGCGTGCTCCGGGTTGGCGATGGCGAACTTCTTCAGCCGCCCGTCGCGCAGGGCCTGCGCCAGATCCCGCAGTTCGCCGTCGGCTTTCAGCGGCGAGCCGCGCGGCACCATCAGACCGATGCGGCCGTAGGCATAGAGCCGGCCGCGGTCCTGCGTCAGCCCCTGGTCGGCCAGCCGGAACACGAAATCCTCGTCGGCCGACATGAACAGATGGAAGGGCGCGCCCTGCCGGATCTGCGAGAAGAAATTGCCGGACGAACCGAAAACCAGCCGCATCCGCTGGCCGGTTTCGCGTTCGAAGCGGGCCGCCACGTCCTCCAGCGCGAACTTCAGGTCGGACGCCGCGGCAACCGTCGGCGGCTCGGCGCCCCGCACCGGAAGCGTCAGCGAAAACGCGAGCGCACACAGCAGCAGGATGCGTTGGATCAGGCAGACAGCTCTCATGAGGGGCACGCCTCCGGGCGATTCGATATATATCTGTATGGATATCGCCAGATGAGTATAACGAGTATCGTGCTCAGTGCATTTCCTCAGTGCATTTCCTTTCGTCTTCGATCCGCGATGAACACCAAGACAGCCACCGCCAGCCTCGAACACAGCACCCGGTTTCGCGTGCAGATCAAGCATGCGGTGGCGATCGGTCCGGGCAAGGCCGACGTGCTCGAAGGCATCGCGGCGACCGGATCGCTCGCCGAAACCGGTCGCCGGCTGGGCATGAGCTATCAGCGCATCTGGTCGCTGGTCGATGCGATGAACAAGGACTTCGTCGAACCGCTGGTGACCAAGCAGCGCGGCGGCTCGGCCGGCGGCGGCGCCCGGCTGACCGCCACCGGCGAGCAGGTGCTGGCGCTCTACCGGGCGATCGAGGAGGACGCCCGCGTCGCCGCCTCGCGCCGCCTGCCCGAACTGCTGGCACTGATCCGGCCCGAGCCTGAGTCGGGCTCCGTTTGAGAGGTCTTCCGGCCCGCATCGAAGCCTACGAACCGCAGCGGCCGCGTCGCGGCCAGGGCCGCTCCCACGGGAATCGCGCCTGATTCGAGGCCGGAGCCCGAGCGGGGGTTCTGTGGGAGGGGTCTTGACCCCGACAGCAGCCTGCATCGGAGCCTGCGGACTGCAGCGGCCGCGTCGCGGCCAGGGCCGCTCCCACGGGAATCGCGCCTGATTCGAGGCCGGAGCCCGAGCGGGGGTTCTGTGGGAGGGGTCTTGACCCCGACAGCAGTCTGAATCGAAGCCTGCGAACTGCAGCGGCCCCGTCGCGGCCAGGGCCGCACGGTCGAATGAGGACCCGTTGCCGGGACTACCGGGCGGTATCCGCGAGGCCGTCGAGTATCGGGCAGTCCGGTCGGCCGTCGCCGTGGCAGCAGCTGGCGAGTTGCGCCAGCGTGCGCTTCATCGCCGTCATTTCGTCGATGCGCCGGTCGAGGTCGGCGATGTGCGCCTCGGCGATGCGCTTCACGTCGCCGCTGGCGCGGTCCGGCTTCTGCCACAGCGCCAGCAGATCGGCGATCTCCGCCATCGAGAAACCGAGGTCGCGCGCGCGGCGGATGAAGCGCAGCGTATGCACCTCGCGCTCGCCGTACTGCCGGTAGCCGGCGTCGGTCCGCGCCACCGCCGGCAGCAGGCCCAGCGACTCGTAATGCCGCACCATCTTGGCCGACACGCCGGAGCGTGCCGCCGCCTCACCGATGTTCATCGCGCATCTCCCTCGGGTTTCCAGCGCCGCAGCAGCAGCGCGTTGCTGACCACGCTGAAGCTGGAGAAGGCCATCGCCGCACCGGCGATCACCGGGTTCAGCATGCCGGCGGCGGCCAGCGGTATGCCCACCACGTTGTAGGCGAAGGCCCAGAACAGGTTCTGTCGGATCTTCGTCCAGGTGCGCCGCGAAATGTCGAGCGCGTCGGCCACGCGCGCCGGGTCGCCCTGCATCAGCGTGAGGCCGGCGGCGTGCATCGCCACGTCGGTGCCGGTGGACATGGCGATGCCGACATCGGCCGCGGCCAGTGCCGGCGCGTCGTTGATGCCGTCGCCCACCATGGCCACCACCGCCCCGCCCTGCTTCAGTTCGGCCACGACTTCGGCCTTGTGCTCCGGCAGCACCTCGGCGCGCACGTCGGCCATGCCCAGTTGCGCTGCCACCGCGGCGGCCGCCCCGCGGTTGTCACCGCTGACCAGCACGGTACGCACGCCGCCTGCCTGAAGGCGGCTCACTGCTCGCGCCGCCGACGCCTTCAGCGTGTCGCCGAAGGCGAGCAGTCCGACCAGGCGCGGGGCCTCCGTCAGATCGGCCAGCCAGGACACGGTACGCCCCTCGCCCTGCAACTGCACAGCACGGGCGGCGAGCGCCGACAGATCGACGCCCAGTTCTTCCATGTAGCGGCTGCTGCCCAGCCGCAGCAGGCGGCCGGCGACGGCTGCCGACACGCCGCGTCCGGCGACCGCGCTCAGCTCGGAGGCGGCCGGCACGACCACGCCCTCGCGTTCAGCGGCTGCCGTGACGGCGCGCGCCAGCGGGTGCTCGCTGCCCGCCTGCAGCGCAGCGGCCAGTGCAAGCAACTCGCCCGGTACACCGCTCGCCGGCTCGAACGCCACCAGTTCCGGTCGTCCTTCGGTCAGCGTGCCGGTCTTGTCAAAGGCGACCACCGACACCCGGTGCGCGATTTCGAGCGCCTCGGCGTCCTTGATCAGGATGCCGTGCCGCGCCGCGGCGCCAGTGCCCACCATGATTGCGGTCGGCGTGGCCAGGCCGAGCGCGCACGGGCAGGCGATCACCATGACCGCGACCGCGTTCAGCAGCGCGGTTTCGACGCCGGCGCCGGCGATCATCCAGCCGCCGAAGGTGAGCACGGCGAGCGCGATAACCACCGGCACGAACACCGCACTGACCTGGTCGACTAGGCGCTGTATCGGTGCCTTCTTCGCCTGCGCGCTCTCGACCAGCCGCACGATGCGCGCCAGCACGGTTTCGGCGCCGATGGCCCGCGTGCGCACCACCAGCCGCCCCTCGCCATTGACTGCGCCACCGGTCACGCGGTCGCCCGCCTGTCTGGCGACCGGAAGGCTTTCGCCGGTGATCAGCGATTCGTCCACCTGGCTGGCGCCATCGACGATGTCGCCGTCGACCGGCACCCGCTCGCCCGGACGGATGACCACCTCGTCGCCGACCACCACCTGCGCCAGCGGCAGTTCGACCTCTACACCGTCGCGGCGTACCCGCGCGGTGTCCGGACGCAGCGCGTTGAGCGCGCGGATGGCGTCGGTGGTCTGCCGCTTGGCGCGGGTTTCCAGCCATTTGCCGAGCAGCACCAGCGTGATCACCACTGCCGACGCCTCGAAATACAGATGCGGCATCGCACCCGGCGCCGCGGTCAGCCACAGCCAGACGCTGAGGCCCCAGGCGGCGGAGGTACCGAGTGCGACCAGCAGGTCCATGTTTCCGCTGCCGGCGCGCAACGCCTTCCAGCCGGCGACGTAGAAGCGGGCACCGAGCCAGAACTGCACCGGTGTGGCGAGCACGAACTGCAGCCCGCCGGGCAGCATCCAGTGCGCACCCCACAGCATGCCCACCATGGGCAGGGCCAGCGGCAGCGACAGCACGACCGCCAGCGCCACCGGCCACCATGCCGGCAAGGTGCTCACCGGCGCACTGACCGGCACCGACGACGGCAGCGAGGCGGTGTAGCCGGCGCGCGCCACGGCGGCCTGCAGTACGGCCAGATTGTCGGCCACGCTGACGATGTCTGCGCTTTCGGTGGCCAGATTGACGCTGACCGACAGCACGCCCGGCACCTTGTTCAGCGCCTTCTCGACCCGTGCCACGCAGGACGCGCAGGTCATGCCTTCGATGTGCAGGCGCAGCGCCTGCGGCTTCATCGCATAGCCGGCCTTGTCGACCGCTGTCTGCAGCGTGACCGCGTCGACCGAGGCGTCGGCCTCGACCGCGGCGCGCTCGGTGGCGAGGTTGACGCTGGCAGACGCGACGCCGGGCAGGCGCGCCAGCGCCTTCTCCACCCGGGTCGAGCAGGAGGCGCAGGTCATGCCTTCGACGCCGAATTCCCAGCGGGTGAGCGGGCCCGCAGCGGCGGGCAGATCGGAGGTGTTCATCGGACAATCCTGTATCGGGAGAACGCACCCAGTGTCGACCTTCCCATGATGGCAAGGTCAAGCGGAAAATTCAGCCACCGACGCCGGGCATCCGGAAACAAAATGAAGGCAACTGGACGCTTGACCTTCCCATCGTGGCAAGGTCCATCATCCGTCCATCCCAACCCGACAGCGGAGCCCCGTCATGAACACGACCATCGAATTCACCGTCCCCGACATGACCTGCGGTCACTGCGCCGGCCGCATCAAGGCGCTGGTCGCCGGCATCGACGCCAACGCCAAGGTCGACATCGACCTGCCGACCCACCGCGTGCGCATCGATTCGACCGTCGACGCGGACACTTACCGCAGCGCACTGGCCGAGGCGGACTATCCGCCGGCGTGAGCCGGTCTTCGCTGCAGGCTGCAATCGCGAGCAAGCTCGCGCACACGAAAACCCGGCTCCGGCGACGAATCGGGAGCGCTCGTTGCGGGAGCGACCTCTGGTCGCGATGCGGCATCTGCAGGTCTCAGGCCTCGGTGCCGACCGCCATTGCGAGCAAGCTCGCTCCCACCCAAGCCCGGCCGGGCGGCGTCAGCGATAGCTGCGGTAGACGCTCGCGTTGCCGTCCGCCTGCACCAGCAGCACGTCGTACGGGTCCTTGCGGCCCTTGTACTCGGGGCCGTCCATGCCGGGCGAGCCGACCGGCATCGCCGGTACCGCCAGCCCGAGCGCCTTCGGTTTTTCCTTCAGCATCTTCTGCACCTCGCTCGCCGGCACGTGGCCTTCGAGCAGATAGCCATCGACCCGCGCCGTGTGGCAGGAGGCGAACTTCGCCGGCATGCCCAGCCGGGCGCGCGCTTCGTTGTTGCCGGTCTCATACACCTTGACCGCGAAGCCGTTCGCTTCGAGGTGGGCCACCCAGTCCTTGCAACAGCCGCAGGTCGGGCTTTTCCACACCTCGACCAGCGGTTTCGGCGCCGCCATCAGCGTGGCGGCGCGCGGCAGCAGGGCCGCGGTGGCAAGCGCGCCGATCAGCGCGCGACGTGTCGTGTTCATGTCCAGTCCTTTCAATGGTGATCGTGCGCGCCGGCGGCCGGCTTGCGCACCTGTACTTCGATGTCCTGCGGCTGCACGAGCGGCATGCTGGAGGTGCCGTGGTCATGCCCCGCTGGCGGCGGTGCGGCTGCGGGCGCCTCGCCCACTTCGTGCGCCACCGTACCCGGCGGATGGCGGAACCAGCCGGGGTCGGTGTAGTCGCCCGGCTTCTGTTCCCGCCTGACCTTGAACACCGAAAACATGCCGCCCATCTCGACCGAGCCGAAAGGACCGTCGCCAGTCATCATCGGCGCGGTGTTCTCGGGCAGCGGCATCTTCATGTCGGCCATGTCGCCCATGCCGCGTTCGCCCATCGCCATGTAGCCCGGCACGAGCTTCGATATGCGTTCGGCCAGCCCGCCATGATCGACGCCGATCAGATTGGGCACGTCATGACCCATGGCGTTCATCGTGTGGTGGCTCTTGTGGCAGTGGAAGGCCCAGTCGCCCTCCTCGTCGGCGATGAATTCGATCTGCCGCATCTGGCCGACGCCGATGTCCACCGTCACCTCGGGCCAGCGCGCTCCCTTCGGCACCGGGCCGCCGTCGGTACCGGTGACCTCGAATTCGTGGCCGTGGATGTGCATCGGGTGATTGGTCATCGTCAGGTTGCCGATGCGGATGCGCACGCGGTCGTTCTTCCGCGCCACCAGCGGTGCGATGCCGGGGAAGATGCGGCTGTTCCACGTCCACAGGTTGAAGTCCAGCATGGTCATCGTCTTCGGCGTATAGCTGCCGGGGTCGATGTCGTAGGCGCTGAGCAGGAACACGTAGTCGCGGTCCACCGGCGCGATCAGCGGGTGACGGCCCTTGGGGTGGGTGACCCAGAAGCCCATCATGCCCATCGCCATCTGCGTCATTTCGTCGGCGTGCGGGTGGTACATGAAGGTGCCGGGCCGGCGCGCGACGAATTCATAGACGAAGGTCTTGCCCGGCGGTATCGCCGGCTGGGTCAGGCCGCTCACACCGTCCATGCCGTTGGGCAGGCGCTGGCCGTGCCAGTGCACGCTGGTGCGCTCGGGCAGCTTGTTGGTGACGAAGATGCGCACGCGGTCGCCCTCGACCACCTCTATGGTGGGTCCCGGCGACTGGCCGTTGTAGCCCCACAGGTGGGCCTTGAAGCCGGGCGCCATTTCGCGCACCACCGGCTCGGCCACCAGGTGGAATTCCTTGACGCCATCTTTCATGCGCCAGGGCAGCGTCCAGCCATTCAGCGTCACCACGGGGTTATAGGGGCGTCCGGTCGGTGGAACCAGCGGGCCGCGCGTATCGGCGGTCGTCTCGACCACCGGCTCCGGAATCGCGGCCAGCGCGACCCGGCTCACCGTGGTGGCCGCGACGGCCGCCCCGGCGATGCCGGCGTGGCGGAAGAAATCTCTGCGGGAAGTCATGTGCGGAATCCTGTTCAGTGCGCCGCGTCGGCTGCCGTGGCAATGGCAGCGCCGGGCGGCGGCGCGAGATCGGGGCGACCGACCAGCGCCATGTCGAGATCGGCCTGGGCGATCCAGAAATCGCGCAGCGCCTCGATGTAGCCATTGACGCCAGCCACCTGGGCGCGCGCGTCGGCCAGCAGTTCGAACACGCCGATCAGCATGCCGTTGTAGCGCAGCAGGTTTTCGTCGGAAATGCGCTTGCGCAGCGGCACCACCTCGTCGCGGTAATGACGGGCGATGTCGAAGGCCGTGCGATAGCCGGCGTACGCTTCGCGCACCTCGGAGCGGGCGTTCACCGCCGCTTCCGCCGCGCGCTCGACCGACTGCATGTAGATGGCCTCGGCCCGCGCAACGCGTGAGCCGCCCCAGTCGAACAGCGGCAGTTCGAAACTGATTTCGTAGCCCTTCTTGTAGGACTCGCTGCGCCGACCTTCGAGCACGCGCGCCGGGCCGATCTCGAGCACGTCGATGAAGCGCGTGGTCTTGGTCAGCCCGAGGTTGCGCGCGGTCGCTTCGGCGTCGAGCTTCGCGATCTGCAGGTCGATGCGCGAACCCATCGCCTGGCGTTCGATGTCCGGTGCGTCGAGCGCCGCCGCGGGCAGCTCGGGCAGGCGGTCGGGCAGACGGAAAGCGGTCTGCTCGCCCCACAGGCCCATGAGCCGGGTCAGCCGCTCGCGCGCCGCGGTGTGCGCCTGCTGCGCGCGCGCCAAATTCAGCGCCGCGTCGGCGTGAAAGCCCTGCTCGCGCGCCTGGGCCAGCGCGCTGTAGTTGCCGGCGGCACGCATGCGCCGGGCCAGTTCGGCACCGGCGTCGGCCGCCTCCATCACCTGTTCCATATAGCGCAGCGTTTCGCCGGCAGCCACCGCCTGCACCCAGGCGCGGCGCACGTCGGCCGCCAGCCGCAGCACCTGCAGCGATACGGCACGCTGCGACTGTTCGAAGACGCGCCGGTTCACTTCGACCGACTGCGGCATCGTCAGCAGCGAAAAGATGTTGAAGGTGAGCGCCTGCTCGATCTTGTAGTCGCGCACGCCGTTCTCGCGCTTGCTGGCGTGGAACATCGAGAAGGTCGGATTGGGCAGGCGGCCTGCACGCACCACCTCGGCCTCGCGGATGCCCAGTTCGTGGAAACCCGCCTGCAGGCCGCGATTGTTCAGCAGCGCGATCTGCACCGCGTCATCGGCCCACAGCGGTTGCGCCAGCAGTTCGGCAACGCGGTCGGCGACTGCCTTGCGGTCCTCGTCGCTGCGCGCCCATCTGACGTCCTTGCCCAGCTTTTCGCGCGCGGTCTGTTCGACCGTGCCGAAGCCGCCGTCCGGGCTGAAGCTCGCGCAGCCAGCCAGCAGCGCGACCGCCGCCGCCAGCGGCACGAGCTTGAGCCGGCTCTGATCAGTGCTTGTGCGCATCGCCGCCCTCCTTGCTGTGGTGATGGCAGCGCTGTCCGTGGCCCGACTTCATCGCCCCGGAATCGCCGCCGTGCTGCTGTGCTGACGGATGCGCGTCGTGCATCCTGCTGTGCATCGACGCGTGGTGAGCGGCGTGGTGCGGACAGTGATGCGGCTTCGCTTCGCTGCCGGCTGCGCCGTGATCGTGCTTCGCGGCTCCACCTGCAGGCGTGCCCGCACCGTGGCCGGCGTGCGGCGCAGGCGACGCGGCCACAGCGCCGCCGTGATCGTGCGTGTGGTGGCCGTGGCCACCTCGACCGGCGCTGGAATCACCATCGTGCATGTGATCGTGCATATGTCCGTGATGGCCCGCGTGCGGATCGGTGGCCGCTTGCGCGCCGTGATCGTGGCCGGCATGCGGGTCCGGCGGTGCGGCCGCCGTGCTGCCGTGATCGTGCGCGTGGCCGCCAGCCTGACGACCGACCGCGTCGTTGGCTTCACGCCAGTCGCCGACAGCGCCCGTGCTACCGGCGCGGTAGGTATCGAACACCGAGCGGTGATCGAGCGGTCGCGTGGGGGCGGCCGGATCCGCCGGATCGGCCGCCCAGGCAGACGTGGTGACGGACGCTGCTGCCAGCAGCATCCGGATGGAAAGATGGAACATGAAGACCTCGCGAAAGACAGGTGTATCGATTTCCGCCCACCGTGGACGGATTTCGGGTGTCAGGCGAGGTCGTGTCTGGGCGGGCGTTCGGTGCCTTCGGTGATGAAGGCGGGAGGTGTCACGCGCGCCGGCAGCGGGCGCAGGTGCGTCGAAAAATCGTCCGGCAGCCGCAGCGCGGACGGCATCAAGGCGCCGCCGATGCAGCAGGCGGCGCATGCGCTGCAGGCGTGCTTGCCGTGGGCAGGGCTTGCCGCGGGGTCGTGATCACCGCCGTCGTGATGTGTGTGCGCGGCTGCGTCATCGTGCATGGTCGCCGTCGTCGGCAGTCCGTGGTGCGACGGCGCGCAGCTGATCATCGCCGCCGCGGCAAAGCCCTGCAGGGGCAGTGCCAGCAGCAGCATGAAGGTCAGCAGGAGGCGGGTCGCGGAACGCATAAGAACTAGGATATCAGCGCAGTGACGAAGTTCGCATGACAGCGGTCAAGTCGTGCTCGGGTCCACCGTCCACCGCCTTGCGACCGAGCCCTGGCCATTCACGCTTTCCAGATGCACCGGGAAACCCCACAGCCGGGCGACGTGCTTCAGCACTTCGTAGGCGCCGTCGTGCAGCGGCCGGTTGTTGTGCTGTGTGTGCCGCAGCATCAGCGAACGGTCGCCGCGCAGATTCACGCTCCACACCTGGATGTTCGGTTCGCGCGAGCCGAGATCGTACTGGCGCGACATCGCTTCGCGCAGATTGCGGTAGCCCGACTCGTCGTGAATGGCCGATACCTCCAGCGTCGGCTCGGTGTCGTCGTCGGTGATGGCGAACAGGCGGAAAGCCCGCATCACGCGCGGCGACAGGTACTGGCCGATGAAGCTTTCGTCCTTGAAGTTGCGCATCGCGTGGTCCAGCGTCTCCAGCCAGCTGCTGCCCGCCATGTCCGGGAACCACAGGCGGTCCTCCTCGGTGGGCGCCTCGCAGATGCGCTTGATGTCGGTGTACATCGCGAAGCCCAGCGCGTACGGGTTCATGCCGCTGTAAGCGGGGTGGCCGACCGGCGGCTGGTAGACGACGTTGGTGTGCGACTTCAGACACTCGATCATGATGCCGTCGTCGAGGAAACCGTCGTCGTACATCGTGTTCAGCAGGTGGTGGTGCCAGAAGGTGGCCCAGCCCTCGTTCATGACCTGGGTCTGGCGCTGCGGGTAGAAGTACTGCGCCACCTTGCGCACGATGCGCACGATCTCGCGCTGCCACGGTTCGAGCAGCGGCGCGTTCTTCTCGATGAAGTAGAGCAGGTTTTCCTGCGGTTCGGCCGGGAAGCGCGGCGCTTCCTTCTCCGCCTCGTCGCGGCCCAGTTTCGGCGGCAGCGTGCGCCAGATCTCGTTCACCTGCTGCTGCGCGTAGGCCTCGCGGTCCTTGGCGCGCGCCAGTTCCTGCGTCAGGCTGAGCTTGCTCGGCCGACGGTAGCGGTCGACGCCGTAGTTCATCAGCGCGTGGCAGCTGTCGAGCAGCAGTTCGACCGCGTCGATGCCGTGCCGCTCCTCGCAGGCCGCGACGTAGTTCTTCGCATAGACCAGGTAGTCGATGATGGACGACGCGTCGGTCCACATCCGGAACAGGTAGTTGCCCTTGAAGAAGCTGTTGTGGCCGTAGGCGGCGTGCGCGATCACCAGCGCCTGCATCGCCATCGTGTTCTCCTCCATCAGGTAGCTGATGCAGGGGTTGCTGTTGATCACGATTTCGTAGGCCAGGCCCATCTGGCCGCGCCGGTAGTTCTTCTCGGTGCTGATGAACTCCTTGCCGTAGCTCCAGTGCCGGTAGTTCACCGGCATGCCGACGCTGGCGTAGGCGTCCATCATCTGTTCGGCGGTGATGATCTCCAGCTGGTTCGGATAGGTGTCGAGCCCGAAGCGCTGCGCGGTGGCGCGGATCACGTCGTGGTACTGCTCGATCAGTTCGAAGGTCCAGTCGCTGGGCGCCGGCAACCGGGCGGTCGGGCGTTCCTTCAGCGGCAGCGGTGCGCTCAGCGGCGGCGGGTGACGACGCCCGCCGTATTCGCCCGGCGAGGCCGCGCGACCGTTGTTGCGGCGGTCGTAGGTATCGCTCATTTCGCGGCTCCTTCCTTCTTGAACAGGTCGCGGAACACCGGATAGATCTGGTCGATCTCGGCCGCCTTGCGGATGGCGAAGTTCTCGCTCTCCATCGCGAGATCCGAGTACTCGTGCCACAGGTTCTGTTCCTGCTCGACCACCTGGATGTAGGCGAAGTAGCGCACCAGCGGCAGTATCTTCTGTTCGAGGATTTCGCGGCAGCGCGGACTGTCGTCGTGCCAGTTGTCGCCATCGCTGGCCTGCGCACCGTAGATGTTCCACTCGCCCCGCGGGTAGCGCGCCTGGATGATGTCCTCCATCAGTACCAGCGCGCTCGACACCACGGTGCCACCGGTTTCGGTGGCATGGAAGAAGTCGTGCTCGCTCACCTCCTGCGCCTGCGTGTGATGGCGGATGAACACGATTTCGATCTTTTCGTAGTGCCGGGTCAGGAACAGGTAGAGCAGGATGAAGAAGCGCTTGGCCAGATCCTTGCGCGCCTCGTCCATCGAGCCCGACACGTCCATCAGGCAGAACATGACCGCCTTCGCGGTCGGCACCGGCGTGCGCACGCGGCTGCGGTAGCGCAGGTCTATCGGGTCGAGATAGGGAATGCGGTCGATGCGCGAACGCAGCGCGGCAATATCGGCTTCGATCTGTTCGATCTCGTGCAGCCGCGCCGGCGTGCCCGGCTGCGCGCGCAGGTCTTCGAGCAGCGCTTCGAGCCGGTGCAATTCGCGCCGCGATTCGCTGCCGAGCGCGATGCGCCGGCCGATCGCCCCGCGCATCGAGCGCACGACGTGCAGGTTGTTCGGCGTGCCGTCGCTGGAGAAACCGGCACGATGGGTCTTGTACTCCGGCGTCTCGGCCAGTGTGGTACGGATCAGGTTGGGCAGCGCCAGGTCGTCGAAGAAGACCTGCATGAACTCTTCCTTGGTGAGGTGGAAGACGAAATCGTCCTCGCCCTCGCCGGAATCGCTGGCGTTGCCCGAACCGGCCCCGCCGCCGCCGCCGCCCTTGGGCCGCTCGATGCGGTCGCCGCGGACGAAGTCCTTGTTGCCCGGGTGCACCATTTCGCGCGAGCCGCCCTGACCGTGGCCGAACACCGGTTCGCTGATGTCGCGCTTCGGGATGTGGATGTCCTCACCCTGCGCGATGTCGCGGATGCCGCGCCCCTCGACCGCCCGCCGCACCGCCTCGCGGATCTGCTCCTTGTGGCGGCGCAGGAAGCGCTCGCGGTTGCCGATGGACTTGTTCTTGCCGGCCAGTCTGCGATCGATGATCTGCTGCAAGATGTGTCCCCTTCCCGCCGGGGCAGCGTCGCCCCGGTCTTGTCTATCGATGCACCACCGCCGTCACGAACTCTTGCGCACGCGCAGGTACCACTCGCACAGCAGGCGCACCTGCTTCGGCGTGTAGCCCTTGCCGACCATGCGATTGACGAAGTCCTCGTGCTTCTTGGCATCGTCGGCGCTGGCCTTGGCGTTGAAGCTGATCACCGGCAGCAGTTCTTCGGTGTTGGAGAACATCTTCTTCTCGATCACCGTGCGCAGCTTCTCGTAACTGGTCCACACCGGGTTCTTGCCGGCGTTGTTGGCACGCGCCCGCAGCACGAAGTTCACGATCTCGTTGCGGAAATCCTTCGGGTTCGAAATGCCCGCCGGCTTCTCGATCTTTTCCAGTTCGGCGTTCAGCGAGGCGCGGTCGAACACTTCGCCGGTATCGGTATCGCGGTACTCCTGGTCCTGTATCCAGTAGTCCGCGTAGGTGACATAGCGATCGAAGATGTTCTGGCCGTACTCGCTGTAGCTTTCCAGATAGGCGGTCTGGATTTCCTTGCCGATGAATTCGGCGTAGCGCGGCGACAGGTGTTCCTTGATGCAGGCGATGTACTTCTGCTCGACGTCCTGCGGGAACTGTTCGCGCTCGATCTGCTGTTCGAGTACGTACATCAGGTGCACCGGGTTGGCCGCCACCTCGGTCGAATCGAAGTTGAACACCTTGGACAGGATCTTGAACGCGAAGCGGGTGGAGATGCCGCTCATGCCCTCGTCGACGCCGGCGTAGTCGCGGTACTCCTGATAGCTCTTGGCGCGCGGATCGGTGTCCTTCAGGTTCTCGCCGTCATACACCTGCATCTTCGAATAGAGGCTGGAATTCTCCGGCTCCTTGAGCCGGGTCAGCACGGCGAACTGCGCCATCATCTTCAGCGTGCCCGGAGCGCACACGGCCTCGGCCAGCGACGAGCCGCGCAGCAGCTTCTCGTAGATCTTCACTTCCTCGGACACGCGCAGGCAGTAAGGCACCTTGACGATGTAGATGCGGTCGAGGAAGGCTTCGTTGTTCTTGTTGTTGC
>VFQN01003807.1_pt1 | contig 20827 bp, 30 predicted proteins | sample 3512371 | NCBI WGS metagenome assembly VFQN01 (sample SAMN10412370, study PRJNA504923) | tailings metagenome | isolation source: Replicate 2 from Balatoc abandoned mine | place: Philippines: Itogon, Benguet | collected 2017-08-28
CGTCCTTCAAGTACCGGTACGGCGGACTGACTGTGCGTTGGGGCAAGGGGCGGGTACCGCGGGGAGGAGGGCGGCAGCCCGACCCCCGCGGCCTGCCCATCTACATCTAAGCTGTAACTGGTAATATGACAGACTGCCCATGATCCTCCGCCCGATCAGCAAACGCTTGCGGTGGCCCCTACTTGAATCTTACAGCATGGTGTGAGCTTACAGCTGACCGCATACTTTGGTAACCAGCTTAGGACCTTAACTGTACTGTTGTCCGTTACCGGTGGTCCCTGGGTGTACAGTGTACGGTACGAACCAGGGGCTCCAACCTCGACCTTCAAGGTCATCGCAAGGACTCAAGACACGCAGCCGGATATATTGCAACCAGGTGTCCAGCCGCTCACCGCAAGAACGGTACACAGGCATGACGCGCAGTCCATTCCTGCAGCATACCGGCACTATGGCAGTGCAGCTGGCCGCCAGGAGCTCAAGCAGCTACCGCACAGGGCGAGACCATGACTTTCCCATCTGTTGGCGCGGGGCCTGAACGCCTACCGGTACACACGCGGCCAAGCCTCTACCAATGGCCTCAGCGCAGAGGCTCTGCCTGTGCCCCCCTAGTTGCCTTGTGTACTTTCACCCCATCCCATGCACACAGCTTTCAAAGCTTCCAGCCACTCCCGAGCGCCACCCACATAGCTACGGCCAGTACGTCGCAGTCCTGTCAATAAAGCACCATCCCACGCCCACGTCTAAGCCCCATGTCCAATCCTGCGATGCGGCCCTCTGTTGCCAGCTTTAACACAGCTCTGCACCTCCACACCTGCCTGCATGTCTGCCTACGGTTGGTGGAAAATTGGGAATACTTTCGAACATGCGCTACCCTGATCTACCTACTGTAGCTTACCTGAGCCCCAGATGTTGACTCCCGGCGCCCCCATACCCAGTGAACGCACTGTAGCCCAACACCTCGCGAGCCTCAGTGCACTACGCTACAGAACTGCCACACCACGTTCCTTGCACCTGAGGTGCACAACGAATGCAAGTCACACCCACCGGCAACCCACGCAAGACGGGACACACGTACGCAAGCAGCATGCCTCAAGCGGCGAGCTGCTGCTCTTGCAACTGCTCAGCCAGCTGCTGCGCCTCCGCCGACCCCCCGTTGGCCGCCGCGCCCGTGGCCGCTGTGGCTGCCGCCGGGTCCTCGTCGCTCTCCGCGTGCTCGTGCTCGTCCACGTGCTCGTCGCTGCCGGACAGCAACGCCAGGTTCTCCCTGCCGTACAAGGTCGGGCGCCCAAACGTTCGGTCATGTTACGCCACACATGATGCACAGGTACAGGACACTAGCAAGGCAGAGCTGGGTGGCTGACAGCGTAATTTCCTAACCTGCTGCAATAGGATATCCACCACGGCACGCGTTGTTTGAGCCCATGTCAAACCGGCAGCACGCGACACGGTGCAGCCCTTTCCCGTGGCCCACCTGCTAGGGCCAGCCCCTGATGTTTACGACACACCCGCTGGTGCACCACCCGGTACGCCTACTACCGGCGCACCCCTACCGTCGGCCCACCCACCTGTGCCCAACGTCGTGCCCCACCCGTGTTGCTGCTGTGTGCACACCCACCTGTGGACCACCTCGTCCATGGTGGGGAAGCCCAGCTGCTCGCCCACCGGCTGCGCCGCCTTGCCGCCGCCCGCCACCGCGCCCACCTCCTCGCTGGAGAAGTTGATCAGGCCGCGAGCAAACTCCACTCCGGCCAGGTCGCAGATGGACACGCAATCCTGTGGCACGACGTACGCAGCGCGAGGGGTGAGACCACAGCAACGGCGTGGGGGATCGGTTGCTACCGCCGTGAGATTCCTACTGCGTCACGGCTCTGTGCTCGCCCCGGACGCACTCGGCTGCCTGCATGCCCCTGATCCCGGCCGGCTGTGGGTCCCTGCTCCTATCCCTCATCATACATATCCTCAGCCCTCGGTTTCCCCACCTGCGCGTGGAAGTCCCCTGTGATTTTCTTGATGCCCGCCGCGAATAGCGACTTGTGCTTGTCGCGCACGGCGTGCACTGCGCCGGCGTCCAGCAGCAGCTGGCCCCTGCAGGGCAGCGGGATGGCGCAAACGGGGGCAGACAATGTTGATACAACCGTTGGAAAGGTGGTGGAAGGTGAAACTGGGTAGAAGGTCGGAAGGTGAAACTGGGTAAGAAGGTCGGTCGCAGGAAGGACAGCATGATGGGGTGCGCAAGCAGCAGGAAGTGCAGGCCGTCAGCAATGCGTGCCCAAGGAGCTATGTTTGCCCTGCCGCTGCAGTCGGAGACGGACATGTCAGCAACTCCATCAAGACCATGCTCCATCCAACAACGGCACGGCTTTTTGGGGCTGGGCGGACAGTCGAGGTTGCTGCTATGTGCTGGCGGTGAGCACGGGAGTCCTGCCCCAGCATCTCGCCCGAAGGACCATTGGCCCAACACTGTGGAGGCTAACGGCCGGATGCAACCACTCCCACGGGCCAGTAACGACCAGGAAGCCATGTGCCCCCAACCCCACTCCACCACTATGCGGCTGCACCCACCTGACGGGCACGGACAGGATCCACCGCTTTCGCCCCGTGAGCACGTGAGGCAGGGGGGAGAATCGAGTGCCCAGCCTGGGCTCGCCCTGCGGTGCACAACAAGTATGAACAGCAGCAATTAGCAACCGAAACCCCGCTCAGCAGCTGTCTGACCCAGCCCACACCCTGCCCCGTGGGACCATTACGCCAGATCCTGCACCAGCTGCACCCTTAGAGCGAGCTGCCAAGGGTCGACACGGCACCCCTATGGCGCACCTTGACGATCCGCACGATGTTCTCCGGCGCCGTGCTGTTGCAAATGACCATGGTGCAGCCCGCCGCCGTGGCGATGCGCCCGGCGGTGAGCTTGGTGGCCATGCCGCCCGTGCCCCACTGCGTGCCGCGCGTGCTGGTGTCTGCGTTGAGGCGCGATATGTCCTCCACCTCGTAGATGGGCGTGGCTGAGGGGTCGTCCTTGGGGTTGGCGGTGTACAGGCAGTCCACGTCCGTCAGCAGGAACAGCCAGTCGGCCTGCACCAGCGCCGCCACCTGCGCGCTGAGGGTGTCGTTGTCGCCGAAGCGGAGCTCCTGCACGGCCACGGTGTCCTGGGGATGGGGAGGGAAAGGGAGGGTGAGGGAAGGGGGATATGGGGTAATAAAGCAGGGGGGGCGGGAGTTTGAGTAAGCGAGTCATCGTAAATTTCATACCGGTAGTGTTGGCCTTGTAGCCTTGAGGGGCAGAGGCAGGCAGGTGAATGCTCGCGCAAGGTGCCCCACACTCCTGACGCCTACCCCTTACCCCTTGCCCCTTCCCTCTCAGAAGTCGGACCTTAGCTCGTCGCCTTGCCAGTCATCCGCAATGTAAGACAGCGTACAACACATCAGAAGCAACCAGACCATGCAGGCATCACCTCTCCGCTCCCCCTCGCCCCGCCCCGCCCGCCTGCCTCTCCACCATCCCCCTCCCCACGCCCCCCCTCACGTTCTCATTGACCACGGGGATGACGCCGTACGCCAGCAGCTCCGTAAAAGTGTTCCGCGCGTTGAGGTACTGCCCCCGGTTGGCCAGGTTGTCCAGCGTCAGCAGCACCTGGGCGCACGTCTGCGGGGCAAGAGGGGGCTTGCGTTGAGTACGACGTGCTTGCAAGTGTTTCCTGGAGGTGTATCGTATCTCCACTCCAAGCACGGGAGGCTGGGGCAAGGGGCGCGGGTGGAGTGTGGGTCCGGCGCTGGGCATGGATAATAGATGACTGCAATCTGTAACTGCATGCCGTCGTGCAAGCCCTTGCGCGTGTGCAGGCGCGTCCCGACGCAGCAGGGAGTCTCCCCTTGCACGCCCTCCACCCGCCTCTGCAGATCCGGCCGCCAGATCCCATCCACCATCCACCATCTACCAGCCCCAGCGCAGACAGCTCTGCCCCCCGCCCCCACCCAACAGGCCCCAGGCCCCAGGTTTTACGCGTACCCACCAGGCCCCACGTACCGACCCCGTCCCCCGCCCCCACCCATCAGGCCCCACGTACCAACCCCTGCCTCCGCCCCCCGCCCCCACCCACCCACCAGCCCCAGCGTAGACATCTCCGCCCACCGCGTCCACCCACTTGCACCACCCACCAGCCCCCTACCCCCGCCCCCATCCACCAGCCCCCGCCCCCACCCACCCACCAGGCCCCGCCCCCACCCACCAGCCCCAGCGCGGACAGGAAGTCCTCATAGAACTTCATGAGGTGCGGCTGCCCCACCGCCGCCAGCGCCTGCTTCTTTGCCAGCTGCGTGGGGCGCGTCTTGAGGCCCAGACGCTGGCAGCCCACGCCCACAGCGCCGCTGGTCACGATGATCACGTGGTGGCCTGGGGGGTTGGGGCGGCGGGAAGCGTGCTGGCGGTGGACCTGCGTAGCTGGTAGGTGCTTGCGTGCCAGTCAGAGCGTGTGTGGGAGGCCGCCCCCTCTGCTGCCAGCCTCGGTCGGAGTCGAGTGCGGTGCTGCGGAGCGGGTGGCTGACTGCTGCTGCTGATTACTCCTCGGCCGCCATACGCCCAGGGCACTGCGGAGCCGAGCTGTTCACGGGGAGGTCACCCCACGGGGTTATCCGGAGGGGGAAGGCCCCTCTCGCGGGCAGGATACCCCCTGTGCCACTCCGCCATCCGCCCTAGCCCTGGGTTGAGCCCTCGGGGTACGACCGTGGCACGCCTGTCCACTGCTGGCATGCAGCCTTCGGTGTGCCGCAGTAATGGGAAGGGCCCCTTTCCTCTTACGATGCCAAGGGGACTAACAGTGCTGACGGCTGACTACTGCGCCGCTGCTGCCTTTGCTGCTGCCGTGTGGCCTCTGAGCAGATCACTGCGTCCCTCTTACATCGTGTTGCTGCCAGCCCTGCTCCTGCCACGCACGCACCGTCACTCTTCAGCTGCTTTATGGTCTCCGTTATCCGCGCCAGGTTTGTAAGGTTCAGGGTTTGTTGCTCCGGGCGCACCAACGAAGAGGTGCCGACTTTAATCACCTGTTGTGGGAGAGGGGGCGTTACGGGGCAAGAGCATAGACTCAGGCGGGGTACAGGGCCCAGCATTGCATCCCTTACGGCTAGCCTACTTCGGAGTCACATGGGACTTGCAGGAGCCCCAGCATTAGTGTGTGTCCAGTCAGTTGGCAACTGGCGTGTAGGTGAGTGCCGTGGAGGTGTGGCGCAACATTACCTGTGCCATACGCTCTAGGATTTGCCAACTTGGTTTAATTAGCATGTACCTGCGCTCTGTATGCGCCCACCAGACACTGCTGTGCAGAGCAACCCGTTTCGTCACTAGAATGGGTGTCAAGTGACATGGGCTGTGACAGGATCCCGTGCGTCACAACACCAGGCCAAGATCATGGTCTTCAGATCAGTAGTTCCATGCAATTGAGCTGTGCCCATGCGTGGCCCTCAAAAGGCGCTATCAACGCCCCGATCGACAGCCCGAGCCGCCGTTCCCCGCGACCCACAAAGATATCTCCATCGCCATTAAGTGCTGCTTTGACAGGTCCTCGTTTCTTGGGATCCACACACTTCGTGCTCGTCGATCGCTCCATTTTGGGTTGCAACTGCCTAGTTCGTAAGGACCGAGAAGGATATGTGGCAACTGATCAATACATTTCAATCAAAAGACATTTATGGAGTGACCTATTTATAGCTAGTCCGCCGTGCAGGTAAGACAGCGTAGCTGACTCTCATGCAACACCTGCTTTTGGTTTCGGGGAGGCAGACCGTTGGCCTGGCCAGACTCAGATGCACTTTATGGAAACCAAAAAGTAACTAGCGCTGCTCAAACAATACGCTGCCAGCCCCGTGCCCTTGTCGCCCACGGCCCAGCCCTTGTCGCGCAGTGGCACCTGCCTTTACGCAACCTGAAACAGCTTATAGAACTTGCACGACATAGTATAACGTCAAGAACGGCTGCAAACAACCAAGTCCGTGCCAAATGGTGCGCGAAGAGCAGGGCTCGGCACCTGCCCACGCACCATCACTTCCACGCCAGCGCTCGCTATAAGCCTTTCTGGCACGTATAGTTGTTGGTGGACCAGCAACAGCTCACTCATGTGGTCTTTGATTCCCCAGGGGTGGGCAGCGTGGGCTGTGGGCCAGCTGGTCGGCACCACCCTGGTCCTAGGCTCGCTTAAGCGCAGGGGAATAATCACGTGAGTGCAGCGACGCAACACTGCAGCAGCGTGTGCAGTGCTTTCCCTGAAACGCTTCCTGCCTACACGCTGCCGATGCAGGGTTCAGCCGCAGTCCTTCCGCAACGAGAACGCTCGCCTTGTGTTTACAAAGACGGTGAGATGGTAACCCATGCGGGTTAACCCATGCCACGACCAATCCCGTACCAGCAGTAGCAAAGCAGTCAGACCCTGCTACTATGCACAGCTCTCAGATCTGCACGCAAGCCCATAACCGGTATCACACCGGCGGTGACGTGTGCTGCATCTTAACAGATGCCGCTGTCACAGACAGGGGCATCCACCCTGAGGTCTGAAGCCACCTGGCTCACCGTTAGCCCAGTGCAGCCCGCGTGCGAGACAAGCGCCAAACAGCCCCAGTTGTGCTTTTGCCGTAGGCAGAGTAACCAGCGTAAATTCGGAGCGTACGTGGCGTCGTGCCCAGCAGTTTCAGCCCTTGTCCAACCCACACCTCCACCTGCCCAGATCACAGCAAGACAAGGGTGGCAAGCCCCGATACCCGATGGACCATGCTGCACCACACACGCAACCGCTGCCTCCACCATGCACACACGTGCAATGCGGCCCAGGCTGCGCCTACACAGTGTACTGGGCTCAGGTCACCCTTGCCGACAGCACCTCAGCGCTCCCCAGAGCCGACATCCTCCTGACCCCTGCAACTCATGCGCTCTCCAGCGCAGACCGAAACGGGCTGCCAGGCTGCCTCGTGCACAGCCACCCGTCCTCGTCGGCACCTCGTCCTGTCCCTGCATGGCATCGGGGTGGAAGGGGCATTGCGTTCCTTGGCAACGCCCAAGCACATCCTTTACGCTGGGGTGCTGTTGCTCTCATTCACGCAGTCGCCCGGGTGCTCCCACGCCAACACTGAAATCCATGGTCCTCCGCTTGGACCCACGTGCCTCCGCAGGTCAGCATCGGGGAGGACATGAGCGAGCTGCTGGAGCGGGCGTACGCCGTGGTGTACGAGCGGGTGAGTGTGGTGGTGCGTGGGGCCAAACCGGCCCCATCGCCGAGCACGTCGGCCACAGGCGCATGCATGTTATGTCACAGCTGGCCATGCACCACGTGCAGCACAACCATGGTCTTGGAGCGACCACGCTGACGCAGAGCATGGATCAAAGGCGGGAACGGGCAGTTCGCGGAAGCCATATGCATTGTGTTCAGTTTTACGGCATCCTCCTCCCAACCCGTCCTAACCCACGCCCACCTTGCTGCTGTGGTGCTTGCAGCTGTACCCGCCGCCCGGCAAGAAGTAACGTTTGGGGCAGGCTGGCCGCCGCAGCGGGGAAGGCGCGGGAGGACGGGCAGGGTGAATCGGTGGGCACTGCCGTGGCGAAATACCGGGGAGCTGCCTTGGACGAGAGAGGTTCGGGGGTTCGGGCTTGACGGTCATTTGACCGCATGAATGGGGTGACACGCCAGGCTGGGTCGTGGGTGCAACAGCCGGTGGTCGCATGGACGCCAGTCGCTATGTCTTGGAATGTTGGCGTTGCCGGGAGGAATGAGATAAAGCTGCGAAGTTTACGTGAGAACGCTGAAGGTGTTGCATATTGCAGGACTGCATATGAAAGGCTGTTTCAGGGGCGTATCGCCGATGCAACTGGGGCTGCAGCCAGTCCACGGCCGTCCTTGACCTCCCCGCTTGAAGGCTTGATGTAGGATTCAAACGCTGTAGGTGACGTGGTGCTGCTGCTGCTGCAGTTGCCAAGTTTGGGTTTGGGAGGCTTTGTCACGCTGGCATGCTGGCGCGATGTTGCGCGCCTTGCAACGTTGTTAACCCGCTCCGGCCAAGCACGCTGCTCCTCAAATCCTGCACGGCTGCTGTGTAGGCGGCAAGGGCTGCTGCAGGGTCATGGCTGTCGTGGTGCAACACCCAGTGCCGCAACCGTGTTGTGCGGGTGTAAGCATCTGCTCCTTAGCGCTTCCGCTGGGTCCCGCCTGCTGGTGCCCCCTTGTACTGCTCCAGGTCGCACAGCATCTTGTAGGCATGCCGGCCGCGAGTGTAGTAGTCCTCCTGCGTTTGCGTTTACGTGGTGGATTCAAAATCGGTCCAACCTGATCCAAGGGTGGGTCCACGCGGAATGAGTGAGGCATCTGTCCCGCTTGAGCACAGCCAAGTCCGTTTCATGCCTCTCTAACATTACGGCCTGCGTTGCAACCTCAACCAACCGGGTGAGGGCTGTCGTCGAATTAATATCGTCGCTCGCCAGGTTGGCTGAACACTACGGCCCTTCCTCCTGCATATCGCGCATTGCTGCCACCCACCAGCAGCCCATCTTCCATGTAGCCCAGAGAGCGGTACAGGCTGTACGCGGGCGCATTGTCCGCCGCCACGTGCAGCGTGGATGACATGGAGCGCCGTACGTTCGCAGCCGTACGGAGCACCGCCTGAGTTTTAAGGCAGCGGCAGGGCCAAGCGTATGGGATCTAGGGACTGACGCGCAAAGGTTGCGGACACAGGGGGCAACCTGGGCCAAGGAGTGCAGGAAGTAGCCACGCACAGCGCACACTGCCGTACTGCACGCAGGCCGTCTTAGCCAAGGCACCCCTGCTATGAGGTGTATCCTGCCTTACGCAACCCATCTCACCAGCATGAGGTTGCGGCCAATGCCTTGCCTCCGGCAGTCCTCACGCACTGCAATCTTGGAGACGTGCAGGTTGAGGCCTGTGCAGGTGCACAGCACATAGCCGCACACCTTACCGTCCTCCCGCCGCCTCGCTACCATGGTAAGACAGTTTCTCTTCTTCACTGTAGCCTCCATATCATCTGCCATTGAGTCATTCTTCTTGAAGAGCTGGCGCTCAAGGCTTACAAGGGATGCGATTGTGGCGGCATCGCTTGGCAAGACCACCTCAACTTCATACGGTTCCCCGTTGATGTTGTCCATATCGTGCAGCCTTCAGAATAGGGGCACAGGGTCGCGAAACGTGCAAACGTTCCTCTGCATGCAGCTTGCACCCGTACCAGCAACCCCCAACCAACCTTTCGCGGCCTAGTACTTAGTGGCCGCCGAGGATGTTGGAGCCCCCCGGACCGGCTATACAGCAGGCAACTTAGTTTTTCCAGCCTACTCCTCATAGGCTTGGACAAGGGCTCCTGGTCGTCCCAAGACCGAGCCGCATACGTGCATTTGCTGTTTTGCTCCGTAACAGTACCTCCACCGATCGAGTAGTTGCCTTTAGCCCACTTCTTATAGCTCTCCAATCACATAAATCTGGGTTTGCAGCTGCCCCGCGTGTGGTTTTGAGCCTTTCCGCCTCTGCATAACCGCCCTGCACTACTGCTGACCCGCTTCCGCATCGTGCCCCGTGGAGGCCTACGACGCTGTCCACGTCGTAACGCTGCTCATCTACAGATATACAAAGGCCCATAATTTTTTGGGTCATTTAGGTTACATCGCAGGAGCGCACCGCTTGCAGCATGCCGTCCCAACATGTCGGCGAGGCAGCAAGCGGGAGCCTTTGGTTCCTGTCCCTAGGCGTGCAGACGTCGCATGCATCTTTCAAGTCCACATTCACATGGACTTCGCGGCAATGCTCTTCCCGCATCAACACTCGCAGCGGGACGGCAACCGCACGCCTGGGCGGGACCTCGCTAACAAGGACCCTCGCCACCTTCCTCCTCCTCGCCTTGTCCGCAACCGTTGCCGAATCCCGGCGCCTTCGATGCGTCGACCCTCCTCCCTCACCCAACCCTCCCCCTCCTCCATCCCCGCTACCACCCAGCCCCCCACCTTCCCCGCCATCCCCTCCCAGCCCGCCCCCTCCTCCTCCCTTCCCCAACCCCCCTCCTCCTCCCCCACCTCCCCCGCAGCCCGTCTGGCCCCCCTTCCCTCCCCCGCCCTCCCCCGACCCACCTCCGCCTTCCCCTCCTTCCCCTCCTCCTCCTTCACCCCCTTCTCCGTCACCACCTCCGCCGCCTCCCTCCCCGCCGTCCCCTCCGCCCTTGCCCCCATCGCCCCCTAAAGACAAGATGGAAGTCCGCTTCCCAGTGGTGTGGGTTGCGCAGACACGCTTCGACTACGACACTGCAACGCCCGCACAGCGCAAGGCCTGGAACAGTGACGCCTGCGACCAAATGATAAAAGCCGCGCCCATGTACACCAGCTGCACTCTGTACTACAACCGCCACCAGATATCGTACGTCAAGCTGACGACCAAGTTCTCAGGTGCGGGGGAGAGGTGGGGTGGGCGGGCGGGTGGACGCAGCGCGGCATGGTCGCCGCGTTACACGGTCTACCACACTTCCACGCGTGCTGTAGTCGAGGTTGCCACAGTCGCTAAACGTGCGAGCGAAACCAGCAGGAGTCCGGGGCCTGGGCCGTGCCTGGGCCGTTGTGGGTCAGGAGGCCACAAGCGACAACGGTACCCTGCCTCGCAGTTGGGCGACAGACTGAAAGGGAAGCCATAGCATTGTCATACCCGGCTTCTTAAATCTTTAACTCTTCTCTCGCACACTTCTTTTGCGTCCTGCAGGCACGCTGCTGACGCTGTTCGCCGCCGAGATGCTGGCCAACCACCCCATGGAGGTGTTCCAGGAGCCCTTCCTGGACAAGTACGGCATCACCGCAGTCGAGGTGGGTGGGAGAGGTAGCGGCGGGCGAGTGATTAGGCAAATGCCAAACCACGTTGTAGGGTGCGAGCGAGCGCCCTGCAACTAGCGACTACCGTAGCTCACGCCGCCTACCTGCCATGGCGCTTCGCAGTTGCTGGTAACATCCAAGCGGAGGCGACGCTGGTGCATGCTGGCCTGCACTGCACGCGCATACGGTAAATGCTAGCATACCTGATTCCTTGCCTTCGTGTTGTGGCCCTACAGGTGTACATGCCGGAGCCCTTCGCCTCCCTGGCCGCTGCGGCTGCTCCCCGGCCTCCGCCTTCTGCTGCTCCCCCCACCGCGCCGCCGCCACAAGCACCCGTTGAAGAGGCCGCCATGGTCACTGTGGCGGCCCGGGTGGGCGCAGGGAGCTCCGCAGGAGCGATAGTGGCGGAGGTGGTACCTCAAGTGGCGGCGGCCAGCGCAGTGGCCCTGGAGGTCGTTGAGATCGACTGGAACGACTTTTTCGCGAGGAGCCTGGCGGACCAGGCCCAGGCGTGATCAATTGGTGGAGCAGGATGCAGCATGTGTGGGCATGGCTGTTTGCTGCTTTCTAGATTTGTAGATGGTGTGCATGGCGCGTGCTGCCGTGCAGTCGAAGGGTAAGGACCTGGCCAGGGCTGGCCCTTTGCGCCTTAATGCTGGTGGCGCTGCACACCTGAGCAGCTACGGTAGTAAGTGTGGAAGGAGGAGGCCTGAGATGGCCTGCCGGCGGCCGCGCAGGCGGCCTGGACTAGTCCTGAACGTATGAGAGCATTATTGTAGTAATTGCCGTTGGCTCCGCCCCATGGAGTCAACGCACGGGTGTAGGTTTGGCGGCCCTGTGGCATTGGGCCCAGCCACCTAGGTGCGAGAGCTAGGCGTGCTCACCAGAGCTCCATGGCGCAGGGGTGCGCCAGAGTGTGCACAAGTTGCTGAACAGCTGATCGGGTTTAATGTTGCGGGCTCCGCTTAGACTGTGATAGAGTGGCTAACTTCCAGTTGCTATGTGCTCGGGAACGCGCTGGTGTAGGTCGGGTGGTATGTCCTGGTAGGCAGGGTCCGGCACCTCCAGTGCACGAGTGAGGGCGCCGACCCCACCACGACCCATTCCCTTTGGTCGTGTTGGATGTTGAGTATAGGGAGCCACCAACTGATACGGCTCAGCGTATTGCGGCGTGTATTTTCCCATTCGGATGGGAGCGGTGGAGCACACGCATGTCCGAGGGCACGTGGCACTGCTGGGACGTGTGACACGTCGGGGCCGAGTTCTGAACTGTTACCGGTAAGCGCACGCAAGCGGCATCATAAAAAGCGATGCTGCATAGCAAATTAGCAATGTAACGGCCGGAGCTCGGGTACGTAAACCACTGCCGGTACCGGTGGAATTGCGCACGTGTGTCCTGCCCGATCGGGTGCCCAATCTCCCAAAGCAATCTGCGCCAGGTCCAAAGACATGCGCAAGCTGGAAGACGATCTTCGCAGTTACTCCAGTTTCGCGCAAGTACACTGCTACCATTACAAGTCTTTGCTCCAGCAACCTGTCTCATGCGTTACTGCGCCAACGCGTTGGGCTTGACAGCGGCCTGACCACCCCAGGGGCAATAAAACACCGACATAACAGTTGACACATCATCAAACTGTAGTGATATTAAACCATTTTTAACTAGATGTCGCCGGCCTCTTTGTTAGCGGTCCAACAGGGCTCGCTTTACGCCAGCCTACAGAGCCTCTTCGCGGCCCGCGCGCATGCGCCCGAGGCGCCCGCGGCCGTGGCTGCAGGTGCCAGCGCGAACGGCAGCGGCGGCGAGTGCATGGAGGTGGAGCTGACGGCGGAGGAGCTGCCTCCAGGGGAGCCGCGGGAGGTCCTGTCGCGGACGCTGGCGCTCGCGGCCGGCGCTCTGAGCGTCGACGACATGAAGCGCATCCTGCAGGAGCACTACGCCAGGTGAAATGACACTACTCGCAATATAATACCCGTATTGGTGGTGTTGCTTGTGGTAAACGCTCGCGGTCTGCTCGCGCACGGGCTGCTCATGACCCGTGGGTCGGAGGGCACGTGGGGAGTGGCACGCTAGTCGCGCCCTGCATGGGGCATGCCCTGCCGTGCTCCTTGGCGTGCCCTTCGTAGTTATTGCGCAGGCGTATGCGGTTCTACTACATAAGGTCATTTGCCAGTGCGGCTGTTCATGTGCACGCAGCTTATGGTACCTCTGTCGCTCTGTACCTCTGCGCTTTCAGGTATCCGTCCTTGTGGCCTCGTGCCCCGTCAAGTCGCTAGCATGCACGGCACCGTGCAGTCCGTACATCCCCACGTATACATCTCCGGCTTTCGCTCTCCAGACGTGCCCCGGGGCCCCAAACTGTAACTGCTTTCCGTGTGCCCCTGCTCCCAGGTTTGCAGTCTTCGAGACCAACCTACTATGGTGAGCCCATGCATAGCGTTTAATGAGGCACCGTCTAGCCTTCGGTGCCGTCGGCCTGCTTGGTGGCGCAGGGTACCCCTCCTCGTTGTCGCTTACCTGAACCCGTCTGCAAGCACCATTTCACACGCACACCACCCACAGCACACGGTACACACAGCAGCTGATAGTACTACTGCCGGACAGCGCCGGTGCAATCCAGCACGTTCTGCGGCCACCTGCGCTGGAGCACCGAAGCTAAAGCCATGCCGCTGTTCGAAAATTCGTACAAAATGTCAACCGTGAACTCCTTATCGCCGCCTGTCGCCCTCCCCTCCTGCGCCCTTGGGTAGGTGCCCTCACAGCACGGCCCTGGCTGCGTGGCTGGGCACTGCCGGCCTGCTGCTGCAGCCGCACGTGGAGGCCATCCGCTGCCACCGCGTGGTGCTGCGCCGCGTTCTGGCCCCCGCAACGACACAGCAGCAGCAGCTGCAACAGCAACAGCCCGTTGGGCACACGGGGAGGCCAGGGGCCTCTGCGGTGGCGGAGGCTGGGAGGGGTCGTGCGCCATCAGGGCCCGGGGCGGCGGGAGGCGGTGGGCGGGGCACAGGCGCGCCGGAGGTGCAGATGCAGGTGAGTTGCGGGTGGGGCGCAAGGTTAGTGCTTGGCTTAGCTTTGTTACCGGAGACCTCTTCCGGTCGGGGTGTGTTGATGAGTCAGTACGAGACGGGAGGGTACAGGGTGTGAGCTGCCTTCACCCGTCTGACAGTCAAAGGACATCGTAGGAGGCAACGTCATGTGTGGTGTGTGGGCTACTGCTGCATCTCAATCCCTGCTCACATCAACAGGCCCGTCCCTATGACGCTATGAGTCCAGGCCACTTTGTGCACATGAGCGGATCAGTTACTGATTCAGCGTGTTGTTTTGTACCGGCTCTGCCCAACCCAGACCACGTAGCGGCAGCTGCTTCCTCAAACCGGTTACCGGTACCACGCCGAGCAACCGACCGGCATGTGTGATCGCGTATCCTCTTGAACCATTCACGCGGTGCACGTGACACGCCCGTGCAGGTGCAGTTTGACGTGGCGTTCACGTGGCGGCCGCTGGCGCCCGTGCACGGCCTGCTGGCGTCGCTGCCGGTCAAGGGGCTGCAGCTGCCCGCCTTCACCAGCGACCACACCATCACCCTCACGGTTGACAGCCACAGCAGGTGAGGCAGGCATCGAATTGAACTAGTCGGCACCCAAATGCGGCTTGTACTCACACACCGTCCCACTGACGGTGGCCAGCCACAGCAGGTGATCCGGGCCGGGTGCACTTGGTAATCTGACGAGTGATCAACGGTACTGTGCCTGTGGGTATTGTCATAACAGGTTGTAGTCCAGCCCTGCCAGGGCGAGGGAAAACGGGGATTCGGGTAGGCTTGGCCGGAGGCGAGGTGAACCAGGGTGGACCGCATGGGGACCATTTTGAGGGACATGATGGAAGGTCCATAGGACGATAGGAGTATTGTGGGCAGGCGCCGGGCAGCAGATGTCTGGGAGGTTGGGCAGGGGACCGGTGGCCCTCCAGTGATGCAGCACAACCATTACCACATCCCATTGCCATTTGGGCTGTGAGCTACCTGAGCGCTCCTCCTAAAATAGGCATCACACTGTTGAACGATTTCTGAACCTGAACCCTGTATCCTCACCTCTAGGGTGGTGTCTCACCAGGACATCATGCACAACGTGCCCCTGGCCCCGCCGCTGCTCAAGACCGTGCTGGGCCTGCCCACTCCCCTGCTGGCGACGCTGCTGCACGTCTAACAACACTGTGGGCTGTGTATAACTACCGTTCAAGGGCATTGTGATTGGAGCTGCGTGGTGCTCCACGCCGAAAGAGTGCGCTGGCTGTGGTGACGCAAAGAGTGGCTGTAGTCGCTGTAGCAGCACCGTGGCCCGGCGTGTTCCGGTCGTTGTGGTGTAACGGTCCTTAATCGCCTGGTTCGCTTGTAGTGCACCAGTGGCAGGGGAAGTGGCAGGGGGGAGACGCTGCCGACGAGTCGCATCGCTAGGGGCAGCAGGACCGCATAGCACGATGCTCAGGGCCAAGGCATGGACGCTGCGGGACAATCCTACCTCCCCCGCGAGGTCAATGCGCTTTGTCTCCGTCCTCTTTCTCTCCTGCTTTTTATGTCATCGATTATGCAAGAGCCTCTAAAGCGATTCACCCCACTGTAACTTCACCAAAGACAGCTGTTTGACCTCGCAAACTCGGGTTCGCTGGCCTGCTTGTGCCAACCTGGCGTATACCTTCACTGGGACAAGTCAACTCTGTGATCAATTGAAATAGGGACTGGGCGCTGGTCTGTCCGGAGGGGCTCTGTGCAACAGTTGCAATGGCCAGCGGCAAGGCCACCAGCAAGACAGCTGCGTCAGGTCCGGCGAACAGCCATGTCGTGGAAGTGGCAGCAAGCGCTTCGCCTACGGAAGTTGTTTCAGCAATTGTGGCCTCGGCATCGTCCAGAGAGAGGAGCAGCAACCCCAACCGCTTGCTAATAGCTGGGTAAGGCAACGCGCACGGAGCATGCAATTTATCAGACTGCATATACTCAACGCATTGCACCTCTGCTTCCTGACTGTACGCCAGGTTCCTGTTCGTCTTCATTTTCGCCTCAATTATCTACTTCCGTGAGGAGATTTATGCATATACCAAAGGTAGGAGGCGATAGAATGCGCCTGCAACGCACTGGTTTGGAGCCGAAGTGGGCAAGTGTTTACGCGGGGTGCGGGCGGGCTGTTGCAAGTCACCATCACCATACTGGCTGTCCCTGGCAGCATCCACCACAGCGGAACCTGTAGGATTTCACCCTAGCATGTCCCTTGGTTCCCCCCCGCATGTTGTCTTGCGAGCTGTAACACCAGCGTTTACTGAAGACGACGCACGCCACCCTGGCACACGCAGCCGTCTAGCACTGCGCAAGTGGCTGTCATGTCAAGACCCAAACGCTCTCAAGACCCAGACGCTCTTGCACTCTCAACCCAATTGACCTTACCATACTACACCCATCCGCCTGCTCCCAGACATCCACAAGTACCCCATCCTGTCTACCGTAGAGGCAACCCAGGTTAAGACCTACCTGGGAGGCAACTGGACGTTCGGTGTGGGGACCGACAAGGTGCAGGCGGTGCCCATTGACGCGCCAACAAAGACGGCGGCCACTTCTAGCGCATCAGCGGCCAGCGCGGTTGCGCCAGCAAAGACAGCGGCGGCCTCCAGTGCATCAGCGGCTGGTGGGGGTGCGGCAGCAACGACGGCGGCTGGCTCCAGCGCAGCAGCGGCCGGCGGAGGGGCGGCAGCAAAGACAGTGGCCGCTAACAGCGCAGCAGCGGCCGGTGGGGGTGCGGTGAAGGAGGTGGCGGCTGCGGCGACAAAGGCAACGGGGAACGCCACGGCTGCGGCCGGTGCTGTGGCAAAGGAGGCGGTGCAGCAGGTGGCAAAGGACGTGGTCAAGCGGTTGTTGTTGTAGCAGGGGGCATGCGTTCTGCATTTGGTGCATGCATGACATGTGATCATTCTTGACGTTTTGGGATGTGCGTTCACCAGCTACGAAGTACGGATACGCAAGGGTAGGGAGGTTGGGGTGTGACTGGCAGGCGGTGCAGGGCCTTTCATGGCGGGTGTAGTGCTTTGCGATGTGGCACTTGCAGCTTCGGTGCTCCTTGGATCCGGCAGTAGGGGTGTGCATGGGTCGCTGTGTGGATGCATGGGACGCCTATGGGTGCGTGCGTGCTGTGCAGCACAGCGGGGCTTGGGGAAGTGTGCAAGAGGGGGGCTTCCTGGACAACTGGTGGATTTGGCTATGCGGCTGCTGGAAAAGGCCATGCCTAAGAACGCGCCGTGGGAACTACTTGGGTCAGCTGTTGACACACATGCCGTGCACGCATTGGTGGAGGTTAGCAAGTGCGGACTGATTGCCGGTATGTGCGGAGCGTGCTCGATTGGCATCGTGGTGTAAGTCGGGTCGGCGTGACACGTGCACCATCTGGGGTGTGCAACCATGTGACAGTACCAGCTGGTACCGTACGTGGTCAGGATGCGGCTGTTACAACAGAGCGCATACCGTGTTTCGCAACATACCGGTACGACTGCATTGTACCTGGTAATACACTTCCAGCGCACGGATCCGAAGACCGAAAGCACCAGAAGGAAAGCGCCGGCTCAGCACCACTACTCCCAGGCATTATTCCGGTAACAGGGCGGGCCTACGAGCATCAGTCCTCATTACTGCGCAATCTAGCCCCCACCATAGAATCGTTTACTTTCGCGCAGTGCCACACATTCAGCCTGCATTTCCAATCAGCAGTATCGGTACCAGCAATACACTGCTCACATGCAGCAAAAGCATGCTCGCCCGCTCGCCACTGGAGCAACCTCCGCCCCACCAACTTATTAGACCAGGTAAGCCGGAGGAGGCAAAATGCCAACAGGCCAGTAGCAAGCCAGGGCGGGGAGCTTCCCTGAAGCAAGCCACCTTCAGCAGCATCATTTTATTCACAAGTTCATTGCGATGCCGTTAGGCAGGGGCTACAGTTCAAGGTTCACAAGCCCGCGTGCAGCACAACACCTGCTGGGTGCTTGTGCAGCTTTGAAAGGGATCAGTATCACACAGGTGCCAGAACCAATGTCACTCCAAGTCTCCAACTCCATCCGTACTAGTGAAAATACGTAAGAGGTAAGCCAGCAGCTTTGCAGCTGCACACAGGGTTCGGGCCAAACAGGCGCCTGTTTGGGCCCGTTTTACACACATGGGGCCAGAAGAAGTAAAACGCGGTTGCGCTACACAGCTCGTTGCAGCTGCCTCCACGCACCCCGCACGCCTCATCCTGCAATTCACAAGGCAATCGCAAATACATACTCCACTATACGGCGCACAGGAAAAACGCTACGGATTGCTTCCTGACGCCGCAACAGCCGGCCGTAGCAGTCAAGTCAACCGTAGTGCGGAGGCTTCACAGGGGGCTTCCGCAGCCCTCGTTCATGCCTCAAACCCGAAGGGCCGAAACAACGCTGCGGCGCATAAATATATAAATGGCACTGAAGAGCTACTGCGAGCTGTACTTATTCATACACCTCCAATGGGTATATCTGTCAGTGGCTTAGGCCCGCAGGTTGCGGTGGAGACGGCGGCGGATGATGCCGGCGCTGCCGTTACCAAAGCCGTTGCCGTTGCCGTTACCGTTACCGCCGCCGATGCCGCCTCCCTGGCCCTTGCCGTTTCCTTTGTTGTCCTTGGTGCTGTCGTACGGCATATGCAGGACGTACTGCCGTGATCCGGTGTACTGCGTACCGGGCTCCACGGCTCCCTTGACGGCGCCGGCACCTCCCCTGTCCGGATCCACCCGTCCGTCAGACACAGCATCCAGCCGCGTGATGCGGTTGATGCAGTACCCGCTGTACGAGTTGGCCGTGTACGGCAGAGGACTCGAGTAGCACTCCGTACCGGCGTACCAATAGTTGCAGTCGGCAGAGCTGCAAACCGAGGTACCTGCGTGGGAAAGCGGTTGGACGTGTGGGTGTAGCGGGTGCGGTGCGGGATGTAGGCAAAAAAGGCCTGATACAGTTGCAGGCATACAGGAATAGCAGACAGGGTGAGGCGAGGCAAGGCAGGACAGGGCAGGAAAGCGGCAAGTCGGTGGCTGTGGTCGCGATCGCTGTTGGACGTGTGGGTGTGTGTGAGTGTGTGGGCCATGCGGGGCACCAGGGCCGTGGGATGCGGATGGGGTTGCCTGAGCGCTGATGCACAACGGCACCGTGCGAGTTGCCTCAGGAAGCCTGGATGTTTGCAGCCTGCTGCGTGTGAGTGACAAAATCTCCATCACGTGGCTTGGGAGCGTGCGTGTCGTTGTGCCTGCCGACGACCTCTTACTCTCGTGCTGCTGACCGTGAACGGCTGCTGCACTGTAACACCTGTGAGGCGCACTGCCCACCTGCAGGGCACGTGTCAGTGCTGTACAGGGCGAACATGTCGAGCGCCGCGCCGCCGCAGAACTGCCCCGCGTTGCCGCTGCACGGCGTGTTGCAGCCGTACCGCACGCCGAACCGCATGGCGGTTGGCAGCTCCGTACCCAACCAGCAGCGGTTGCCCTGCGAGGGTGCCGTACAGAGCACAGGAGCAGGTCAGTCAGCAGTGATGCTTCTTCAGGCGACTGTGAAACCTAGTAGCCTATCCACAAGGTGCGACACGAGTTAAGGGACGGCTGAAGGTTGTAGGAGCTGATTGATGCCGTAGCCATGCCCGTCGTGGCAGGGCTTCGTTGTGACCGGTAACGCTGGGGTAGGGACTCACCGCAGCGAGGCCGAAGTAGGGGTAGTTGAGGCCCCGTGCGAAGTTGCTGCACCGCTCCTTAGTCATGCTGAAGTCGCCGTTGTACGCCATCTCGTACGGCATCGCCCAGCCGGGCAGGCCATCAAGAGTCTCGGCGAAGCAGCCCAGATAGCTGCGGTCGTGAGGGGCCGTTACGGTGGAGGGTCAAGAAACAGAACATTATGCAACCGCGCCTTCGTGGGAAGGAGAGCTCTTGGGGAACACGGGCACACGTGGTTAGGACAGCGCTCCCGCACCAGCAAAGTGGGCATTTCGTGACAGCGTGGATCGCTGCGTGTGACATAATGGTAGGGAGGCGAGGCGATCCCTGGGGCATAGCGTGGCATGTGTATATGTTACGTCATGCAGCACCCAACGTCTGCCCACGTGCCAAGGCCCTCGCAATAAGCCACACGCACTGCCACCACGCAGCGGCAAACATGCCGTGCCACCGTGTGCCTGACTACAGTGCTCTAGCTCTCTACTTACCGCCCCTACCTCCAAAACCTGACGCGAGGGGCTGCATGCAGGCTGGCTGACTTGTACGGCAAAGGCACACCGGCCCCGTCACTCACCCTCCCGCACACTGGTAGAACTCGTACACGGACAGCGCCATGTTGCCGCCGCAGGTGGTGGCGCTGTTGCCCCCGCACGGCGCGTTGCACCGCTCTGCGGGCGCGATGCCCATCACGAACGTGCGCTGCATGGACACCCCTGCATAGCACGTGGTGCCGTACTGCAGGCCAAAGACGGGGTAGCCCTGCGCCATGGCCAGGTTCGCGCAGCGCTGTACGGTCATGGTGGGCTCCATGGCCAGGATCCATGGCATCATGCGGGTCGTATTGTCGTACGCGCAGGCGACCATGCGGTAGTTGGCTGCGGGGGGAAGGGCAAGGGGACAGTTGGGGTGGGGGCGTGGAGGTGCGTGGGCTGTGTAGTGATGGGAGGTGCTTGCGGTGGACTGGTTGGCGCGTTTGCTTGTTGCGCTGTGGGCTGTTGGGATGATAGTGTGGTGTTGGCTGTGCGCATGTGGCGCACAGCAGGCGGCGACAGCAAAGCACTTGGTGCTGGCACGATGATTGGACTTACTTGGAGGCGGTACCGGTGGAGGAGGAGAGGGAGGAGGAGAGGAGCCAAGAGGCGGCGACGAGGTAGAAGGGGCCGGCGATGGGGGTCTGGGAGGTAGAGGGGATGGGGGCTGGGGAGCTGGGGGGACTGGGGGCCTGAGAGGAGGAGGAGACGGGGTCTTTGG
>VFQN01003808.1_pt1 | contig 20826 bp, 14 predicted proteins | sample 3512371 | NCBI WGS metagenome assembly VFQN01 (sample SAMN10412370, study PRJNA504923) | tailings metagenome | isolation source: Replicate 2 from Balatoc abandoned mine | place: Philippines: Itogon, Benguet | collected 2017-08-28
GGGTGAAGTTGAGGAAAGATTCATTCCGAGGATAGAAAGAGAGCTTTTTATGACCTCTGACTGTGTACGAACCAAACGCAATGTAAGAAACTCTAACATCGTGCTCTTGATCATTGAGATCACCGTTTGGAGTATAACGATAGAACCGATTTTCTATATTCCTGCGCAATATTTCAGTCCAGTTTCCGTGGGAAACGCGATAACAATCGCAAATCTCAGAAGACCTATTCTCCTTCGTTAATGCTCCATTTGTTTCTTGAAAAAATTCTAAAAAGCTTGAATGATCTTTTTCCCATACCATGGATCGCGGAAAGCTAGGGTGATGCGATTTCGTAAACTTCAGAGGCCAGCGACCATGTGTTAGGAAGTAAGTCAGCGTCAGATACAGATAGCGAGTCACTGAAGCACCCATCATCAAGAGATTTGATCCTCCAAGACATTTGGCTGCTTGAGATGAATTAAATCGACGAAGTTGACAATGGTCTATCTCATATTGCATTGATCCATCAGGGAGCAAAAACCACTTCCCTTTCGAAGCATCACTCAATTGGAAGTTTCTCGGTGTACAAGTAGGTTGTTGAGACAATACTTCGCTGAAAAGGATGAGGAAGAACACAAGGGGAAATTGCATTTTCGAGCGAAATGCATTTAGTTCTTGTTGGAGAACAACCACTTGAATTGTTTCGTTAGCACAATTGTGCACAATGCAGAAGTGCACTTTTTCACAAAAGCCTCGTTTATGCACTGTGATTTGAAAATTTGAAAATTTAGTAGTTTGATATAAATTAAATATGATGATGATGTTCTGAAGGAAGTAAAGTGACATATACTCCAAATATTCCAAATACTACTCCTAATATAATTAGAATATGATTCACTATCCCTTCAATTCGATTATTTGACAATCCTACGCGATTCCTTGCCCTCATATGGGTTAAATTTAGGAATCCAGGCAAAATATAAGCAACAAAGCAACCAGTAATCGATCCAACCAATCCTAAAACTACAGATACATCTTCTTCACCACATTTACTTGCTATTGCTGCAATTGTACCCAAAGACAAAAGCAATAACGAAGTCTTCAAAATCTTATTTGGATCGGAGGTATTTTTCACTGCTCCATTTCTTGTTGGTTCTAAGATGTGCCTAAATCGATCGATTAAGCTGACGAGAGCAGATTTCAATCCAGCAAACATCAATGGATACGCGAAAGTAATTGCAACACCAGTTGCTAATCGTGCTAAAATTGCTAGTTCATCTTGTTTATTTGGAAAGTTATTTAATATCAGAGGTAAAGCTGACTGCCCAAACAATCTATAACCAACCAACATCATCGTTGCAAAGACAATTGTTGAAATTCCAAATCCTATAGCAACAGTCTTTTGATAGGTTTGTAAAGTAGAATTTAATTCTTGGAAATAATTAATCGAATTATAATGAGCTAAGAATGCAACGCAAAATAAATTAGCAAGCATTAAAGTACCAAAATTTGTATTCCACAAATTAAAAGCACCAGAAGCAGGGAATGATGGACGAAGTCTTGAAGCGATATGTTTTAACATTGGCGAACCAGGAACGTAAGAATGATCTAATAAACGTATAACATGAAATGCTGTGGTAAAAATTACGCCAAATGCACCGAGAAATGAAGAAAATTGTAGAGAACTTAAATCATCTTGTAAACAAAGTGGAAGAAGAATGAAGAGAGAAATAGCAAGTAATATATTTGATCGTATCGCAAAAATTCCTTTTAAATTTAATGTTACTGCTAAAGCACCAAATATATCACCAATAAAGGCAGAATAAAAAACGCAACATCCATAGCAAAGAGCAAAGATGGAAGCATCGACAATCCAAGCTGTCTTAGGGGAAATAAGCTTTGCCCAAATCTCAGATATTGTTGAACTACCAGTTTCATATCCTAATTTAGCAAAGGCGGTCATAGTATACGCACTCATACTTCCAAAGAGAGTGATTAACAGTAAGGCGGGAATAATACCACTCGGACCTCCTTGAGCAAAGCCATAAGCTAAAGGCAGCATCCCATGAGGGCAGAGGTCAGCAATAATATTTATTGCTAGAGTAAAAGGGCTGATGGAATGCTTGTGCTCCGTCTTCAAATCATGAGAACCAACAAGAGAGGCTTCGTTGATTGAAGAAACAGGAGGTTGTGTTGGTGCTAAAAATCTCGAGTTTGCTAAGAACAACACAGATTTTTGTTCTGACGAACAAAGAACAAAGAAAATACCCAATAAGAGGAAAGTGATCAATGATATTTGATTCATTGCGAACAGTTTTGTTGATTGTGAGGATTTGAAAGCTCAACAAACCCTTCCAAAATGACGACACACAAAAAACATAGGAGAAACGCTTTTCTGGATAAGCGCTTTTTCAAAAGTGGATTGTGAAAATTTGTGTTGAAACTTATTTGCTGTTCTCATCGTTTTTTTGACTTATAATGAGTGAAGGAGGGGTTCAAGTTCATGAGTTTGTTGCTCATTCGACACGTGTAAACTGTGTTGCAATTGGGCCAAAGTCTACTCAAGTCATTGCAACAGGAGGTGAAGATTGGAAAGTTAATATTTGGAGAGTCGGCACTGTGAATAATATTTGGTCGCTGGGTCATAATAAAGCTCCGATTGAATGTCTCTGTTTTGATTCGGACGAAAATTGTGTAGTATCTGGTTCCTTCAACGGTTCTGTTAAAGTGTATGATTTAAATGAAGGGAAATTAGCTCGTAACTTGGGAACACATCAAACGAATGTTACATCTGTTCAATATCATCCTTTTGGAGAGTTTTTAGTAACCGGATCAGCTGATAATACAATGAAATTTTGGGATGTGCGTAATAAAACATGCGTTGAAACTTATACAGGTCATAAAAAAGAGATTACTTGTGTTCGCTTTAGTCCAGACGGAAAATGGGTTGCCTCTTCAGGAAAAGATGGACAAATATTATTTTATGACTTAATAGCCTCAAAGCATATTAATACTATTCGAATTCCACCTGCTTATGCTACTTCTTTTGAGTTTAATCCAACAGAGTTCTCCTTAGCTGCTTCTACCTCTACCCGAGCTGTTCGATTATGGGATTTAGAGACGATGAAATCAACGTATTCTACGCCACCAGAATCGCAATTAGTTAAAGCGGTAACATTTTCTAATTTAGGAAATGAATTATTCTTAGCTGCTAAATCATCATTAAAGATATGGGATATAGAAAATACTTTCAGACAAATGGAAACATTAGAAATGGGATGGGATAATATGGAAATTGGTGATATTAAAATTGTAAATAATGATCAAATGGTTGCTGCAGGGTTTAATACAAATTCATCATTTGTATCAATCTATGAAATTGATTTAAGTGATTATATAGGACAAGGGTTACATCAGAATAATGAAGATGAAGAAGGTGGAATCCGACAAAGTAATAGCCAAGAGAGTTTTGAAAACTATTCTGAGCCAAGCAGTAATAAAAATAAGCGAGAGCCTTCTCCAAGTGTTTCAGGAAAGAGTAACAGTAACCAGGCGAGAATCAACACCTCAGAAAAGGCTTCAAAGGATTCTGAAAGCCAAAGTGACTACAGTAGCAATGTTGCGAGAAGGATTAATGAAGATATTGCTCCAGTTGATTCGCCCTATTTAGCGCCACCGAAGCCTTCAGGCAAGCCCCCCTTGAACAGCCGAAAGGAAGGTCCTCCAGAACTAAAGGCTATTCCTGAAGATGGAGAGTTGAAAGGCTACTACGACGATGAAAAAATAGTCCCTTCAGTTGAACAAGGAGAGGGTTACACCAATGAGATGGCTACTTCGATGGGGGATTCTTTCTGGAGGCGGTTTAAAGAAAGTTTCAATAATCCTCAAGCAGTAGACAACAAGAAACAACAGGAGAATGAAGCTATTCAAATCAGTAATGCTCTCGAGCAAATGTTACCACCATCAGGATTCGATGATTATGATCAAGACTACCTGCCTGTGAATAACTCAAAAGCCCAAGCTAAACCGACCTCCTCTTCCTCTTCTGCCGCTGTTCGCAATCCACCTGGACCTACTTTAGGTAATATTGACAATAGCAGCAAGGCAAATCCTCCAGCTTTGAAAGTTCTATCAAGAAGAGATGTAAAGCCTGTTCAAGAGCGACCTACTTCTTCAAACGCAGCACTTTATGGAAATGTGAATTACTCGAACATTAATGATATTGAGACGAAAGGTATTGAAGGCTTAGCTATTGTAGGGTCTAATAGGCATATAAACCCGACCTCAAATAATAATGCCATTGTGGCGTCCAATAAGGCGAATTATCCTATCGAAAATAATCGAGACAGAGACAGAGATAATGTTGATGACTCACCTTCCAATGATTTAAGTAAATGCTACGATCAAATAGAAAGGTTGCTGAATCAAAGTGATATCACTTCAAGTCATTTATCGCAAAAATTGACTCAATTAAGAATTTTACGAAATACGTGGCGACGTGGTGATGTCTTCGTTGTGATTGATCTTTTACAAGAGTTATTACAATCGATGAAATCGAGCCAACAAGGTCAAAATTTATTCATTTTATCTGATTTTTTCGCAGCGATGAATTTACAACATCAACATTTAACGCTTGATGCATGTGTCAAGATATTACCCATTTTAGATGATATGCTCCTCGCTTGTAACCAAAATAAATCATCGGAACAGGTAGTCTTTGCGGCATACAAATCACTGGTAAGTTTAGCACTAGCGTTTGGTGAGTTAATCAGATCCACAAGGTCATCCATAAGCATAGGACAAAAAGGTGTAGATTTATCTCGAGAAGCAAGATTAGAGAAATGTAATATCTGTTATGATGTCTTTCAAAAAGCACGACAAAGATTAGAATTAATGAAATATCAATATCGAAATAATCAAGAAATGAATGAAATATTAGATCAATATATGAAATTATGTCAACAATATTTCTAGAATATTAATAGTTTAATGAAACTTTGTGCGTTGTTGCTTTTCTTTTGCTTTGTTTTTGTTTTGTAAAACCGATAATCAATCATGTGGAACATTCCTTTTACATTACGCTGCTCTAGTCTCGGGCTAATGGGCAGGTGTGGGCAAGAGAGATTTTTGAAATATTTTGCTCATTTCATCAATTATTATCTGTAACGTCCAAGAAAGAGAGGGAGATAGATGTCCAATAGACAGAGATCGAAGATTACATCTCGGAATGTCAATAGTGGAACGAAGCGAAGAGATGAGTTCCAGAAACCGATGAAGAGTGAACAGCAGATCCGAGCTTTTCGAGATCGTGAATATGAACAGATTGAAGCTGAAGTGAAAGAAAGATCGAAAAAAGTTGATGAAGAGATTGCTCTAATGATGGAAAAGGTCAAACAAAAGCAAAAATTAGTTCCAGGGAAATCCTCCACCGGCATAGATCCAGCTTCAAGGTTTGGTGGGAGTAGAAGTTTGTCAAGTGGCACTCGACCAAACAACACAAGCGTAGAGCCACCATCTGCTGGACTTTCTAGATATAAGGCAGGATCGATAGAAAACGACAGTTTACAAAATATTGGCTCCATTACAGCTTCGGGATTAGCGGTTGATGGGAGAGGATTGAATTCTCTGTCCTTAGATCCCTCACAAGTATTTCAACAGACTCAAATGAAAAATGAAACGTTACAATCCACAAATAAAAAATTTGAAAAGCTTCGATATGAACGAGAAAAAGAAATGACTGAAGAAGAAAGGGATCATTTGATCACATTTTTGGCAAAACTGAAAATTAGTAAGTAGCAAATCTGTATCCTTGACTTTGTTTTTCTCATGTCTCTTTAGTGACTGAAGATCGAAATTTGACAAATAATGAATTAAGGGAGGTTTTTCTTCCATCTGATTTATATTCTGAAGGAGAAGTAAGAGTCATGGAACAACGTCTTTTCCCCTTTTTAACGTTATTACCAACTTCAGATTGAAATTCCGATCAATGAATTCGCATCTATTCTGCAAACAGAACTTGGATTGCCCATTACCAAGCCGGAACAACTGGTAAGGATGAAATCGAGTCATATTTTCAGTGGAAATGAAAATTTTGGTTGTGTAGCTGCTTATGGAAGAGTATGGTTTCACTAACGGAATGATAGATGTTCGAGCTATTTTATCTGATGCAGGTACGGTTCAATGGAGTTGTTTCAACCTTTCTAATGATTTTTGCATAGGTTTGTGGGATGGTGAACAAGTACCATCGTCTAAAAGTCCTACTCCTAATCAGAAAGCAAACTTTCCACTTTCTGATATTGGGAGCCCCGAAAAGAAAGAAATGATTGATTCATTGGAGTTTAGTCCACTCTCAAGTCCTGTATTTAGTCGATACGGTAATAATTTTCACCTCTACAACTGAAAGCTGATCTCACTATAATAATAGAGAAGCTACTAAAGTCCCCTGATGGCAGAAAAACAGCCACACTGTCCAATCAGAAGAATTCTTCTTCGAGAAAACCTTTAATTGACGACAAGAAGGGATTATTAGAGCAAACTGATCGTACTCTGTTGGACATTCATGAGTTGCATAACTTAGTTGAGGAAGCTGTGAACCCCAATCATTCTGATGAAACTTTAGATGCATTGTCACTTAGCCGAAAAAAGAGCGACGCTGATCGTCAACGCGCTGCTTATGAACAAACTTTAGATCATCAGCAAGAGTTAATGGATAACTTACTGCAAGCCGATGATATTATTTCCACTCAGATTGGGAAGCCTCCCAAGGGAGCGGCAGACAGGACTCGCAATGAACAACTTGAGGAGGACGAATTTCTAGATCTTAGAAAGTCTAACGCTTCGTTAAGAAAGAAAAATGATGAGAATTCTGCGGAAGATGCTTTACTTCAAAATTCAAAGATTCAAAAGATTATTCAAGAAAATGAGAAATTAAAAAATGAATTAAAATCATTTGATGCAAATTTCTTTGAAGAATTAGAGGATATGAAATTTCGATATACTCGGTTATTAGAGATGGTTGGAGAAGATCCTGTTGTTGATAATCATATTTCTGCCTCTCTCAATACTCGCCGTGATACAAGATCCATCTCTCCCAATGCAAGAACCGCTAATCTTCCTTTAAATCGATTATCCTGGTCAACAAGAAATTCTATGAGAGCTATTGATCGTGCAAGTTATACATCTCCGATTGTACAAGGTAAGCCGTGATTGTGGGTTCATCGCTTTAGTCGACAGGTCTGAATTTTACGTGTAGGGAGACGAAATTTAGGTGATACTCGGAGCATCTCTCCGTCACGCAGAGGACTGGAGCCTGCTGGAGGAAACTTTCGGAGTGGTCAGGAATCTTTACTCCTTTCGACAAGAGATAGCGGTCGCAGCTCACCTCCGAGAAGAACATTAGTGGACAGCGGTTTTCATGGAATTGGGGAAGGTAGAAATTCGGTGGCCCCTGATGAAATTGGTGGAAATTTTATGAATTTGTGCGAAAGACGGCTTGTCTTCGAGTTATCATCACATCAGAAGCCAGCAGATGTTACCGCCCTTCTAATTCATAAGTAAGATATTGCCTTTGTTTTCCTTTCTTTTTTGAGGAATCGGTAACTGTCTTTAGGGTGATGGACGTCGCTGGAAGAAATAAGGCAACAGAAAAGGAAATTGTTCCAGATCTTCCACCATGTATTACCGTGAAACAATTACAAGATATTATTCAACAATTGGGTCTCCAAATGAACCAAAAGGAGCTTGAAATTCTCTGCTCTGGGTTTGCATCTAATGGTAAAGGTGGCATTGATGCGAAAGAATTTTGTGATATGATTCGATCATTGGTTTATAATCTATTGGGAAATCATTACCAAAGCGGTACAATGACTCGAGGAGGATTTCAAGGAACCGCTGGAACGAAGGGTGGAAGTAGATCCCAGAGAGAGTTCGAAAAAGAGAAAGAAAAGGAATTTAATGAAGAATTCATGAGATTGTTAAGAGATGTTTGTTACAGCATCATTACTTATGATCGGTAAGTACATCACAATTTTGTAGTTCCAGAATTCTTTTTGAATCGTTTTCAATAATAGGAAATCTGTAATTGGGAGCAGCAATAATCTTTATCAAACACTCCTCAAACCTTTCGTGGAAATCGATTTTAAAGCAACGGGAATGATCTCCTTTCTTGATTTTGTCACAGTATTGAAAGAAATGGGAGTTTTATTGTCTAGAGATGAGTACAAACTCTTAGCAAGACCGTTTCTCCTTGATTCTTCTGCATTACCAGCGGAATCCACACACCCTTCATCTAATTTAAATCATTTAGATTCCTTCCGGCATAGTTTATTGACAGGATCTTTAAATGGCAAGATGAAAACAAACGAAAAATTTACGAATTTCTTGCATTCTCATAATTTGAAGGATTCATTGCAAAGAAGTGCGATGACTTCGGATTATTCATTAGATGATATCCAAGAAGAGAGTATGATTAGCTATCCTGATTTTGTTCAACAATTAGTCAAAGAATTACAACAATATTTAGACAAGAAGGGAGGTATTCCAACGTTATCTGAAAATAAGAGGTTACCGTGGATTATTCAAGAATTTGAATTAATTGATTTATTACTGACGCAATTAGAGAATATGAATGCTAGTCATAGAAGAAAGACGTTAATAACGTTACAATATGCTTTGGAGAATGCTGATCTCTCGCAGGTAAGGAGAAATCCAATTTCATTCTAGTTATTTTATATTATTTACTCTCTAGAGCGGAGAGTTGGATGGGTTTGCGATTCTTTCTGCGTTGTTAAACTCAGGTTTTCGCTTACAAAGATATCATCGAGTGCAATTACTGAAAGCAGCCGAGGCTTTCGGGGGACAATTAGAATATAGAAGATTAGTAATTGCTCTCCTTCAAACAGCTATCAACTGGAGCCAGACTGAACGAACCATCATCTTCAAAGTTCTCAAATCAATGGGAAATACTATGGAAGATCGAAGGCTTTGGCTTGCGAAGATGAAAAAAGAGTTAATGGAGAGAGTTTCTCAGACTCAACTCTCCAGAAAAGCCGCGTACCTCAGCAACTCTTCCTCAAATGTGCCTGGTGGATCGAAACAATATCCTCGAACTTTCCTTTCTCCATCTGATCAAGATGTTTTCTCGTTACCAATCCCTCCCACAATATTTTTACATGTTCTGAGAGACTTGAACGTTCAATTTACTCCCGAAGAAGAGGCAACCTTATTAGACTGTTTAGACACAGAGCGAATTATTAAATTACAAATGAAGCAATTAAAAAATCTGACAAAGCGTCATCAATACCTTTTACAACAAGAGTTACAAGAAGATTTACCAGATAAATATAATAAAGATACACAAGCAATCCAACAAAAAATTCATTCGCTTTTATGGAACGATGACTCATCGTCATCGATATCTGCCATGAATAAAACAGGATTACCTATGATTGATTACTATTCTTTTATTCAATTTGTTTCACGTCATTGTGGAACTTGGATTGATTCGCGACCCGATCTGCATGCCTTACTGACAAAGATTCTTAAACACGTTTATCAACCCGAAACGATGATCACTGAATTAGCTCATTTATTTACCTCTTTTGACGAGAAAAGGAATGGATTAGTATCATTAAGGTCATTTTTAGTATGTTGTCATCGTTGTCGTCTGTTTGCTAATGTAGAAGAACAAATATTACACGATCTTGCGGAAACTTTAGTGGTTGACGGAGTGGGAGAAATCCCTTACCAAGATTTTCTCCTGCAGCTAAAAGGAATTCATTTGAAAATCTCACAAGAGCAACAGGACATGATTTTAGCAAGTCAGCAGGACCATTACCGTTCTCAAGGATTATCTGCAAAGCAGGCGGTTCCTCTAGTAACAATTGTTCGACAATTCCTAGATAACGCCACAGACGGTGAATTTCAAACACTTTTACCATTAAGGAATTATTTACTGCAGTTCATGGATCTTGAAACAATGATGATGACTGTTCCTGATTTTCAAAGATTGTTGCGAGAATTTTCTATTGTTTATCAAGCTCAAGAATTGGAAACTTTATTGTTAGAGGTCGGAGTTGACTTTGAACTAGCTTCTCCTTATGATATTGCTGATGATCAACTTACTGGAGGTCGAAATATGTCTGATTCTAACAGTGTGATGCGTATGGTTGAAATGCCGAAGCTCTTGTCCAAATTAATGAAAGCACGATTACCATGGTATGAGAGAAATCTACCTTTAGTAAAGAAGCTCTTAACCTCATTAGCCAAAGTTGCAAAACAAAGTCAAGATAATGATGATCGTAAGCCAGGAGGAGAAGATGCTGTAATGAATATTAATACAATGGAAATGATGAATATGAAGATTGTTCATAAGATTATATCCCGTATTAATGCGTTTTCTTTCGAAGATCTATCTGATTTAAGTAATAACGATCAGTTACCATTAGGAGGAAGGAAAAGTAAGACTGGAGGAAGAGGGACGTCGCATGATGTATCCGATGTTTTACAAACAAACAGTGCAACGGCATCTGGTTCACAACAACAAAGTCGCCTCATTGAATGGAATATCTTCGAATATATTCTGAAATCATTGGGAATCCTTCTTACCCGTCAAGAGATTCAATTCCTTTGTGATGTTTGTGATCCTTATCCTGAGTGCCATCGAATTAATCCATACATTCTCATGGATTTACTTCATGTCTTCCGACATCCACCAAAGAATAAATCAGTAATGATTGATGGTGAAGAGCGATTCATTGAAACTAGTGGTGGTCGAGGAGGCGGTGATGATGAAAATGAAAACCTTTCAGAAGCTGCTTTATATTCATTAAATCATCTTCAAACTTTAATTTGGCGTGCAAAAGATTCATCTTTTCTACCAATTCATGCATCAAATCGTTCAAAATCAAATTCTTCTGCGAAGAAAAATGCTTTTCATTCAAAATATCTTCATGAAGAAGATTTTACTTCCACCACACTTTCAGGTAGTAATAATAAAGATTACAGTTATCATTATCAACCATATCGTAATGAAGAACAATGGCAATTAGATATTCTCAGTATATGTAAAGGTTTTGATTATTACAATAATGGTTTTCTATCATTCCCTGATTTCTTAATGATATTAAAATTAATTAATGTTACAATTTCTATGGATTTATTACGTGATATTCCTTTTATTAATATGAATACAGAATTAGTAAATTATTCAAAATTATTTAAATATTTATTTAATACATCAAATTTATCGAAATCACAAAAATTTCATTTAACAAGAAAAGATTCTTCATCTATGCTTAACGACAATGACGATGATGATCTACTAGGACAATCAGGGAAAAGAACAGGGAAAAATGGAAATACTTTATTAACAAGTAATAAAAAAGAGAATCATGCGAATACTAAAGAAGTATCCTTACCCCATGCAATACAATTATTATTAACCCGAATACGATCAAACATCTCCGTTTTCATTTTAAATGATCATACCATGCAAGAAGCATGGATTGAATTATTAAAAGTATTTAATCAATTTGATAAACAAGAGAAAAATTATATTACATCACGTGATTTCCTTCTTGCAATTTCTGTATTATTAACATCTAGTTCTATTTTTAATAATGATAATAATAATAGTCATAATAAATATGTGAATCCTAATATCTATGAAAAACAAGAAGATTTATTATTTACTAAATTAGAATGGGAAGAAATTTTATATTATTTCCAATATGATGAAAATGATGCGAAAAGGAAAGGAAAGTCAAATGGTATATATGATGAAGATGATGATGATCCTCGTCATAAACAACCAATCAATGTATTAGAAGATATGAAAGTTAATTATTTATTTTTTTGTGAAATGGTATTAAATATTAAAGAAATTGAGAAAAAATTAAAAGAATTACAACGTTTTATTCATCAAAAGTCTTTATCAACGTCATCATCCTCACGAAGTATCAGAGGAGGAGGTAGAGGTGGCGGCGGTGGTGGTGATGAGATTGATGATTTCTTTGCAGATATTCAAAAAGATCAATCGCAGCATCGATTAAGTCAAAAGACAACAATGATGAAGTCTCAGAGTCAAGCACTACGTCAACGTGAGTTAACTATGGGTACAGTCAGAGATCATGTAACTTCTCCTTCACGGCGCCAATCGTCACTTTCTCCATCGAAACAACGAGGCGGAGTGAGTATTAGGGGAGGTAGAGAGTTCTCTGTTGAAGATGATCCTATCGCTAAGAGATTCCAACAATCGAATCAGAAGTATCAAGATTTAATGTCTAATCGTCAGTATGGAGATCATAGTCGCACCTCCTCGGGCAGTGGACCTCATATGCAACCTCATCCGAGTAATCGCACTTCCTATATGAGGGAAGAGAATATCTTTCGAGAAACAGCTGGTGGTAGACCTTCGTCAGCATCTACTGTTACGCGGAGACCATCATCAGCAGCATCACATGGAGGAAGGGACTCAATGAGTGAGAATGCGATGACTGTGTCAAGGAAGGAGATTAATGACAGGAAGAAGGAAATTGCTCGAGATGGGAGAGGAGGAGGGACAGGGGGTGGTGGATATTCTCAAAGTGCTTCGTCAAAGCAACTCTATCAATCATCTCATAACAATAGATCAATTTCAACGGGAAAGACAGTCAGATTCAACTGGACAAGTTAAGAGATTATTATCTGGAATGGAATTGAATCGATTTCTTTATTGTTTTTTTTTTGAATTAGAATAATGTTAAGATAAGAACCTAATTAAAGAAACCTTCAAGTCAAAGTATTGAATTGTGGATTCTACTACAATCCTTCATGAGCATGATCTTCAATTTTTTTTTGTTTTCAGAAACTTCGTCGTAGTCTATTACATAATTCGAAATTCTTCTTACAGATGTTGTCTTTCCTACAGAAATTCGTTTCTCTTCAGTCAAAGGAGAGATCAGATGTTAAATCAAGACGAGTGAAATAGCAAATATCAAAAGTCTTTATTTATGTACATCTTGAAACTGGATCACATAGCCCATAGCTTTCATAAGTTGATTTGTCTTAATATTTGGTGCACCACTTAACAAACTATAGGCAGGAACTCGAAAAGTCTTGTTTGGTTCAAGCATATAATACCCCACTAAGTATTCGGTAGTTGTGTGACAGGAATAACCTAAATACCTAAATCCTTGATTGTGTTTTAGGAAGTTCCTTAGCTGAAGATCGAATGATGTTTGTGAACCACCTGCCAGTGGATATTTACCGAGATCTTCAATCCTGGTTGGGAAATGATGATCAAATTGCATTTGCAATGGTGAATCGAACGATTTGCGGCCAACTGATCACCCGTGTGAGAGCTTTGCGGCTGAAGGCTAGGCTGGATTTCGAACAAAGATTTCGATCTTACTTGACGTCTGAAAAGCTTCAAAGTTTGATTGCTGATCCTTATCATCAGTTGACTTTATCTGTTCCTGAAGGTTTAAAAGTCGCAGGTTTCGATGATGTGAACATCAGTTGCAGGTATCTCTCGATCACATCAGATCAATTAATAACTACCTCATTCATACACTGTGTGAAGAAGGTTCAAAAGTTGATGTTGAGGTTTTCTGGATCTACTCAACACTCATTAATGGACTCTCAGCTTCAATTAATCACAGATTGGATGAGTACCGCTCACCTTGGATTAAAAGAATTAACAATCGATAATCATAATATCACGAATCTTCCTGTGATCTTAAGATTAGAATCATTAACAATTACTAACTGCAACATCTTTCCTTTAAATCGATTGGATGTTACAGCTTATTCTCATCTTCGTTACCTAAAACTGAGTTCTATTAATAGTATAGAAGATGTAAGTAGTCTGGATGGAATTTATGAATTACATTTAAAAAATTGTCATGGAATTCGTGATATTTCTTGTTTAAATCATAATTCTAAGATTTTTATTGAAAAATGCGATAATATTATAGATTATTCCAATTGTTTTCGTCATTGTAAGATCATAGATATCCGCGAGCCCTCGAATGTTGCAGGTGAATCAATTAATGGTTTCAATCTCTTGAAAGCCCTTGAAGTTCGTGAAATCTACTTTTATGGAGGAAAGTGTACCAAAACGCTCTTCCTTCCTCAAAGTTTGAGTCTTCGCTCTGTTATACTCGAGAATCTTAGATCTAAGCCTCCATTCACTTTACCCACAGAACATCAGATCCGAGAAATAACCGTTACAAATTGTGAATGGGTTGAATTAAATTTTGATGGCATTCCTTTTGTCAAATTGGTTGATCTGAAAATTTCTACTTTGGAAGGATTAGGAAATGGTAATCGTGTAGTTGAAGTGAACTCCTGTCATTTCATAAAAGACTTTAGTGTTTTGAAACATTGCGAAAAGGTTATTATTTGTGAATGTGACGGCTTTCGAAATATAAATCAAGTTAGAGGTGTAAAACATCTGATTTTCTCTCCTGAAAATGTTAATAAGCTTCCAGAGGACATGGAAGGTGTAACCTCCCTGATCTTTCATTCCGCTCCCTACACACTATTGTCCCTGGAGTTTCCAAGTACTTTAAAGAAATTAGTAATTAGTTCCGATTCGCTGAATTTGATGGAAAAACTTCCAAGACTCCTCACAAGGCTTCCCCATCATATCGGGAAGATTGTGGTTTCTGTGGATGAGCACGACTTTCGCATTCTGTTACAGGAAGGTGAACTATCTTTCCCAGGTTATATTATCGAGTTTAAGAAAGGGGTTCATTTCTTACGCAAACTTGATTAACTATTTTCATTGGTGGAGAGCATGGCATAAATTCATAGGATAGGAAAATCTCTTTTTATGTTTGTTATTGGTCAAGTTATCTAATAGGTAGATGTAACCTTGGATTTGCTTCCTTCGACTTTTTCAAGATTATGAGTATGATAGGATCTGATGTAATGAAGAGAGGGTAATGGTTATATGTGCTTCTCCTTAATCGTATGATGTAAAAGTAAAGGATATGGAGCGAAAATCAATCAATCGTTCGGTAAATCATACCTTTGACTCTCACAACAGAATACGGGTAGACGATACAGAACGACTGTGAGTCCGAGGAAAGGTGCTACGAAAGTATGAAAGAGCAAGAAGTACATTCAGATGAGAGGTAAGTTGTAACGAGATACGTATTCTCAAATTGCCGAGTTAAGTAATTAATGTTAAGTTATTTACTTTATTGATGGTTCATGAATGTTGAAGTAGGAAGAAAATGAAATGAAATCTTCAAAAAGAAATCGTCTTTAACGACGAGAAAATTTGCTTTCGCATTTAAAGAGTTTTTGGAATATCTCAAGCTTTGTAAGGCTACGAAAAATATGCTTGTGAAAATTCCCTGAAGGTTTTGGGTACCATGAGCGCGATGGACTATATCGTCGTTGTACTCTACTTCCTGCAGGTTGAAATCTTGAAGAAGATCTACTATAGTGTCTCCTACAAGAAGAGGATCCTTTTCTCGCCTCACTGAGCTTCTTCATGAGGATGATGACGAATAAAAACTTCGACATTCTCGAGGGCGAAAAGCTGAAAAATGACTTTTCCTGCACCGGAGAGTGCATAGTGCATAATGTCTCCATTTTTATGCTATCTGACAATATGATCATTGTTTCGTAACTGCTCTACAGACACTTGATTCTTTTGATCAAATAATTTCTCAATATAATAGCGCATATACGTTCGCTCAAAATATCTCTTAATATTCATTCACTAAAGAAATCTTCTTTGATTAATTTCGAAGATTTCGGCGAGAACCAAGAGAATGCCTTCACATCGATCTTCACTAACGGGATTCCATGAAATATTCGATCATACTTCTTACTAACATCAGCTTCAATTAACTGCTTTATTCTTTGGCATTGTATGATAATAAGAGATTGCTGTTTTCCTAAACAATCTATATCTTCGATTTGATCACACTTCTCCAAGTGAACATGAGGGACATTCTCTAATCCATCCAATCTCTTGATACCCTCACAATTAATGAAAAATAAACTTTTCACATTCCCCAAGGCATTTGTATTCGTAAAACAATTGCATTTAAGTAGAGTTAGGTGTTGTACATTCGATAACATACTTCCATCAACTAACCCATCACTAAACTCTATAGTAACTTTATACACTGATCTCAGTGGAGAGAAATCAATCTTCTCTTTGATATGTGCCAATGTTATGTCAGAGTTTCCTTGACCTAAACCTTCTAAAGAAGTTATACCATAACACAGTAATTCTAGATGATGAACTTGACCTAATTTACTTAAACCCTTCACACTGACAACACTTTCAATTATTAAATCATGTACTCTACCTAAACTACCGACATCGTCTAACTCCATTCCATTAAAATGCAATGTGTAAGCATTTGATAAAACACTTATATCATTAAATCCTTCTCCTTCACAATCAGAAAATTTTAATTGTTTAACATGTCTTACAACAGATAAATCATCAAAAGAACAATTACTAAATTCAGCTATCTTTAATGAAGCGGGAAACATTACATTCGAAGGAATGCAAGCAAGTGCTAATTTTAAAAATTGAAGATTAGGAAAATATGAAAAATTAAAGATTTTTATATCACTAAAATCTAAGTGAAGATGTATTAAATGGTAAAAAATTGGTAAATGTGAATGATTATCATTCAATAAATTAGAAAGATAATTAATTGTTAAATATTGAATATTTTGAAATATTGAAATATCATCTATTTCATGACTAGTAATTGAAAGTTTATTATGATTCCCGGGATTTTTGAAATTTAATTTATAGCAGTTATTAATCATTAGTTCAGGTATATGACTATAGTTTGAAATATCTGTTAATTCATTTAATGTATCAAGTACTAATCGTTTTAATCCAGGGATATAATCGATTGCAATAATACTTTGAGAGATAGAAATTTCTAAAATCTTAATACCTACTAATCCAGTTAGATGATGTATACCTTCAACATAGTGTAAGATCAAATGATGTATGTTAGAAAATATTGTCATATTAGGACTTTTCTTCCAAAAATTACACTTCCCATTGTTTGTTCGAAGAGTTAATTTGTGAATTCCTGGGAAAAAGTCAGAACATTGTTGAATGTTCTCTTCCGTTGGGCTATTTATACGTAATGAGATTTGATGATGCTTATCCTTTACCGATTGATAGAATCGAGATAGATCATCAGTTATTTGAAAGAACTTTTCATTAGCCCCTTTCTTTCTCCAATCAATGAAAAGATCATAATATACTGTCTCTTCCTTTATATTCTGGAAGATTGTTTTATTAGAGTTTAATAAGTTTCTCCAATCAGATTTCGTTAAATATGATTGAATGATTTTGAATATTTCTGTAGGAATCAATCTAATGGTATCCATTTCTTGAGAAATAGAATCAAAAGCAATCTTCACAAGAGCTCTGATTACAGTTAGTAATTCTGGGTAATAATTACATTTCCTGCACCGGGTTGTGCATAGAGAGTAGTTTATGCACTTTCTGACACCTGTTTTCTAGAAAGTTCCTTGTTTTGATTAATGAGGACGCGTGTCACTTTCCTCTCTCACAAACTAATCACAAGAAGAAACACTTCAAACATGAGAAAGATTGTATTGGTCTTCATCCTTGTGGTCTTATTTCTGACTACTGGTTTATGTATGGCACGGAATACTCGCGCAAGTGGAGGAAAATCTTCTTCGCAAGAGAAATCCGGCAAAGGGAATGCACGAACTTCAAGTAATAAGGAAACACCTAAAAGCAATACTCGTTCCAAAGGAAGCAAGAAAGATAATGATGTTCTTCCAAAGAATTTCTATGAAAGATTAGGTGTTGATAAGAAAGCTACAGATCAAGAGATTAAGAAAGCTTATCGAAAACTAGCAATTAAGGTAAGAAACATGCACTCATTCTCTTCTACTTCTCTAAATTCATTCCCCCTTTAGTACCATCCAGATAAAAACCCAACAAATAAAGAAGAAAGTGAGAAGAAATTTAAACAAATTACAGAAGCCTATGAAGTGTTAACTGATAAAAAGAAGAGACAGGAATATGATCTTTATGGAGAGATGGGTGCGAATGGAATACCGCCTGGAGGTCAACCAGGAGGTGCTGGTGGTTATAACCCATTCCAAGAGTTCCAATCTGAAAGCACTCCTGGTGGTTTTACCTTCCGTACGTCAAGCTTTGGTGGCTTTGAGGATTTCTTCGGAAGTGCAGGAGGAAGAGGAGGAATGCCTGGGAGACGGGGAGCAGCAGGAGGCGAGGATATGTCTGATATTTTATCACAAATGATGGGTCAGTTCTTTGGAGGTGGTGCTGCTGGTGGGGGCGGATTCTCCTCTGGCTTTCCAGGTGGTGGAGCAGGTGGCTTTGGAGGAAACACAGGGTTCGAAGGATTTGGAGGAAGAGCTCAGAGACAACAACCACAAAGGGCAGGGAGAAAGTCGTCACCCTCATCATCTCAGAGAGGAAGTGGTTTTACAGAACCGACACAATCGTCACAGTATCCTAATAAGAAGAAACCCTCCACAGCATCTGTCAACGACCCAATCCAAATTAAAGTCAATGTGACTTTAGAAGAACTTTATTCTGGTAAAACAAGTAAACTGAAAGTAAAGGATAAAGTCATTCGTAATCAAATCGAAAAGGTTCCAATCGAGAAAATATTTGAAGTGAAGATCTTACCAGGTAGTGCAGATGGTCAAGAGTATGCCTTCCCATCATCCAACGACTTCCCAAAGAAAGTTGTCTTTCAGCTTCAAACGAAGTCTCATAAAACCTTTGAAAGACAAGGGAATAACCTTCATTGGCATTGTAAATTGAAGAAATCAGAATATCAAAAGGGTGCGAAGATTAAGATTCCTTTATTAGATGGCAATACTTTATTAGTGCAGACAAAAGAATATCCAGAGATTAAACCTGGCGCAAATGTTCCTTTTAAAGGATATGGAATGCCAATACCCGGAGGTAATGGAAAGAAAGGCGATCTTATTATCCACTTTGAGTCGTAAACAAGAGTTCTATGATTTCATTTCTTTGTCTTTTTCGAACATTTCTCTCTTGATCTTATCATCTTTTTCTTTTTTTTTTCTTCTCTGTAAATATTATTGAAGTATCTTCCCAATGATTAATATGAGCATTCATAAATTGTTAAGCAACCTGCGAGAAACTGTAGAAGCTAAAATGTATTGTATAATAATTCTGCAGTCGTCATACGTTGCGAGGAATCAATGGCGTAAAGCTGTTTTAATGACAAAATTTCTCAAAGTCGGAATAAATAATAGTATTACGGTCCATACACCTGTCAAAGTCATACTAACAACAGCCGCAGAAAACTTTTCAGGAGATTTTGCGACAGCTGCACTTCCCAATCCATGTGCGGCATTTCCTAATGCCAAACCAACCGAAAACGGATCTTTCACTCCTGCAAAACTTAATATACTCTCTCCAAAGCTAGATCCAACTATTCCAGCGATGACAACAGCTAGAACTGTCATCGCTAAGTCCGCTCCAGTAAACTTTGACCCGGCAATCGCTAAAGGTGTTGTAATACATCGAGTTAATGCAGCAAGGACCACAGAGTTTGACTGAAACGTAAAAAATCTTGCAATCAAGGCTGAAGAAAGAATTCCAAACAAAGATGCGAGAATTGTTGTTGTTAATATAATAATTTTATTTTTCCAAAGCATTTCTTGATATTGAAATAGCTGAATCCCAAAACTAATCACTGATGCTCCTAATAAAGATGAAATCTGATCACCAGGACCGCTTCCTTGACCATAATATCCTTGAATAAGATTCATCAATGGGTAGCTTTGTTTGCCTAGGACATTCGAAAGTAAGCACAATGATGTGACTGTATAAGTCGACGCTGTTAATATTGGAGGGAGAAAGTTCTTCACATTTGCTGGTAAGCGGATTGTCAATAAGAAACCTGCAACTGTAGAGGAGAGAGAATAGATATAAATCAATGCTGATAGTAGTCGAGGATGAAGAGAAGATGACGATGAGAAATGCCTAGAAGCTACTAAACTTAATTTAATTGAAATTAATGAAAACAAAGAGGAAAGAAGGAAGATAAGATAATTGGGTAAATTAGGCATAGGTGCTACAGGTAAAAGTACAGGCGAAGAAGAAGCAAATGATGACAAAAAAGTTACAATGTCCTCTTTCTGTCCCTTTTTCCCTTGTTGTCTGTGTTCCTGCTTTTGTATTATTCGCCCCTGTCTTATCATTGTCATTCCTTGACTTATCCATCCTGTACTGATTAAAGAATTGATTGTACCAAAGACAATCATGAACACAAACATGATGATTTCATTCCCTCTAAGAGAAGATAATTTTAATGGTAAGATAGTTAATGGTGGAAGAAAAAATAATACTAACCATGCTTTAATAAATCCTATTGAATAGGATAAATTATAAAAGAATTTTTCAAATAATTGTTTTGGTAATACTTTCACAGCAATGCTTAAGAATAAAAATACTGATATCATACCAGTTAATGATGATGGAAAAGCTATTTTATATTGTAAAAAGAATTTATTTAACAATCGATCAAAGGCAATCAGTGATACCATGCCTAATGCTGTCTTATTGATAATGTCTTTGGTTTGAACTTGCTTGTTTGATGAAGTAGTGACGGCATTCTTAGAAGCGCCTCCTGTAGTGGATTGATCGTCATCATCCTCATCTACCTTATCTTGACTCTTTTTGGATTGTTTCTTTTCTAAAATCTTGTCTAACTTGGATGTTACGCCATCACTAACAGATTTAGCGGACTGAGCACCATTTACAACAACTAATTTATCTTCATAGCTTGATCTGATCGCATTGATATGAGATTGGAACTCTCGGTAAC